>Ga0065711_1001427_pt1 | contig 43410 bp, 22 predicted proteins | sample Hoacrofraction12_FD_59098 | JGI IMG/M metagenome (GOLD analysis project Ga0065711, IMG submission 59098) | Hoatzin crop microbial communities from Cojedes, Venezuela - Epithelial fraction 12 v2 (version 2) | ecosystem: Host-associated > Birds > Digestive system > Esophagus > Crop | place... | reverse complement strand
TAAAAAAAAAAAAAAAAAAAAAAAAAGAAAAAGAACTGGAAGCATGTTTTTCGCCCCTTAATACTTGAAATCCACTTAAAGCTACAGCCTAGCACAGTCATGTATCAGCCTCTCTGTCTTTTCCAGGCTTTGCCAAACTTTTTTAAAGCCATTGCACCCTACAGTTTTGTATCTCAGATTTCTCTGCCCAACTGGGGAAGACAAAATTAGAAGCACACTGGCCCATTGCATCTTTCCTCTGACTGATCAGCCCCATTTCTTCTCCCCAAATCAATATGAAAAAACTGAGCGTATGGCACAGTGCGGATCCTGAACCGTGCCTTCCCTGCTGTCGCGGCAGCACAGAGCTGTGATGGAATACGCAGGTGTGTCCCCAGAATGGCTGAGCTGCAGGGATGGAAAATTAATTTTACAAACACCAACCCCAGAGATTCTAACTTAATAATCTGTGACTATATGCCATACCCATGGACTACCAGTGAAGAATCATGCCTATTCCAGGCCATACCACTTAGCACTGCAAAAATGAACCAGAGCAGACAGAATATCTCCTCTTTTGTGGAGCTATTACATTCCTCAGCACCATCATACTATTGGATTTATATTTTCATGTCAGCTCTAAGGCACCTCAGGTGCAGGTAATACCAGATACCTCCAGGATTTGCATTGAAAAATTTTGATCATGCAAATATCATCCCAAACACTCTACTGGCAGCAGTGCCTGGAAAGAACCTATGCAGGAGATCCCAATAACGCTGGAGACACGTCAGAAGCAAGAATCTATGTTTCTTTGCTGTTGCTTTAAGAAGAATTATAGGAACTAAATGGAGATGAAACAGAGCAGTCAGAAGGCTATGACAATCAAGGAGCACTGGGAATTCCTGGAAAGACTGTGAAAAGCACCTCCAAGAATAATTGGTAAGTGAGACTGTACTGCACGGGATCTCCTTCACCTTCCAGTACCTTGCCCAGTGAGCTAGGAAATGCCTGGGTGCAAGCATCAGTTTGGAAACGCCAAAGGAATTTTGCTTGAGCAAGACAAAATAGAAGGCCTCACCCGTTAGGTGTGAGAATTGGCAGCCCAGCTGCATGGAAAATGTAGAGCTGGTGGAGGACCTGGATGAAATAGAAGTTACTCCACTGCGCCAATCAATCAGTTAACACCTTTGTCAGTTTGTGCTACCCCTATAACTTAAGTAGGGTATTGAAGTACAGAGGCTAAATATAAATTTATAGGAAAAGGTGATGCCATGTTCAGTGATGTGTCATTTGGGTCTGAATAGGTCCCTCATTTCTAAGCTCTTCCATCTAGTTACTTCCCAAAATAAATGTGAACATGACAACAGAAAAATGTAACAAATAGGAAGGCTAGAAAAAATATCTTTTGTCATTCATTGGTTGCAACCAGAGGAAAAAGGACACAGCTCCTTCTTCTGCCTGCGAGTCTCATGGCCAGATTCTTAGAGGCAGCAAGAAGTACAACAAAAGGCTGCAAGAAAGACATGGAAAGGGGTCTGATTCCTTTTCTTTCTTTGCATGAAATGAATGTAAAGATTTGTGGCTTGAGGAAAAACAAGAAAACAAAAGATCCATCATATCCAGGCCTTATAAAAAAAAGAAAATACGTAAAACATGATTCTACTCTGATAAGTGACTGCAAATGTGGTGCCTTGGGAGTAAGAACTATGCTCAAAACTATTCGTATCTACCATTCATTACCATGTCAAAATTGCTGATTTCTAGACCATTACTTTCTGTCAGTCCTCAGATGCAACCAGAAATCTCAGAGTAAAGCTGAATTTATTTTCTCTGGTGAGTGCATCAGACTAAATTAAGTCTCCAATGGATTTGCAAAAGAATAGCTTATTCAGCATCTGTAAGCAGCTCTATTGGTATTCAGAAGAGAGTCATCTCCTCTGTTTTTCAGTGAAATCTACAAATCTATAGATGAACAAATGTTACACCCCCTGCCCCAGAAAGCCAGCAGCTTTGAGTTTGAACAAAACCCAGGAGCAGATCTGCTGAAAAAGATCTTAATAAAGTTCAGAATGTTTACGTTTATGACTAGATATGTGTTTGAATAAGGTAGTCGCATTTCATTGAGCAGCACACTCTGTCTGCAGCGTAAGCAGGGCCAACAAGGGTACAGTCCCTCACAGGTGGGGTATCCTCCCCAGTACCTCTGCTCCATCCCCTGCCCCATGGATGCTTGCTGTATTGTCTCCCACACATGGGTCTCTGCCCCAGCTGAATGGACCTGGAGCTTAGCCCCTCTCTGGGGGCAGGGATGATCATCACAGCCTTGCTCAGCAGCCCACTGAGCCTGGGTCCTCTGCAACTTCATCCAGGACACTCAGGTCAGACAGATTTATGTCTCCATAGTCTAAGTGTTTGTTTTATCCAAAGAGGGAGAAAATCATTGCCTTTGTGTATTCCTTGCTGACACCAGGCAGGAGGTTGGGAGCATTTTTCTTCCCACCCCTCTTTTATCCTTCCCCCAGCACCTCACCAGGCTTTGGCATCAGAGAATCAAAATGCATCATCAGCTTACTGCAGCTGACTACTTTATTTTTAAAAGTCCACAAACACAAAAGACTGCGAAAGGTTTTTCAACCCAGCTTAGAATTTGTGCCCATCAGCTCTTGTGTTTCTTTGTAATAAACTTATTAAAATTTTGTGTTTTGGTTCTGTGCATTTATTACTTGGATGTTTTTCAAAGTCCTAATCTTGTTTTTTGAGACCTTAAAATGTTAGAGAGTTTGGGTTAATCTTTTCGCCTTTTATATTCTCATCATTTTTGTCTTTTAAAAAAAAAGTACAAATAATTGGCTTTACTCCTATCTGCTCTGCTTAAAGTTTCAATAACTTAAATGTGGGTAAATTCTTCTGTGAAGCCAATTAAACTGAAGACTTTTGTAAAGAACAGGACTTGCAGCAGAAAAAAAGAAGATATAATATCATATATAAAATAACGTGGGATTCCATTCCTTTTACCACAATAATAGCCTTGAAGAGTTTGCTTTCACAAATAATTCAACCCTGGTGAAAGTGATATAACTCAGCTGAAATCAGTGGAGTTTGCAACAGCTCTGAACTTTGATTCACTGTTTTGCTCCAATGGTTTAAACATTCCTTGGCATGTGATTTAATAAAGACAAAATGAAACCATCTATCCTAGCTGCTACCAAGTAATTTAATACACCCTCTTTTCAGCTATAGATAAACAGAAAATACTGTGACAAGTCTACATCATCTACAGAAATATTCACTTGAAAGGAGGCCATTCTGGGAAGCCCTTCTAAAGTATATTCTTAAGCATAGTCTGCTGCTACCACGAGAGACAATGAATGGTGGGGCCCACCTCTTGAAGAATTCCAGCTAAGAGAGCTTCCTCTAATGAAGTTTACCTGTACGACCAGAAGAAGAGCCCCTACCAGTCATTGCATGCCTGTGTGTTTCGTACCAAGAAGCTGACCCTGGGACAGTTCATCCTCGCCAGCTCTGGGGCCAGGATGAGGTGGAGGAAGAGCAGTGGGGACCAGAGGAGATGGTGTCCACTGCTGTACAACAGCATTGTGTGATAATGCTGACATGCCAGCCAAAAGTTTGCCATCACCGGCCCAGGTTAATTAGAAATGTATATAGTTTAAGTACATATTTCAAAATACAGAAGGAGAATAAAAAAACAATACAAGAACTGAAGGAGCTGAAATCTTAATATTTAGATATTTCCCAATGATTTATGTGTGATTTATTCCTCTCTGTTTATTTGAAGCTCAGAAGACTGCTAAAGAACAGAACGATATGCCTCATTCTCAGGTCTTATACCAAAGGCTGACTTACATGGGAAGTGTGGTGCTGCTCAGTACTTCTGCTTGCTCAGCCCTTTCCAGACAGGTACAAGAAAACCCGGAATAAATACTGTTGTTCATTCTTCAGAGTTCTGGCATAGTTTTCAGAGGTGTACACACCAAGTTACTTCTGTGCCTTTGCCATTACTGCCATTTCAGAGGGTAACTGATACATGCAAAGAGCTGGTTCTATGCAGAACCAACTGCCTGCCCAGGCAAACACTGTATTCTGGCATGCCCGCGATTAGAAGTCGGACCTTCTATGTTGATAACTGGAAGAGCCAATACCTTGGGGCAAACCAGACATTACCAGGAAGAGGACATGAATTTTCTAGGAAATAACTATCTGAAAATGCCAGCAATAACAGAGGGACTATTAAACATTCCTTACTTGCTGTCTTGCTTTATTCACAGAGAAATTCTAGACGTATTAATTAGGCTAAATGAAATTTACCTTCAGTTTTTGAACATTAAATTTGCAAGTTACTTATAGGAATAACATACCCAGGCATTTAAATCAGTAATTCCAATAATCAGTCATTTTACATTTCATTCAAATAACATACCTTTCCTATCATAAATATTAAAAGCAACCAATAAAATACTGTTTTTATTATGGACTCTATGAATGAAATAAATTGACTACTCTTGATTGAGTTCTGCCACCAGATGATCGGTACAAGAAAAATCAGAATTATCCCTGAATATTTTTTTTTCCAGGAGATACCTTTAGAGAACAGCTGACAAAATTACCTGCAGTATCTGCAATCTCTTGCTAAACTAGTGTCAGAACTCATGTGTTCACTCCATGAGGCAATTACCCAGCCTTAGGAAATGGCAAGGGAAAGAGATAGGAGCTCTTCAAAGAGCAGCTACAAATAATCAGCAGGCTATCCCAACAGTGATAATAAAATTATGCAGACGATTCTTCAAAGAACAGTGTTATTGAATGTTTCTGTTAAGTGACCAGAAGCAAGACCTGTCCATTAAGACTGTAGGTATTATTGCTGAGATAATTAGCTTCTAGAAAGCTTTGTGGAGTGTATGTAACTTCCTTTCTTCTAAGCAGAAGTAACATTATTTCCTCTCAGAAATTAATTTCATTTGCCTCCTTTACATTAGGGCCAAAGTAAATATATAAGAAACCTCAGGGCCAAATAATTTTTTAAAGGAAAAAAAGGACCACTATTCTTTAATGTTTCTTACTATTTAAAGCCACACAATTCATCATATTCTGGAATGAATATGGAATGAATATGGAGGGAAAGGTTTACAACTAAACAGAGAGGGCAGATGTTGCAGAATCAGGATCTATGTCTACAGAGTAATTTTGGCTGTCACAACTGTCCCTGTACCAAACTTTCAGCTGTCTGGCCACTGTAAAGATTTATAGCCTTCACTTAATAATCCAGGCCTCTTATATACTATAAGCATATATATATTTCAAGCAACTTGCCTCAGGTTGTGATCCTTAAAAGCAGACAATCTGAAAGGTGCTACCTCAATACAGGATGCTAGAACAACAGAAAAGGCAAGTGCCTAAAGATTTTCGCTATGAAATACTGAGGATATGAATGAGAATTAAATACTACATCTCAAGGACCTGCATGTCTTAAAACACAGAAGAAGAAAGAAACAATGACTTTAGCTGCGAAGGACCACTGACGATACAAGCCTCTTCTGATAAATATTGCAACAGATTAAGAGAACACATGAACAGCTTTTACTTCACATCTAAGGTGGCAGTCTCTGTCATCTTTAGAGCTCTTAATTTTTCCACATTACTAATACAGACATGTCAATGCCCCTTACTCCAAATCACGTATTTTCAAATTTACAGACCAGAAACTCTCCACCAGAAATCATAGCAAAGCATAAAACAGCAACCATATTTCCTTCTACTTATTCTAGTAGGCACATGGAAAGACTTTCTTAGGTCCTGAAGTCAAAATAACAACCTCTCTTTAGTTAAAGGGATAAATCAGCAAGAAAGAATAGGAGTTTTGCTTTAATATTAGGCCAGAACCTAGAACAAAGAAAATTGCACTCACCTTTCACCCCTGTTCTAAGATCAACTTACTCCTTTTATCCACTAAATGTGGAACAGGAAATGCCTAGATTGAATCCAGTGTTCCAGAAGATGCTCTCATTAGGAAGTTTGTATAAAGTGAAGCACAGCTGAATCATTTAGTTCATCCTCCTTCTGCTCTGATGGGGCTTTCGCTTGCCTTGCTATTCCACATCAGGCTGCTTTTCTTGGATCATTTAGTTCTGGTCCCATGTGGCATTCAAAAATCAGAGAGGAGTAATGCTTCCTTTGGTATCCAAATTCTACCTATTGTGCATGCTCTAATGTGAACCTCTTTACAGCTGCTCGCTACTTGCAAGACCCTCCTTAAAGTACAACTTCCTACACTGGATCTCATAGCTACAACGTAGAAGCAGGGAACCTTTCACCATGGGGTAAAAGATGTTAGTAGGGTGTCACTTCCACCTCTGTTTTGGGTATATGTTTTGAAAACAAAGCAATCAGTGTTGTTATATCTCACGGGAAGTCTAATGTGGTAGATGCACCTGTATATCTATGTATATTTTTGCACACTCAGGCAGGCCGGATAGTTTAAGGAATACAGCTATCAAATACTTGCATGGCAAAATCAGAACTTGAGCTTCTAAAACCAAAGCACATCTAGATTGCAAAGGTATATAGGACTGTTAAGCAGTTAAGTTTCCATTTGACGGCTGGAATTTCAGGTTTGGCTACTAAGTCCTACCTAAGACCTGCTGGAGATGGCCCCTGCCTTTTGTGGAGCTACCTCTTCAGTTTTATAGACCCTGGGGCCAGGAGACAAATTTTGTAGTATGAGTTGCTTCCTCTCTCTCCTAACATCCCTCCCTAGTCAGCAAGCAAAACTTCTGCCACATACTCTGCTCTCTTTCCAGACAGTTAGAAAAGCTATATCGTGAATTAACAGTTCTTCAGTATTTCTTACTTCTTTCTTTCTCAGTTTTAGTGACCCCAGTCTCCTTATTGGAATAAGGCAAGTGGGGAGGATGCTTGCTCACCGTATTTACTGCTTTCTTGTTACTATGACTTCCCGCTCCCTCCCCACGTCTTACCCACTCACCAAAGTGAGTGCGTGGAGAAGAGCATATTGGTTAGGCACATTTGCCCTTTTCCACTGAGTATGGTATTGAGTCCTACTTTGCTCACAGCAGAGCAGCACAGCAGAGTAAAGACGTGCTCAGAACCCTCAATAAGAAGGAGTCAAATCAGAGCACTGAATCGATACTGAGTCTTATCTCCAGGTCAGCTCCAAAGCTGCCCATAACAGGAGTTTTTAAAGTAAATGTGGAATTTTCCCCCAAGACAGTTTTTGTGACCTATTCTAAATGTGCAGGCTTAGTTTATTTCCCAGGGTACCCATGTTGCAACTTAAATTCCACTATCTTGTCCCATTGATAAAAAATGAAAACATTGTTAGCCCAACACTGATGGCATATATCTACTGGAATACTCTGTTCTTTCTCCAACTGGGTTGTTCCTCCTAGAACAACAAGGTCAGCACACTGGTCATGCTTTATGTGGAGGCACACATCCTTGTAGCAAGAAATCTTATTTCATTGCCCAGGTATTAAGCTGGCACCCAAGCCTTAAGCCAGATATTTTCTTTCACATTATGTTATTTCCTTTTCCTTGTCCTTGTGTGAGGAGATTTCTTCCTTTCAACCTCCCTAGGACGGGTTCACCCAGGGTTGTTTGCTCTCCAAACTCTCTGCTTGGAGAAGGCTGTTCAAGTCCCCGCCTCCAGCACTCTAATCCTCAACCACCTCCCAGCAGTTTGGGAAGCTGAAATCAAGGAGAAAATTTTTGACCGAAATGTCAGTAATGGACAAGTAAAAATTATGTAGATGTCAAGGCTGAAGAAAGGCAAAAATATGGGGGGAACAGGAGCTAAGCCAAACCATAGGGAAGTGTGTAAGGCAGTCGGCTCTGACTGCCGACGCTGGCCACTCAGCTTTTCCTATGGTGAGCCACAGACTGTGCTTCAGACTCTTCAGACCTATAACAAGGCCCCAGTCTTTCCACAATTTTCATTTCTCACCACTCTCATATCCTTTTAAATCTATATTTATAATAGTTTTTAAAGGGGTAAGAGAAAGGAACAGGCAATCAATTGATCATTAATCTCCCATCTTACTGTCAGACAGGAAAACAGTCTGTCGACAGAGTTAATTTAATTATTTTTATGGGAGAGCTAAATCTCATTAAGAGCATTCCTTAGTAACAGAAAATCCCCAGGAGTGGAGGCACTGGAAGGCAAAACTAAGCCTGTCTTCAGCTGAGCATTCCTGGTTCTCCTGCCCTGACGCTCTCTGCTCCTCGACCTGGGCCCATGCAGCCATTGTCGCCTCACTTCCAGGGACAGAAATCTCACCAGCAGAAGAAAAAGAGAATGGGGTGCATGAAACTGAATCAGCAGAGAATGGAAGTAATTTAAAAGCCACATAAGAAGTCTCGTCTGCCTGATAGTAATTTAATTTGCTTTAGCTGGCTGTAATCGTGATCTACGTTATGTGGATCTTCTCGTGAAAGGCTTGAATTAATTTTCAATTGATTGTTAACTGAATATATGAATGTCTAGTGCACCTATTCCTGATATCCTTAGGCAGGTAAAAAACAAAAAATGCAAATGTTATCCAGACAGATTCTGCTTAGACAATACAATTCACTTCAAATGAGAACTGGCTGCTTTCCAAGAGGCCACAACAAATACAAACTCTTACTCAGCCTCTCCTAGCAGATACAGGTTCCCACTGAGGCACAGCAAAACAACAGTAATGCAAAACATGAAGAGAGCGTCTGAAGTATGAAAGGGCTTTTTCAGCACATGCACAGCTTTCTCTCAGGAAGTAAAATAGCAGCTAGCTGAAACTGTAGTGTGGAGATCCATAACTTTTTTTAAAAAAAAATTAAATTCTTCTAATCTGACTGCAGTGGGTATCACCCCTTTGCTGCTGTCTCATTCCAGTCAGTGAGTCTGGCAGCACACACTCAGCCCATAACGAGACGCTACGTGGTGTCACACAGACGGTTGGCATTCGGCCCAAGCCGAGAAATGGCCCAAAGCAATGTTGCCAAGAACAAGTTTAGCACCTCCGCTGATGGGAAACGCTTCTAGGTGCTACAACCCTAAAACATTTAAAAGCTCAGATGCCTGTTGAGGTCAACGCATGTGTGAAAGGCAACAAAGAATCTGCAAGTTCTGGATTGCTGGGAGTCCTGGAAACACAGAAGTGACGACGGCCTCTGTTCTGCTGAGGGACACTTGACATGAACATCCACATCTACTTCCTTCAAACATTTGCATTGCAAGGGATGAAGTGCATGGAGAAGGCAAGGGGGCAGTGGGGAAGCACGGCTGCATCCTGTTAATATCTAGTGGTTAAGCACAGAAAACCAGAGACATAAAAAGAGGAGTAATGTGAATAAATAAATTCTTCTAGAGGAACAAAGAAACTTCTGCCTGGAATCCAGCCCTCATGACAAATCCTTAATCCATAATGCTTGCCTCAGCCTTGTTACAGAGCTGGGTTTATTGACCTAAAATGCTAGGCACATGCGAGAGCATTTAAGAGAGGCATGTGCTTCATGTCANACTTATCTTTTAGAACAGGAAAAAGGAGGACAATTGGTTTTCCTCCATTTTTCAGTTTCAGCCAAAATCTGAAAGGAACAATAGAATAGTATCTAGGTCTGCTCCTTTAGGCAGTTTTTGTGCTAGATAAAATTCAAACCAGAAACTATCCTACCATAAAAACAAATGCAGAAAGATAAAAACTTTGTAGCAGAAGTGGAAAATGATGGTTATATACTGGATTTCCCCACAGCTATTTGAGTGTCGGTATGAAAGTCATGAACAAAAAGAAATTGAGCTATAACACTTGGAGCTGGACTGACCGTGCTGAAAGTTTTGCTTTGGGCCCCAAACTTCTGGGTTGCTGGTAAAGAATATCTCAAGACTGAGAAAATCTCACCCTGAAAGAATGCAAGATCAGGTCAGTGAGGGAACACTACCTCACCATGGCATGACAGGTTGAATCTGGAGGTATTAACCAATTCAAACACAGAGCTGATTTGGGATCGGAGTGATATCAAAGCAAGACGTGTTTTCTTCAGAAACAGTTGCCATGCTGAAGCTTTCTACTCACTAGTTTTAAGAAGAAGAGCTGAAAGCCGGAGTTGTTATGTTTGGTTTATTAATTTACTCTGCTCAACCTCATATGTCAGGAATTTCAGAGCATCACCAGAAGCACAGATGTCAGCAGTTGGCAGCCAGTGATTTCTGGCTGCTCAGAGGTCATTTTTCACTTGGATCCCCCCCTGTGAAAGGTTTGAAATTCACCATTGAACAATATCGTATTTCATACCTGCTTGCTACTTCAGGTCCAGGAACTAAATTTCTTCCTAATAGTGTAACAGTGAAAGTCAGAGAGGCTGTTTGGTTTTTGATGCTGGATGGTTCCTGCGTATGACTGCAGTGTCATAAACTGTTTGTACCTGTGACCAGATCACACACCATAAAATAAGTGACAGACACTTCTGCCTAGAAATGTATCAAAAAAACCCCCCAAAATAGGAACCACATGGTTTTGTTGTTTTCATTTTTCGTTTTTTGTTTTTCAAATAGGAGGCTAACAATTAAAGAACAAAAAAAAATAATTTCTGATTTTGGGTTTCAAAGTAACACTTTGTGCTGATTTTATTTTTACTAGCAAACACTGGGTTGCCAGAGCACTCAAAGTAATCTTTTTCATCCCTGTATTATCACTTCATTACATTTATGTACTTGGAGCTTAACTTGAGCTGTGTAGGATTGAACAGCAATGAGGGTACTCTCTGCTCCACATTTCAAGTTAGCTACAAGGTTAGGATGTTCTGCATTTGAAAGAACTGAATCTGGCTTATGAGAAAAAAAGGAAAGTTGGACTTGAAAAAAGTTATTTTAGTACACATAATTGAATAATGTACAAAATACGAGAAGTTGATGCCATAGATACGGAAATGAAAGACAAATCTCTCAGAAAGGCTACAGGTCTTGTTTGTGCTGCTCTAATAGCGAGCAATGATAAGGCAAGAACGCACAAAAAAATTACTAGAAATTGGTTAAGAAAAAAATAAAATGTGCTTTTAGTGGAAGATGTACCACCTTTCCTAAAGCACTGCTGCTGAAAAATTCAGCCGTGCAAGAAGATCACATTGGATATCAGTGCCACACAAACTCGTTTTCTCACCCTCGAGCAGGACAGACTGAAGGATGTGAGGGCTACAGTGAGCATAAGGCAGATCTGCCGATACCTTCTTTGTCTGACCAGCAGCTGTGCAAACCCCTTTGTTTCGGAATAAAGTACTCGGCTGCAACCAAATCATGCAGCTCACTCAACGGTTCTTGCAGTAGCATATCTATGAACTGCTTTGTACACGGAGGTATGCTGTAAGTGTACATGTATGATAACTACCTTGCTATATATTAATGTATTTCACTTTAAAACAAACATAGTTTTTATTGTGTTTTACTAGCAGAAGTATTATTTTACTGACTTTGTAACTAAAGCCCAAAGTTTAAACAACTTACTTTAAAGATGAAGTGTGCCTGTATGTCCAGAGCGAAGACTCAGGAATGACTCCCAGCTCCTGATATAAAGTTCTTTTCATACTGAAAATCTATGAACAAACAGCCACTGAGGGTACCAGAGGTCTGTGATTTCACCCAGACAGAAATGTAATACTTAACATTTCATCTGTTTTGGAGACATATATTTTAAAACAGCAACATTCTATTTATGAAATTGAATGTTTTTTTCAAAAGGTGAGAAAATCCACGGCCACTTTGTTGACATTTAGCTGAGGAGCTGATCATGCAGATGAACTTAATAGTATGGTGCTATGCGCTGATCGTCTAAGTTATTGCTCATGAGCATATTCTACTATCAACAATAATTAATCAGTTAGCTTAAAAATGTTAGTATACTGTGTTTTTCACCTCCAATAAATCAAGCTGTATAAAAACATAAACATACAAGAGAATGTTTATAGATGGAAACTCTGACCTAAGGCTTTAAACAGACTCAGACCACCAGAGTTTTGTCCTCTTGTGATTCATGTGCCCTGTGCAAACGGTTGTCTGCATGGCACTGGTGACTCCTCAGAACAAACCCTGAGTAAAGCCCTTTGTGGAAGGAATCTTCAGCAAGGTGAGTGACATCTGGTGCAGCAATGATGTGTCTTATGTCAGCGGAGGAATTGTTGGACTCAAAAGGGCAGTGCTGCTCCGTAGCTGCCCTGATAACTTTCTGATAAAATAATAAACATTTGTGAGTGACTATGCAGACAAATGTCCACAATTCTTTTCTTAGCAGCAGCTCTCATTCCAGCAGAAGCTTGTAAATAAAAGGACAACAAAAGTAATGCAGCTTTTTTCCTACAGCTATTGGTTGGGCATTAGGGTTGAATGGATGAGGAAAATTAGGCAAAAGCCTAACAATCAACTAAACTAAGCCAGTGAAGTCAGAGATGACATTATTTCAGTGGGGAAAGAGCTTCCATCCAAGCAATGTAAGCCCGGTTTTGCAATTTAAGTAGTACAAAGTGCACAAAAGAGCAACAAAAGATTATGCTTACATTATTACATTTTTTTCGACTTCCCTTACAGTGGGACAATCCATCCCCCTGAAGGAAGTGTCAGGCTCAGGGTTTCAGGCCTTGAGCATTGCATTAATGGGAAGAGAAGGGCAAGGAACCTGGGACACAGTTGGCAAGTCGATTTAACATGTCCTTACGACTTTACTTCAAAATAGTAGGAATGCATTTTAAGAAAGTATACATTGGTTTCTCCCACTGGAGCATAGCTTATACAGCATACTTCAAGACACAGTTCCATCAAAGCAAATCCACTCTAAGCAGAGGAAATCTGAGAGATTTTACCAGCTGATTTGAGATTGACTTTGAGGTGACTTCTGAGGTATGAGTGTCCACAATGCTCTTCTGTCAGAGCTCCTCTATGCAAAAAGTGATCTGGTAGAAGTGTACTGGTCCAGTTTTTCTCAGATAGCACACTCACTGCCTTGGATATTGGTTTAAACCACTAGCTGGCTTTGAAAACTTTGTGCTACCTTCGGGACCTATGTGAGTTAACAGCAGTAAAGGTGATTTTCTTGGATCGGTCTTTTACACATAGACACTAGATCCTTTCACGGAAAGCTTTAAAACCATCGTGAACATCTTAGTCTTAGCCCAGTAAATCAAAAAGACATTCTGAGTTTCAAAATTTATGCTCTTTTATAATAAAAACTCTGAGATAGTATAGCAACTTCCTCCTCTGTGTAAGCATGCGGCTTTTAGTGATCTGCTTTAGAGGCTGAAGTTCAAGACATAGTCAGCATGTTGCTGACATTATGAACAGCTAAATAGAGGTAAGATGGTAGAAGAAGTATGTATGTATACACATTAAATCACATATATGAGCTATATTCCTAAAAATATATTGCTTTTGAAGAATAACTTTTGTGTTTCCTAGGGTTTTTTGTATGTGAAGCTATACAATAGAAATAGGTGTAAATAAATATCTAAAAATAAAATAAGCATTATATAAATATAAATATTAATTCATAATTATTAAGTTAAATATAAAATAATTAACTAATATATATAAAATTATAAAAAAATATTTTAAATACTTTCACAAATAAAAGCAAAAGGAAAATTCCCTGGATAACAGGTTACCTCATTGTTTAGAGCGAATGTGTGTTTTCTCAATGGGCCTTTCGGCCTATTAATGAAGATTTTCACATCTAATATCTCACCACTCTCCAAAGTTCACAAAACCCATTCCCATCAACTTCAGCCAAGGGTGGAAGCAAACATGGACTCATCACATGGGCAGCAGCTCCGGGCGAGGACCTCCACGTGAAGATGCCGGGGTCCCCCCACCGGCTGCGGGAGCGGAGGGGTGAGCTGGGGCCCTGGCTGCCTGGCCACCAGCACCCTGCCGATGGCAGTGGTGGCGGCACAGGTGCCTGCCTGCCCCCACCAGGCTGCGGTGCCGGTCACCAGCCGAAATCACCAGCTAAATTTTTTTGCTCTGGCAGAGCTCTGTGTCCTTTGGTCCGCTTACAGCAACATAGATAGGTGACTACAGAGTCTGTATAAGCTGTTTACATGACTTTTATGACTTTGATTTTTAATGGAAATGGTATATTCTGTCATTTCAGTTGAAAAGGCCCAAACATTTACTTTGGAAAGAAATCATAAGGAGCCAGAGCTGCCACTGAAATGCAACAAAGATAAATATTACTTTATGGTAATTAATTGATAAGACATATAAAATGTTTCAAACAAACAAAAAAAAATCTTGTAAGCCTGAGGTAATTTCTTTCATTTCTCTGCCATGAATTCCCTCTTTATCCTTCGTGCAGGGAGAGAACAAGTGGATTCATTTTGGTCTCTGGCACAACATACATGTTATAAACACTACTTTTTACGGCCTCTTTAGCTCATTAAGGTATCAAAAGTTTCACTAGACTTCATTCTGCGTAGGATGCTAGGCACTGTTGGACATCGGACACTTGGCAGAGGCTTCTCGTGTTTTGCTTGCCAAACCTCTAACGAGACTTTTGCCTTTGAAGTTTTTGCCTACTTGCCATAGGACCGCTCTGTCCTGTGGTAATCCCATTTCCAACCAAAAATCTTAACTAGAAAAAGGTTTTTTGACCCATCTAATTCTTGGAGACAGAGATTGTATAGCCTGATGTCAGAGGGAAAAAAAAACACAACCCTTTGATTAATCTGATACATATGTCAGCAAATGGGTGGGTTGTTGCTTTTTCAGCAGCTGTCCACTGTGGAAAACATGGCTCTAAATCAGTTGGTGAAATGAGTTTCTTTGTTCCTTATGCTTTTAAAAAGGAGCAAATGAGAAAGCCAGGTTCACATCTACACCCTAGAAAAATCTAGCAAGAGTTTCATCACAGTAAGGCAGATTTTTACAGTCATGACAGAGCACTGAAATTATGATCTTGGAATCATGATTAATGGACAAATATGGATTACAATTTGGATCAATATTCCATATTTTTCAAGAGAAAGCTTTTTATTAGGCTATTAACAACTAAGTTTCAAATATCCCTGGCCTGGAAATGAATAGTGGTACTTCATACTTTGCCAAAAACTGGGGAAAGTGGTTGGTCTTTGCATGTACTATGAAGGTATCCAGGAAGAGAAGATTTTTGAGTGAGCTTGTTCTTGAAACCCAACAAGGAACCCTTTGGTGACCCATACTACAGACTAAAGAACCATAACGTTGCTAGAACCAAATTCACAAGTCAGCTTACTTACAAGAATTTCCGCTTGGGTGTCCCTATTTACTTACCCATGTAAATTATTATTCTGTTGTTTTGTGCAGGAGATCTGGACCACTGCCCATACCGTGGATGTCAGATATAAGTAACTGCAGTGTATGAATAGTGGACTGAATTTACCCAAGGAAATGGAAAGAAATGTGGTATTATGTGGGACCATTGAAAGCCCTCAAACAGGATAAATGGTTAGTAAACCTTATGAATTAATTATTCTCTATGCATTCTGGTTGGTCTTTAGTAGAAACGTTATCAATTTCCCCACTAACCGTCTCTTCTCCTTTCTTCTGTTAAGCCCCCATCTCTTTTTACAGCCATTTAATTCTTCTTTTTTTCAAACTCGAAGTCTCACTCTTTCTGCAACACACAAAACTGATTTGATCTACTGAATATCAACATATTTTTATGCTTCTGGATATTTGCATGTCAAAACATACTGAGGATCCATCCTATTTTTATGTGAGAATGTTGTATCTATATTTAGATTTTGTACTTTTATAGTATTTGAACATCCTGGCAAAAAATCAGTTTTGTAACAAATAACAGTTATTCAGAATTCCTAGACAATAGCAGGCAGGTAAAGACTCCATTGCTAAAAGTCAGGATATTTTTCTTTAATAAGGAAATGATTTTGTGCATCGTATCTTGAAAAGGTTTGCCATGAGTTTTTTCCCCAGGTGTTGAGTACGGGGTCTTTGGATATATGTTTTCCAAACATGCTCAACAGCTGAGGCCTCTATAGGATTTCTTCATTTTAAGAGAAAAACCTAAGGCTCTTATTGTCCTGATTATTGTCTTTCTCAGCATGCAAGCATTAGGAAACTCTTATTTAAAAAATTATGTCTGTGAAACCTGAATAAATTAATTTAAATAATGTTCACAGGAAAGATGTATTACAAATGGAATTTCACCAAATTGAGATCAAATGTTCATAAAAGTCACATGAAACTACATGGGATGGGAACATTTTGCTGTCCCATTCATGAAGTGATAATAGAATAATAATAATAGAAAAATAGATGTTAAAATTAAATAGTCAAAAGTTCTGTTTTCTCTCAAATTGGTGCATAGATTGGTGCACAAATTTACATAAAATCATGAAGATATATGTACTGTCCTCAAAAGCTGTGAAAAAGCTGCACTATAATTATGCCTTCTGTGTAACAGTTAACATTTTTTCTGTTTTACAGACAGTTAAGGTATGTGGTTACTTCTCAGTCATCACATTAATATTACTGTTTCTTCAGAGCTTTTTCTCTGGCTCCATACACTTCATGCTCTAGGTACTACAGCTCCCAGTACTTATAAATGATTTACACAGATTACACAATGCTTCATTTATGTAGAAAAATAATACAAATGCACTGGAGTATGAATTGGGAAAACAGTCAGCTTTATGAAGTACTTTTCCAGTTTCCATAGTATTTTCCTAATCCTGTCAAGTTAATTCATGTACTGCTAGACACTAGACTTTAAACAGACTCTGATTGTTGGTTCAAGAGATTTATAATGAATGTAATTTCATTATTACGCATTTGTAAATGGCAATAGTCATCTTCCACCAAAGGAAAAGTTTCCTACAATAAGAGGACCCTGGTTCTTTTCCTCAAAGCTATGTGTTTTCTTTCATGAACAGCACCCTCATAAAACTTTACCATAAGAGGGAACCAAGAAGACATACCACAGAATTTCAGAGTGACCGTGATAGTATTTGACAATAGCAGTACTCTGATACTATTGCTGATACATAACTTTTATTTTCCAGTCATATCTTTTTACCAATCCTTTCTTACTCTTCCATTTCACCTCTCACCAGACTCCGTGACTGCACTGGACTTTATATTGGTGTCACATGGCATTTCAGTTTAAATCACTGAACTAGCCAAAGCTTTTACTTTACATGTTATGCTGGAAAATACTGGAGGCTGTGGTCTGCTGGGATAAATAATCACTGAGACCTGCATCCCAGCATGCGGAGTAACAACTGGTGAAGGTCTTGGTGGCTGTCAGATTCACAAAGAAAAGTTTGGAAGCATATCCAAACTATTGTTAACAGAGACCAAACATTTTCGAGCTTTTCCTGGGTGGTTATTATAAACCTGACATCTCCCTGGGTCTTTCTGCCCTCTCTTCCTCCTTTTGTATGGGTAGGAGCATCAGGATGCTCATCTGGCCACCAGAGTCAAAGCACCACACCCTGAACATCGCCAGGACCCCAATACTCCCCTTTCGCTTCTCCAAAAAGTCTTCATTCTGCTTGCACCCACCACCTGCACCCAGTAAGTCTGGTGAAAGGAGGGTCAGATGGAGAATCAGTAGAATATTTTTATTTGCAGGAAAACATAAACAGGGTGCTGATATACAAGACCTGAGCTTGACTTTGAGACTGGAAGCTGACCTTTAAAATAGATATTTTAACATGATCTTTCTGCTTACAATTAATGCTAAGCCTAATAATAAATGCAGTATTCTTATTTTCCTGCTCTTAATGTTTTCACATGATGCTTACCTTCTTTCATGACGACCACGAGCAAAGTCTCAAGCTCACTCATTGGGCTTTCCCCACGCTGTGAAGTCCACGGGATGGGGCAGCTAGCATCACGCTTCACTTCACTTGAATCCTGTGGCTGAGCCATCTGCAGCCAACAGGGATAAGGTCTGTCCCACAAACAGAAATATGTATCAGGTGCAATGAGCAGTTCCGTAGCTACATTTTCAATATATAAAAATATTAATTAATTTTATTTACATCTTTGGATTTTCGCAGCTTGCATTTGTAGTGATGACCTCTGAGTTTGGCAATACCTGGTGGTTAATGACCTGTGAAACTCAGGCCTGGTAGTTTCACCATACTTTTACCCCAACTAGTCATTAGCTGTCAGGAAATGCCCTCCCCATTGGTCATTACTCCTAAGTTATGTTCATTGATTCCACCTGTGAAATTCACCCTGGGTGCATTTTAAGGCATTATAGGAGTGTGTCAATGAAAATATTAGTGATGACCTTTTTTTCTCTCTAATGGGTGCTGTATGCTATTTGTACTTTTAGAGTTACGGCAATTTCAACTTTTTTCCATTATATAATTCTCCCCCCTCAATGGTTTATAACTGTGCAATAAAAATTCACTCAGTCTGAATCTTGGCAAACAAAGTTTTAAGCTGGAAAAAAAAGCCACTAAAGCCAAACTGGAGTTTAAAAAGTGTAAAAAGTAAAGGAAACTGAATTTTCTTAAATACATTTTTCTGCTTGTATAAATGAAAAACAGATTAATTCTTTATATTTATTGAACTTTCTTTGCCATACACAAAATACATTCACTGCTGAGTGTGTTTTCCTTGGTCCAAAAGTACAGGCATGATAGATATATTTCTTATTGTCAGACTATGGAATGGAGAACGGTGGTACCCAGGAAAGAAAAATAATCATACCAGTGACTAACTTGAACTTGAAATAAAGATCAGAATACGAGGTTTTCCCAAGGTTGTCTACTTATGTAACAAGGCAAACCATTTATTTAAATGAAATGCATTCTATCTCCCAGTCTCAAAAACTCAGGGGCCCTTTTTCCTCTCAGAAATGCAGTATGCATGATATGTCATAATTTTATCTGATTTTTATTCACCATTAGGATATCTTCAAGGGGTCTACCTGAAGCAAGATGCTCTGATACATCTCTTGATTGCTTTAGAAACATTTGTGAGATTGGTGATGTATACTGCAAAACAGCCAGCACCTTTGGATGAGTGCATCTAAATAGACATGATGGTACTGTGGCAAAACAGAAACCTGGAACTCAATATGCTGTTCCCAAAACATTGCTGTGGCTAAACAAACACATTGTCAATGCCACGTAAGATATATTAATTAATTTTATCATTTTGATCTCAGTAAGGGAAGCTGCTGTTAACAGAAAAGCATCTCGAAGTACCCAGAATTTTGTCATTCAGCTGTGTGAAACAGGTAAATGATATTTCAAAGCCAAGGAGATGAAAAGAGACTCCATTCGCAAACACATGACAGATGTCTCATTTGATATCTTTACACAGTCTGTTTTCTGGCTCTTTCCTGTTGAAGTACAGGAGCTATGAGCTCTGAAGTCATTCATGAAAAGATTTTAGCTGCAATGATTGTAAATGAGTGCTAGGCCAGAGCCTTAGTTCGACCTACAAAATTATTAAGCATTTAGTTCTATTACTGATCTTCACATAGGAAAAATAAAAGCAACTGAGAAGGAAGACAAGGAGAAACATGAGCAGAAAGCCAAGATCTAAAGTGAAACCAGTGGTGTAAGGTCCCATACTGAACTCCAGAAACACTTCTCTTTTGAAAGATGCTCTGATCTCTCCTCTTAGTGGAGGAAGTGCTCCTCTCTCCAGTCAATTGCCAATAGTTTGTATAGGACTCCCTTTATTTTCAGAGCAAAAAGGCTTTTCAGCAATCTGTGCGTTACTCCTCAGCCAGTCTAGCAGTCAGTTTCTGGGACTGAGCAACTTTCACCCATCCCTAACTTCAGTTATAAGACTAACTGCAAATATACCTGAAATTTGTCACTTCATCCATTACACTATGAGCCAAGATAAGCAAAGTCTGAACAGCCCATTATTCTTTCCCCCGTATCTCAGTCTTGGCAAGTGTTTACAGTTTCACATAAAGAAGGCAACCTTCTCTTATTTTCTTACGGTCAGTGACCAGCGTCATTAGGATGCTGAAAGCTGGAAAAGAGCATAGGAAGGAGAGAACAGAAAGGTAACTACTGTTCTGGCTACCATTTATTCCCATACCAAAGACATGGTAGCTTTTCCCACCTATTAATTTACTCGCCTTTGTCATGTTATCAACTCTGTAAAGGAGCTGTGGTCATATGGTACTTTCGATCAAAGTACTTCAGGTTTGGGAAGCTGAAGAAGACTTCCTCAATGCAGTTTCGTTATGCCTTTTCTTTCCAAAACATCAAGCCTTTGTGAAATGCCAATGTAGAATTGAAAACTAGCGCTTAATGGTTAGAATAAAGGTCCAAGAATCACAGTTCCTGATTTTTTTGTTAATGTTGCATCACAAATGCACAGTTGTTCTCTAGCTTTGACAAGTCATTTACTTAGTTTCTCCCAATTTCTAGCTTTATACTCTAATTTATACTGATATAACATGTACAATATATCTAATACATATTATGTAGCATATGTTATACATTTTATAAGTGTAGAATAAATAAATGTGGCAAGGTAGCCATTGTAAAGAACTCTGAAGACCTTCAGTAGAGGTACATGCAAGCAAATAATTCAAAACACATTTAATAACCACAATTTCAATATTTCAAGCAATGTATTTCAATATATTGTGTGCCATTGATAACAAAGAATTAAAGAAGTACAGTAAATTTACCCAAGAGTTATAATCTCATATAGATGTTCAGTGTTGCACCAAGAATAATCTGGTGGAGTATAGTCTGTACTTTTCTTCAGAGATTAGTAATCATGAGAAAGTAAAAAATGTAGTCCAATTTATACTGTTTCCCACAACACTCTGACACAAAATATATTAGGAGAACTTTGGCAAGCCCCTAGTATAATAAAATATTCAGTTTACAAAGCAGAAAGTGTGCCCCTTTTTCTTCCATAAATCTACTATAACAGGCACTTGCGGCAAAAAATACATTTTTGAACACAGAGAAAACACAGATTACTGCATAATCATGATGTAATTGGTTGAAAGCCACCACGGCTGTTTTCTGTTGCAAGCCATATAAAAGATTTTTGACTATTTTAAGTTCAGGATGAAATGAAGTGAGAGGAAGCCTCCACAGATTTAACTTTGCTGGAAGTCACATGAGCAAATGAAATGAGATCAACTTGTAAAGCAAAGACAAGCTGTAGCTGGAAAGGTTTCCTCACGGCTGCTGCATCACTAAGCTCAGAGGAGAACTAAAGCAATGTAGACCATTACTATGTAGTGAGTGGGTTGAACACATTGAATTTATTTTCTACTATGCACTCTTACATTCAGTCAATAAGGTATAGATGGTAGCTTGTCCACTGATCAGCATAGCAACATAGACTTTAAACATACAAAATACCAACACAGAAATCAATCCTGTTCACAATGAGTGCTGTACATCTGGTTGTTTCTATGAACAAACAAGTGATTTTTCCAGCAAGAAGTATTAGAAATCACTCACAAATATGTTGCATCGATGCAAAACTTTTATAATCATTTGACTCTGATTTTGGGCACAGGGTGTCCATTTGCACATGCACGCAGACAGACAGATCCTCCCCATCTCCCTCTCTCTATCCCTCTCTCCTGATTTCTTATAAAAGCAGTTGCTGTTTCCTGACTGGCTTTCTTCCAAATTTGTGAACTAATTTAATTTAACACCTTCTAATTCATTCCATTATGCCCACTACAAATATAGCCTAGGGGAAAGAAAAAAAAAAAAAAGAGAAAAGCAAACACGGGATTGAAGGAAGGAGGTGGACAGAGAAGAAAACTAAAGGAGCCAGAGCACCGAGTGTACCAATGCTGGCATATGAAACATATAGGGCTTCCAAAGAGTACGCACAACGTGCACAACATGTTTCCGCAGAACCAAAGGTGTGAGCTAGAAACAGTACGCCCGTGTTTGCAGGGTATGGCTGTGCCGGCTTGCAGAGCACGGCTGAGCTTGCAGAGCACGGCTGTGGTTGTTTGCAGGCTTCCTGACCTGAGCCCAACGTGGTGACTACATGACATTACTGCTTTCAGGCCCCGAGTTATCCTTTGCATGCAACCTTCTTTAGAGCTGCCTCTCCAAGCATTGTTACATGGGGCAGATAAATCCCCTGTCTCAGGAGTCTGTCCACCTCATTACAGGACGCTGCCACCCTCCCACTTGAATGGGTGGAAAATCCTGGGACTTTGTGGAGGCCTTCAGATGCCCCTGCCCAGGACAGGCACTGTGGGGAGGGAAAGGGGTCCGTGCCATCCTGCTAGGTGACAATTCACCCCTGGCAGCAGGGAGCAAGCTGCAAAGTGTGACCGTCACAGTTGGGCTCCCAGCTGGTGTTGAGTCAGCACAGCTGTGAGCTCCACCACCTCCGGAGCTACAGTCCAGCTGTGTGAATAAAGTGTCCCTGTGTCACAATCAAGGAAATGTGCGGCTGCAGTGAACAGTCATTGTATTTCTTTCCCAGGAGCTCTAATAGCAGCTCAGAGCAGTCCTTCAAAAGGTATAAGGTATTTGGTAAGTGGTATGAACAGTCCAAATTTGCAATATCACCTTAAATATTTTGCTGGATGACCAAGTTCTTTACAAAGCCATTACATACGAAAACACATTTTTTCTTAAAAAAAACAAAAACCAAAACAAAAAACCCAAACCACCAAGCAGAAATTTTACTGCAAACTGTAGGTTTCTCATACTACTAGGAAGAAAATAACTCAGCTTCTCAGTCTTGACTGTGTAAAAACACCTCAAGGGAAAGATTCAAAATACTTAAATTAGACTAACCTGGTTGAATCCTCTTCAAGAACTGAAAGATCAGGATCCTTTGTGCAACTGATGTTCAATTTATGTGGCATTATATGCATAAGTTGTTATATGCACCACCATAGAAGAATCAGTGTGACAATATTTATGTACTATTTCCAGGTAGAATAAACTTAAATAAAAATTGTCCAGAATATCCAGATGCATGGCTTCAGTTAGGATTCATCTGCCCAAGGCTGCTATTGCAATCCCTCATTCTCATAACATCAAGACACAGCAGAAGTTTATATCCTCCCTCTACCAGCCTGGAGGAGGAATATTTGAACATCCTCAGATCCTCACACCCTCTGTTGCACATGCTGCATCCCCTCCAACCTAGCTCACAACACCCTTGCTGTCAGAACCACCATGAAGGGCCATCCATCCCCGTGCAGGCAGTCCCTAAGCCAGGCACAGGGGTCTGCGTGCTTGCGTCATGCTCAGGTCTCAGCTCCCCTCCGGAAGCTCCTCATGGAGATGCCTGCTGAGTAGTCATAGTCCTTGCAGGGACAAATATGGAAACGCAGACTGTGAAAATACAGAATAGGGGTCTGAAAGAGGAATAGCCAGGGTGGAAGGGGCCTGAGTTATCAGTGCTGAACATTGCACATACGTGAGAGTAGGAGAATTCATCAGTCAGGTTTGTGCAAGGATATTGTGTGGTACCATCCTAGATGTAGCAACTCATGTGGTCCACAAGCAGGACATGGGAGAGTAGCTCAGGTAGAGCAAGAAAGGAATTAAAAGCACATTGAGTACACAGTCAAAAGCCTATTAGTTTTTTCGCATGTGCAGAGAGCCTGGAAACCCAATTAAAAGGACAGTATTTGGTTTCTCAGAGCATCTACAGTTCTGCACGGAGTCTTCTCAATGGCTAATCACTCTGGGATCAGGAGCGGAGTTATTTGGTGTGCCACACGCCAAATTCAGGAGTTGCAGCTGAAGTGGCAGAAATCACTGATCCACCCAGCAGAGAGCAAGGCTTACATGAAATTATACGTGAGCTCGGAACCGGGATGAGGCCGGGAAGGCATGCACAGCTGGGAAAGGGGTCACATTCTTCTGATGTTCTGTGATGAGATTAGCTTGTATAAAGTCAGCTGAAATTCATCTCTGCATGTTATCACAGTTAGTCTTGTCAGAAGTGCTGTCTGAATCAATACAGCGATATTGTACAGGACTTTCACATTTTCACAGTTCCAGAAAGTCCCCGTCTCCAGCAAGGTCCACTCCCTAATGCATTAAGACTGTTGTCGCAGTGAACTAGTTAAAAAACAAAATGAAACTGTTCAAACCACTGCTGCCTTGCAAGCAGAATTTCCCAGAGTTACCTATCAACATTGTGGCTGGATACAAAAAAAAAAAGTTTTTTCTTTTCTTCTCAGTACAGCACTAAAGAGAAAGAAAGCTGGTTTCTGGTTCACAGCCCAGACCAGGGCTGTGCTTTCTGGGAACGGTCCACCCGTGCCTCACCTCATCTGTCAAGAGGAAAGCCATCCCTTCCCCGACCTGCGTCAGCCTGACAGGCATGTTTATCTTTCTTAAAATGAGGTTCTCTCTCTGTTCCATGAAAATGGCAACTGTAAATTATTTTCGTGAATTCAGAATAACTCAGTGAATGGGTAAAATGTCTCAGGAAAGACAATGCGGTCTCTCGGACAACACATGTTCCTACTTAAAATATCGAGAGAGTTGGGGGACATTGTTAACAGTAGGAGCGCAATAAAATGGTTTTCCACACACGGAGGAAAAAAAGAATGCAGCTTTCAGTCAAATACAGTACCGACCCCACTACAACTAAAAGCCAATGCTTTTCAAATCACTGCCTATATGTTTTCAAAAGCTTGATGAAGATTTATTCTCAGACCATCAGCCATTGAATCCTAAGCTTGTGCAGGATAGCTAATATGGGGTGTTATATACCTAATTGCAGGAAAACAAAACCAACTGAAAATCTCATCACTTACGGACTGCCTTACCGACAACGATGTACAAATGTTTTTGGGTTTTTTTTAATGTATATCTAATTCACGTAAAGGAGATTGTATTTGGGGAACATCACATAAAGCTTACAGAATTTGCTGATTTGTTTCCATCAGCAGTGTTTTATCTGAAAAACAGACTAAGCAGGAGAAAGCTCAAGAAAAATCCCTAAATAATGTGTTGATTAGAAAAATGTTGTTGGGTAACATTATTAATTAATCTCACTAACACCTTTTTCAGCAGTCATTCTTTTTCTTACCTACAATGACATCCCATCCCTCTGTTTTAGCAACACAACGTTCTTAAACTTGGAAAAGAAACTACAATTCTACAATTTCTCTTCAATAAAGCAAAATCCACATATGTCTTAAGAATTTTTTCCAGTCACCAGCTCACAGTCACTTCAGTCCACTGTAATCAACTCCTTCCATTAATGCCAGTGGCTCTAATTTTAATGTCATGATTAGGAAAATTTTCATTTTTATCCTTAGATATAAAATGAATTGGAGAAACAAATAAAATAGTTACAAAAAGTATACTGTCAAAGTAATGTGTTACTACAGTGCTATCAACTAACCGTTACAAATTATAACCTGTAAAACTGTAATACACAGCGGTCCTCCCTGATAAAATTGACAGAGGTCACAAATAGACATAACTGGATGCTCATCTCTATGCAAGTAGACAAACCAAAAAACCTTCTTCTTTTCCTTCACTTGTCAAATTTAAATTGTTTATTGCCTTCATGAGTTTGCAGTATCTTTTCTCCAAAGAAAAGCTTCCTTCTACACCTTAATATTGCCATATGACTAACAAAGCCTTCTTGCCACTGTTCACTTACAAATAAGTTTAAACTAGATTTCATATGCACGTCTCAGTTTGTATTTCTTTCAGGAATCAGTAAAATGAAAACTGAATATTATTCCTTTCTATTTCACTGTAATTTGAAACTGCTTTTTTTTGCCAGAAACAATTCTGCTTGAAATCTTCAGAGCACAAGGCTGTTTTCAATATGGACAGAAGCTTTGGGGGAAATTCTCTGCATTTACTGAGGCATGGTAGTGCTGACAAAAAGGTCCGGAGCAACTGCAGAAATTACTTATGCAAAATGGGGCAATGCATAATAAAATCTGAAGTCAAATATTGCCTCAAATTGTAGAGCTAAGAAGAAGAGGCAACGATTTACACGCATCTGCTCCAAACCAGCACATAGGAACGTGCGAGTGCACTGCAGTCGCACGACCCAAGCTGGTAAGAAACCAGAGGGAGATGACAGACATGAAGCTATGAAATTGCAGCAGGGCACATGTGACCACTTTCTTTCTTGTCTGAGTAAAGTCTCTAGGTGTTTGGTTACAGAAAAAAGGTGCCAAATCATCAGAAGGAACAGACAATGATCGCAGCCATAAATCTATTTAGATTAACTGAAATTTTCACCATTTGGCTTCAAGTAGAAAAACTAAATATTTTTTCTTGCAACTAATCTGTTTTGACTCTATGAAAAACATTTTCATTGCAATAAAGTTATTAAAGTCTTAGCACTTACTGTTTTGTAGTTAATATAGGAACTTTTTTCTCCCCGCCTGCTAGTTTCTCTGCAATAAATTTCTTTGCACAGGTCGGCTCCTCACGCTAGTTCTCTTATTACTTCATTTAAGAGAATAATTTATTTTAAAACCCAAACCAAATATAGGATTGAAGAGTAGAGGTTAAGAAATGGAATAAAAAGAAAACAGACCTTCACCTTTCATTATGCTTGTCTGAAGTATCCGCTTTATTAAACTTACTCAGTGTTTAAGTCTGGTTTATTAAAAACCATCAATGTTTAGCTTATGCTATTTTTAAAGCAGTCTGTACTGTGTAGTATTTAATAGGCTGTCCAAAACAGATGAGTTTTTTTTTAAAGCAAACAGGTTCAGAATGCTCCAAGATATCCATTTGTGTAAAACAGTTAACATTCACATAACCATGGCCAATGTCATATCAAGTTAATTTTATAAATCAAAATCTGAAATGTGTTTATTGCATATGGTATGGCTACTCATTAAACATATAATCTGGTTCCCTATTAGAAATCTTAGTGCAGACCGATGCATACATCAGTGTTTAACAATGCTCTTGATCTGTATAAAAATCTCTTTACGCTGTCAAGATCATATAAAGAAGCACCTGTCAGTAGTAATCTGATTTTCTGTTCTACCCCTAAAATCTCAGCTGACATACCAAGAATCACTTATAATCAATAAGCTCAATTATTACCACTTAGTGCAATCAATGGGAACTTTGTTAACAATTTAGATGAGAGCAGGGTCAGCTTATGGCAAATTTCAAAGCAGTGTCCAGAAGCAGCCATGGTGTTTAAAATGTTACCTCTGAGTCACCATTGCTATGATGGTCACAGAGAATGCTGCTGAAATAAGGAACACGAGTTTGGCTATCAAGTGTTATTAGCTCTGAAACAGCGTAATGGTAGCATCTCTACTGCATCATAATTTTTAGAAACCAGGAATTTGGTATAAATCATGTGTGTCTCTTATTTTGTATTGTTTTTCCTTTTTTTTTTATATGAGACAGTTTGGAAAGCTACAGCACGAGACATAATGTCTCAACCCAGCCAAGAATGTCCTGGTTTCTGTGGTCCTTATGAAAATAAGAAGACTACTTAACACGTGATAAGAGCAGCTATATATGATACAAAGAGATCTCTCTCAGCTCTGAATAACCAGTATCTATAACTGTAAAGACAGCGGATATCACAGGATAAATTTTTTTGTCTAAACACAGTGCATCTTGTGCTGGCTTAAATGCTGTAAGACATGACTCTTCTGAAACCTGGCCAAAAATGCAGAGCAATCTTTGAAATCAGTGCCCCTGCCCAAAAGGTGTCCCCATACAGCAATGGCAGCCCCAGCTGAAATCTGTATCTACAGAAGCCAGTCAGCCAGTCAGACCTCTGCTGAGACAAGTCCCTTTACCCCGCACCCTGCTGTGTCTCCAAAGTCACTGAAACACCAGCCCACTCTCAGCATCCCAGGAGCGGGCAGCAGTCAGCCTGCAGCCACCAGGACTGCTTGGGAATTCATCAGTGTGACCGCAAAGGCATCACCTGGTTCCCTGAACCCACCCTACCTTTGCCCCCGGCCACAGCCGTTTCACTGGCATCTGGTTTCCCAGCTCCTGAGGGTCATTAGCAGACTACATGGTCCTTACAGGGTGGGCGGCTTGCAGTCCTTGTGTTTTCTCCTTCCCCAAACTGACTTGTGCTTGGCTGCGTTCAGCATCTCATGTCTGCTTGGCAGGACTCCTCAGTCACTCTGTGGAGCTTCACCAAGGCCAAAGGGCAGCGGGTTTGGTGTGATCCACCTGAGGAATCCCTCTGCAGCCACAAGCAAGGGCCAAGACTGCTTTCAGGGACAGCCGGAGGCACCTTGCATGTATAGGCAGGCACTGTAAGGAACATTGCCCATGTCTTGTCCTTTCTTGTAAGTAAGCCTTATGAAGTTTAGCTCGCTGAAAGTCCATTTGCCTTCCCTGTAAAAATACATTGGTATTTTGCAAAAACAAACAAAAAACCCCAAACTTTGTTCCATGTCAGAATGAAAAGTGGACATTTTTAAATTCCCAGTAGATAAAGCCATGATTGAGCAAAACCAAATTTCTGGACCCCACAAGTTGCCACATAGCAGAACAGTTATTGCCTTTCAGTCAGCTCTAATTATGAACTAATTGGATGAGGTTTTGTTTCAGACATTTCTGTGAATAGCCTTGAACTACAGAATCACAGCCAAACTTCTTAATATAAAAAGCTGCTCCTGCCTTTATACTCAAACATCTTGCACACCTTTTTAGAATACCCTGAAAAGCAGGTAAATAATTCAAAATTTGTAGCTCTCCAGCTTATCCCCAAATCTAATGCCTAGCACATTCTAGATATAACAATGAAAGGAAATAAATGCAAGAGGGAGAAGTCATAAAAACAAAGCTCTATGAGGTTCCCATGTAAGGTCACCAGAAGAGTTTAGAGCGTTGCTTTTCTTCTTCCTAATAGAGGAGCCTAAATTTAATTTCTCTCTTCATTTTCTACTTTCCCCTGCTCTTTTCCTCTCAATCTCTGTCCTCCTCCTCCTCCTTCTTTCTTCTACTCCAGTTTGAAATTCCATTCCCAGCCATATGTTTCTCATTGTGATCCACCTTCCATTTTTGGTCATACAGCAAAATGTGGTTTGAAGATCCAAGAAAGTCAGAGCGTGTTGACACAAGGACGTTGGATTCTAGGTTTTGTCAACACTGAGCTGAAGAGCTTTGGGCCTTGAATCAATTTTAGCCTCCTTGACCACGGAAACCCTGCAGAGAGTCAGACTGAGATCAACGAGAACAGATTTTCAAGTGAACAGAGCCATATAAGTATATCTTGCACATCAGGGGAGTGTTTTTTATTTTCTGTATGATCTGCCCTTGCTCCAATATCAAATCTAAACACTAGTCAATTTTGCTTGGCATGCAGCTCTTTGCAACAAAAACAAAAGTTTTCTTGTAGGTGATATACAGTAAAGAGAGCCTTAAGACAAACCTGAATTTCAAAGATCTGATTGCCTTTTTTCTAGAGATTGAGATAACTAACTAACCTGAACAACTCCAAGGGCTCACAGTGATCTATTCTGAAAGCAGTGTGGCTGGCAAATGACAGACCCTCCCGCTCCATTTCCAGATGACCTGGGGAATTTCCTGGTAAAATACCGTGCTCCCAGATGTGTGGGCATGTGAAAGAGGGTCCACCAGCTAGCAGCTGAAAGTCCATCTCCTACCTTGTGATTCAACTAAAAACATGTGTATAAGGCTGGGGAATAGAAGAGGGTATAAGGGAAGGAGAATTAAACTGATGTTGACATTATTTGGAATTTGCTTTAAGTCATGCTCTGCCAGATAGCCAAAGATTAATCTCAGACTGTTTATTTTAATGTATCGTATTCTGACTTCCAACTACCCATCAGCTGGTGTAATATAAGCTTTAATTTTGGCACCACCAAGTCTTCATTGTGTTTACATTTTCACTCACACTTTCTTTGGTTTTGTCATAAGCAATTTCATGACATAACGGCACTTACCTTACTGCATAAGAACAGGTGTAGTTAATTTTTGGAGATGGGAGAAAGACTTTTACAAACTACCAATTTTCCATGTGTAGTTCCTTGCAACGTCAGAGGCTTGAAAGTTCCCTTATTTAAATCGCGATTTCTGAGGGAAAGTAAAAATGAAACAGGATTACCTGGTTTTAAATTCTGGATTAAGGATTGGGCTGCTCTGATTAAATTTGAACAGTTTAAATCATTTTTCTAGCTAGGACTACAAACTCCACATTGAAAATATCGCATTTTAATTTAGCTCAAACACAGTTATATTATAATCAGGAAATAATCCAGAAAGCCAACCCTGGCAATATATAATCATAGCAACTAGTAATGCAAATAGATATTTTGCTGAGTGAACAGAGTTACTCTCGTGCAACCTATTCTATGAAAGAATTTGGATTAACTCATTTGGACCAAATATCTTGAATCACTCAGAAATACTGCTTCTTTAAATTGGTGTACGCCTACACAGGCAGACACTGGGGGTATGTGAACTCAGGCTAACTGCCTGCAGTAACCTTTTGCAGATATTGACAGCCACGGCTAGGAAGTGCTCAGTGCTGTTACATCACTGGCCACGCAGTGAAGAACTGCACTGCCCTCTTTCCTAGAGCAGCAACATTCAAGTCTTCTCAAGTCTTCAAGCAGTATTCTTGACTCTTCAAGGAGCCTTCTCGCTCCTTTCATCCCACCAAAAGACGACGCCAACTCTCGACTGAATTTGCAACTGCTGGTCTGTTTTTAGGATCTGTGACAAGTTTCCAAGATGACATACTGGTGTGTTCAGATATCTCCAATTATCGGCAGTGGCATGTCTAAGAGGAATTTTTATAAAATTAATATATATTAAGTTCAAGGATTCATGTTTTACATGAGACAATGCAGTCTGAAAGTTTGGCCTTTCTCACTAAGACAGTGATGCTGAATCGTCCTAAAATACACTGCAAATATTATAACTCACAAAACACTGTAAGACCTCAGAAGTGTGGAGACACACAAGTAGCAGGCAAAACACATCACGACTTTTAGCCAGCTTTCCTGGCTTGAGCAAATTTCACAGCTAGAGAAAGTTACTCTGATTTTGGAACACACGAGAGAAATTCAATCAGAAGCAATACATCTTGAAGATGCATGAAACCATGAAAACAAAGACAACATTTCTGTACTTGATATCTACAGGTTTTATCCTCTTGGGACATGAAGAATTCGCACATAGCATCTGTGGGAGAAAATGACATGTGTAGGGGCAATGAAAACAAAGAATAAGAAATTATAAAGCAGGCAATAAAAAGAAAAGAATACGAGACAACTCCTAGACCTCACACAGTCTCTGTTCAACAATGGGGAGAAAATCTTTCAGGAATTCAACAAGACCTGAGAAGAAATAGAGGGACTGTTGGAACAAATGGCTACTGGCTCAAGTTCCACTCAATGACCTTGACTATGCACATTAGAGCTAGTTGTTACATCAGGCACTGAAATAGAGAACAGACCATAAAAAACTCTGAACATTTCCTCCCATAAGATTCCTTTGTTATAAGACTCTTTTGTAGCATTTAGTAATAATTTCCTCTCTGACTAATGTTCTTGTGCAAATTATAATGCCATTATGTTCTGATGCGAGCTTTTCCCTCATTTCTTAGTTAATTCATCTTTACAGAAGTTCTTCAGCTGCCAGCCAGTACTGAAAAGTTATTAATTTACAAGTGTCTTTAATAGTGCATGAGAGCTGAGAAGTTTAGCAAACTCGCAAAATATTTCTTTACCAGCACTTGACTGAATATTGCATGTGTCCACTGATTTCTTTTTCTTTGCTGGAAATCCTTCATCTGGATCTCTGCCATAGTTCATGGCTTTTTCAGCTCTGACAAGGAAGAGTAGGTAGGTTGCTGACAGGAAGCACAGGAAAGATCGAGACCAAATTGGCGCTTTATGCCCTGTTTGCATGGTAGGTCGATCCTAGGGTTACTGTAAAATATCTCCTCTGTTTCTTTCTGCACACAGTGTTAATTTTTTTCACACGTATAGAAGAGCCAAGGAAGTCAGACAAAGCAAGCAAGGAAAAGAGCTGCTCAGACTATTCTTTCCTGTGTTGTTGGCCACATCCAGCTATCAAAGTAAAGGTGTTTCAAGACAGCATGAACTTATTGCTCATTTATTATTTCTCTTCTGATTGTCCAGAGTACTCCTCTCACATGTTCTTCCTCTATACTCCAGTATGTCCATAAGTCCTAACATGTCTCTAAGTTATGTCTAGTAGTGCCAACACCTTCACAAATTATTCTCTCTGCTTCACTAGCAGATAACGTGCTCAGTCTGATTAAAAAACCTGGCTAAAGATGTAACATGATGGATGCACCAGAAAGACTGATTTCGGGAATTCATCTAATACTGTCACAAAAGATGGCAGAAAAATGTCTGTAAAGCAACTTGTAGGAAAATCAGGTGTCTATTTGTGTGTTAGTGGTTGGAGACATGTCCGAGACAGCACTATTTCTTCTAAATAACTCTAGCAAAATCCTGTTTGCCTTAGAGCATCTGGCATTCAATACCTGGCAACCACTCAACTGATCAAGAAGTGAGATACCCTCTTGTTCTGGACAACCTTGGAGGAACCCCACAAATGGGAGATTACTCATCCCAAAGAAAGTTTTCTGGGGAAGGGAATATCTCATCTTTTTGTAAGTTTCTAAAAAGATTTTTCTGACTGGCTGTGAAAATCAGCATGGTCTCTCTTCTGTTTTGCTTTGTTCAAGATTAATACAAACAGCTTAAATTCTATGTGATTACTGGAACAAAATATGCTGCCAAGGACTGAAACTATTAAATCTTTTCTTTTATCTGTTCCTCATGAATATCACATGCCCAGACAAATTAGGTTGTTCATGAAAGTCTGAACTTAATATTTTCCCTGTTAAAAAGAAAATACTTGTGATAACATATGCATAGATGCACCTCTCCACAGTGAATTTATAGCATTTTTTCCCAATGATGCTAATGAAACAGATTCATAAATGTTGCAGTTGAATACTGTTAGTCTTGCAAGACATGCATTTGCTGTGATGCCTTTTTTAGAAGCTTGTTCAGGATCTTGAAATCATTAAATGATGTATCTCCTTTAATTCATTACACATTAATTACACCAGGGGACAGTTTTGCGTGGCTGGAAGACCATTTAAATGTATGATCAGCCAGGCGGTGCTCACTTAGTCACCCTATGATTCATAGTCCAAGTGACAGGGGTACTAGTCCTTCACCAAGAGAGGCCATTATGTCCAGCATCCACACAAAATAAATAAAGCCATCCACACAAGGAAGCATGGCAGAGTAGAAAGCAACATGTTGCATGAGCAGCGCAGGAATTTAATCCAACACTTTGTCTTACTAAAGGGCAAGGACAAAAGCCAGAGTGCTTTGGGATCTGCCAGGATGAAACTGTCTCAGAGGCCTGTGTCCAAATGGATCTGATGCACCCCTTTGCAGTGAACCAACCCCACACTAAACGTGAGCTGGACCACGTATATCCCCTGCTCTGAGGAAACAGACACAGTCTTACCAGTTAGTTTAAGCCTTAATTCACACGGAGCAGCACATCCCTCACAAGATCTATTGTTGGAGACTGGTTAGGCAGCAGCAAGTAAGAGCGGAAACATATGGTGCTAGTAGCAGACTTTGCCTGTCTCTATAGGCATCCTGCAGTGTTGCTTCTCCCGGATACCTCTGTCCTTCTTTGAGCTGGCAGGAGCAATAGGAATGCAAGCAATGTTTTGTTGAATGTCATCAGTGAAGATAATCCTGCTTATCACCACAGGATACTACAGTGAGTGTCTGTAACTAGAAGCTGTGAGCTGAACCAGCGATGAGATGTCCCAGTTCCCGTCGCTGTTACTCTCATGTTCTCAAAGCAACGTGCATCTGAGTACTGCCAGTGGTCACACTGGGTGGGTAGGAAGGCATGGTCTCTCTCTCTGGGTAAACAGACAAGGAACTTGTTGGAAAGGATCATGAACGGTGGCCCAATTGAGCAGTGGACAAGACGGCAGTGGTCACAGAACATTTCTCACTGAAATGGAGTTACATCATTAACGCATAAATAAGTTAGCTGTCTAAATTGGAGAAAAAAATAATATAGTTACAATAAGTATACTGTCAAAGTAATGTGTTACTACAGTGCTATCAACTAACCGTTACAAATTACAACCTGTAAAACTGCGATATAGAGCAGTCCTCCCTGATAAAATTGACAGAGGTCATAAATAAACATAACTGGGTGCTCTTCTCTATGCAAGTAGACAAACCAAAAAAACCTTCTTCGTTTCCTTCACTTGTCAAATTTAAATTGTTTATTGCTAGATTTCATATGCGTATGTTTCAGTTTGTACTACTTTCAGGAATCAGTAAAATGAAAACTGAATATTATTCCTTTCTACTTCACTTTATGTTGAAACTGCTTTTTTTTTGCCAGAAACAATTGTACTTGAAGTATTCAGAGCAGAAAACAAAATGCTATGTGGAACTCATAGTATATTTTTAAATATGCGACCTAAACTTCATTTAGTCATATTTTTCCACAGGTCCAAACAATGCAGGTAAAAATATAGTAACTATATGACCAGTTTTGATGAGGATACCAGGAAAGGAGAGGGATGAAAGTAAAAAGAGAGAGTTTGAAATAAAACAAGAGCAAACCACTAAAAAACATGTATTATGGGAGGTTCATATGGGATACCAAAATTTCAAAGCTTGCCTCTATTGAATTATAGTTCAGCCTAGTTGACTAAAGATCACTTCCATGTATGATTACTCTGTGACTACAGGTTGTATGACATCAGTGGCTGATAGGCTCCTTTAGTACGGTCTTGAAAACCTAAAGAAAAATAATAATTGTGTTCAACATTTTTTCTATTAAACAAGCTAATCCTCCAAGATTCTTTTCAATACCCATCACTCCAGCCAACTGACTTGTTTTTTTTGCTGTGTCTTATTTGTGCAGACATGGAAGCCTTCACTGCCTTATAAGAATCGGCAGCCCTCAACCATCAGTCACGCCACAGCTAAATAATAGCCTGACACACTGATCTATTCTTTCCTCACTGCAAACTGTGATAAAAAAGGACCATCTCGCAGTTTCTTGCTGCTTCTCTTTTTTATGGAAAAAGAAAGCCTACCCTCTAACCTGCTCTCTGCTGGTAATCCAAGGGTGTAATAAACATCCTTCTAGCAGGAGAGCTATAGCCTCTAACAGTGAATAGATCAAAGTGTAAATCTCGCTACTCTGAAATCATAGCCAAACAGAGAAAGGCTGTTTATGGTATATTCTGTGTTACGTAAGCATTCAGGCAAATCTCTGATGCATTTGAAAGTACTTTGAAACCCTATGTTACTTAAATCTGTTTGTCATAGTGGTGTGATACTCTCGGTATAGCAGATGTCAGCTCTTGTCCTTGGATTCCTCCAATTTTTTCATGTCATTGTAGCAGCAGAAAAATCATTTGGGCATGCTGAACCATTGCACCATGAGATCAGCGCAAAGAAAATTTGGGAGTTTAACCACCCAGAGGAGGGAGGGGAGCAGATCTGCAGACAAAAGCAGAGATTAACTTTAAACTGCCTTCTCTTGCCCCAAAACACAACAACATCTGGAGCTCTGCTAGTGACCCTGCTCTCAACAGGACACATTTCCACAACCTGAGTTCTGACTTTCAATGGTAAAGTTGCTGCTTCTGATCCTTTTTGGATGAGCTTTAGGATATCCGGAGCAGAGGCAGTATCTGTTGTGCTTGTTTAGTATTGTAGTAAACTCTCTTACAAGCTTTAACTTTGTAGAGTTTAAAATTTATAACTTGTTTTCAAAGGGTTCTGATCATCTCGCTTCTTTTGTCTGGACCTCTGACTAACTCAGTAGACTTTGATTTCATAGTAAATAGAATGTAGGAAGGTAGAAAACAAATGGAGTTTCTTTCTGAAGGAGATGGATGCTACTAGTAAAGTTCAAAAGACAAAACAGAAGCTGAAAGGGTAAGTCAAATTTAAGCCTCATGAAGGAATGCCTAACCATGGTAATGAAAGCACATGCAAATACTATCCTGTTAATTTGTTAATATTGCTGTTTAACTCAGCATATTTTGTTTGGAGTTGTCTGATTGATAAAGTGCTTCACAATTACAGTTCATTCAACAGATACTAAGAATCTTGGGAGGATGCTGAACTTCAATTAGACAGGACTTTAGATTTTTTTTCCTTAACTTTCTGCATCCTTCCCTCCTGTGTGTGCACTGCTGAAAAAAGCAAGTATGTGGTCAAGTCAAAGAAGCACTATCTTTGACTAATACCCATGGAAGACCTTTGACTTTAAAGTTATTTATTTAAAGTGAGGTTTTGCTTTGGAATTGGAAACCTCCAAACATGTAAACACTGCATATGTTTAATTCCTTGAGTAATTCAATTAAGTTCACTTGAATTGTCTAACAGCAATATTAAGAAATTAACAGTTTGCTAATTATTCTGTAGATATCTGAGGGAGAAGGAGATGGAAGAATATACACATGTACTTTTGTTCACTTTAGACATTACAGCATTTAACACAACATTTGATTTAGTCCTTAAATAAAAGATGCAAAAAAAAAAAAAAAAAGAGTAGATCAAAAAAAATAGCTACCTGAACAGGAGAAAAAGCTCTTCAAATAAATTCTGCATGCCAACAGGAGCTAAAATATTCATAGTGATGTGAAGGCAATAAGGATAAAGTACCACTGTCGGGTATTCTGGGATTTAACAGGACCTTTACTCTGTAGGTGACACTCCGAAAGACTCAGTATCTATAGAAGCCACAGCCAAAAACCTGGCACTTTCTGCTGGCCTCCTTAGTTCAACTTCTAAGTAGCAGAGAAATTTATCTGTCAATCTTTGCCTGCTTAGCACAATCACTCTGTGAGCATTATAAAAACATGGTAATTTTATGGCAAGATTTCATTGTGGAGGGCCATTTCAACAGCAACAAATACTTGCATAGGGAAGCTAAACTGTGAGTATATTAATATCCACTGAACTGATACTTTTTTCTACTGTGGATAAAAGAATCCCTCTTTCAAAATCAATGGTAAATGCTTTTTTTATATAAGATGATAAGGTAGTATGCTGTATTTACCAGGTTCATAGAATCTTAAAATACAAAGATGAGGAAATTATTTAAACTGCATCTATACTAGAGTATTTCCATTAACATTTCTAAAAGAAGAGCTACTTTTGCATGCATAAATTAGTATGAAATTCATTCGCATTTCCTAAAAAGGTAAAAAAATATAGTGCTAAATCTGCATAAAATTATAACAATTAAGTTACTACATATCCACAGAATTACTACTTTCCGAAAGTAAAAGATATTTACCAGATTAAACTCTAATTCCTTTCATGGGAAAACTAGTAACAACAACAAGAGAGATTAATGCAAAGATTTTAACAGCAGCAGTATTGTTGCAGCTGTATAAATCTAAAGGGGTAGGAGAAGAATCATTAGTAAGAAGATGCAATATCTTTTTATTACATTGACTGACACAGCCACAAAAACCTGAAAAATCTTGGACAAAGAACCTATAGCTTAAAAGAAAAAGAAAATCCAGAAACATGGTAATCCAGACACAGATGTCCTGATCCCTCATAGCGGACCTCTTCAGACAGAGCTCCGTCAATGATGCCAATATCATAAGGTTTCACCCCAGCCCAGGTTCAGACATTGCACAGAAAGGTGTGCCAACGTGGATCTAATTAAATACAGCTGTACCTAGGTATCTTTACCAATTTAAAAGAAACGTATTAGTCTGTTAAAAGCGGTTATACTTCATCAGAGGCGGGACAACGATCTCCAGGGAACAAACCGAGAGATGTCACTCAGTGCGATTCGTTCTTCTGGAATTTTGTTTCTGACTGCTGTACTTAAAACCGCACTGAAGTGCTGGCCAAAGCCAGATGTAAATTTAAATTTGGATTAACCCTAACTAAAGTTTGCCCTGCAGAGAATGACTTTGTATCTATATCTGAGACTCAAACTGTTTTCCCTCGCATCCTATCCCCGCACTTGAGCTATGCACAAGAAACTGAAGTCTACTCATCTACTAAGGAAGCAAAAACAACTGCAATGATATATAGTCAGACAGTCCCATTCACTTGTAATAAAACGTAGTTGCTTGTTACTGAGACAAAAGTTAACACCAAATCTAAGGTAAAAACTTAATGATATATCCAGCAGCTCAAGCACCTTCTACATTAAGTCAAGGTGCTATGCTACAAGAGTGGCCAAAACTAGGATTCATTTTGGAAGAAAAACATGAAAAGCGATCACCAGACCATCAGTTCTGTCTAACACTACGAAAAGTGTTTCTCTGAGTTCATCTGGCCTTTCCTTCCTACACAAGCCTTCAGCAGGAGTCAGCTGACACCTCTCACGAGTTTTCCAGTCAGCTTGACACACATAAACCTAAACACTCGCAGGATCAAAGCAGATGTGTGTAAACAACAATTTTTAGTCCGTTGCATGTTCAAAACAATTTCTTAATTTCACATTCACTACACATATACGTTTTTATATATACATAGACACAAAAAACCTATCCTGTTGCACAAAATGCCAGCATTATACAGGTGCAGATTCACTTCTACTACTATATTTGTGCTTTTAATTCTGACACAGGTGACAGAAGAGACAAAAGACGAACAAACAGAATTCTCCTTTTAAAGACTCAAATGAAAGAAATGCTTCTGAATATTAGAATTAATTTAACCCTAATTTGTTTGGAATGCTGTTCACAAGCATCACAGTGTTATCTCCACAGAAACCAACTGAAGTGGTATGTTGCCCTGAAGCACATTTTTTTCAAGTTACAAACTCAGAAATTATTGAACATGATAGAATGTGTAAGCTGGTCACCATGAAGACAATGGAGGCCTAAAATCAGGCTAGAAATTATACAGCTGGTGAATTCACCAACCATCTGTTTCCATACAAGAAGGGAGATTCCAGAAAGGTTTTTGTTAAAGTACAGGCTAGATTTGGCCTCCATGTAAAGAGTTCTGTTAAAAATACATTTCTACATTTCTTGTCAAATCTGTGAAAACTGTGTTGAATATGAGTAGTGTCCAAGAATATGCCACTCCTCTGGGAGTGCCAGGTGCTGAAGACAGTTTGTGTGGGTATTAAGACGGAGGCAGTATTTCAGACCACTTAACACCATGAGTGCTGGGAAATGGTAGAATCTGCAGTTTTTGATTTTTCAGGTTAAACAAAGAGAGAGGGAATAGATAAAGACTGTATTGTAAGAGAGGGAAAGAAGATGGCATTTCGTTCTGTTTGAAATATCCAAGTAGCATATCTGATTGAAGCATTTAGATTTACATTTTGTTGGACTGCTGTGGCCGCTCAGTTGAAGACGAATGAGTTTTGTAACTTGTCAGAACTTCACAAGTTTAGGAGTTTTCATCGTAAATGAAAGTATTGCAATAAAACACTTCTTTCTCTTCTATCCCTGACATAGCAGGTTTAAGTAGACCACAACTCCACTTGTTTTCTTTATAATCTGTTTAAACCTGCTATGTCAGGTGAGAGAAAACAACAGACGATAAACAAATAGTATCTCTATTTTGTATAAAAAGGCGTGTTTATATTTCACCTTTACTTTAATATATATTCTGTAGAGTGACATATTAAGTACTAACAGAACTGAAATCAAGAAACATTCTTCATTCATCAGGAGAACTCAGATCCTAAACTTCAGCCTGTGGCCTTCTGTCCATGTGGCTTTAATCCCTTCAGATTTTTGTTTAAAACTAAGAAAACAATTATAACTGTGTTAAAATTTTCACTTCAGCTAATGCAAAGGAAAGAATCTGCTAAAACTGAGTGTCATGTCAAAATGGCCATGGTGATGAGTGTTTGTTAGAGACATGGCAGAGGAGTTCTGATTCTGACAGGAGCAAGCAGGCAGCAAGGAGGACAGTCTTCACATCCGTGTTCCTTACTGTCCACCTTTGCCAGACTTGAGAAACATTAACAGCAGAGATCTGAATTTAGTTGTGCAACTATTGTTATCAGAAAAGAGAATAAGATTTCTTCCCTTCTAATGAACATACGTAACACCACTAATACTAAGCAAGAAATACCTGATACCCTAGAATATTACTTTCTCTAGTTGCTGGAGTTTAACATATAAACATCTGTTTACAGCAACAGCTAGACAATTGTTACTGGCTTACAGTAGTTGAATGGTCTTTTCTGTCAAAGAACTACAGCTGTAATACCTTCAGGGTTTATTGTTCATGACTATGCAAAATCTGACTGACCACTCAATAAATCTTCCTTACTAAACTTCTGAGTTATAAAAGAAATGGTTTAACTCTGTTACCTTCCTCTTTTCTTCTAAGTATGCTGTAAAATACTTAAAAGTGAATTATTGTGTAAATTCTCTAACTGAAGTTTTTATGTAAATAGTCCACATATAATTTATAGCATTCTTGTTTGTGTAACATTCTAACTTATTGGCATTTGTCCTATGAATATACTGTTTTGGAAATTATGCACTAGAGTTATAAAACCTTGTTTCCCAAGACACCATTTTAAGAAAAAAAATAATAATAATAAAAAAAAAACCAGTCTTGAAAGACTTGTCTGGTAAAATATTTTAGATTTAAAGATCATGCTGAATACACGCTTTCATGAGGTAAGGAACCACTAGTTTGTTATTAGAGCAACGAACTTTGCAATTGTGTAGGTATCCAGTGAAGTCTACAAGGCTTTGGGACAGGCATGAATATTATTTATATTACAGAGACATTGGAAGTACTGATCAGCTCATACTGACAGCAAGAATAGCCATGGCCCAAATAAACAGCACCCAAGAGAGAAAATGGGCAGTATTGAAAGAGGCTGGACGAAATGATGGGAATTGTCCATGCTCGCCTAACATGCCAATAAGAACTGGTAACGTCCAAATCCCCGAGCAGGGTGTTTGCCTTGCATACCACTGACGCTGAGCCTTTAGTGTCTTTCACATTGATGCATAGGACTGTTTGATCCAGTAAGCAAACACATACAAAGCAAAATCACACGCAGAATCAAAGTACAAATAAAATACTGAAATCTTGCTTGCATGGGAACCACTAAAACATGTTGTTGCACTTCAAGTCATTCAAGCATATTTCCTTCAAATTAGCCATGACTTCATTGTGCATTTATTGCACATACAGCTTAAATATTTGCAAGAGCGTTTGCGCAGGAGCATGTAGCATGCAAGCGTGTCCAGTAAAATACCCGATATGATTCAGAAAAGATGGTATAATCTTCAGAGTGTTTTCTCTGCTCAAGAAGAACAGAAGACTTCATTCATATAATGACCTTTTTTTGTTTGATCCCCAAATCTCTGCTTTCTCTCAAGCCTAAGACCCCAGGAAGATGAAAAATACAAACAGCCATGCTTTCTCCCAGGAGGAGGAGGTTGGAAGGAAGAAAAGGTAGGTGTCCTTGTACTAACTCAAACTTGGATATAAAGTAATAATAAAAGGATTCCATATACCCAGAATAACACGGGAGTCACTTTTGCTCTGCAAGGTTGTGTTTTGGCCACAGCCTCTAACTTGATTGACAAAAGATAGTGTTTTATTTTCCAATACATTAAACACACAGGTATTGGACATAACACACAAATCATTTCCAACAAACAAGCTAAATAATGGATGCAAAAGCAGTAAATGAGGGAGGAGAAGTAAAATAAAGCCTAAACTGTACAGTAATTATAGTCTTAAAGGTCATTACTATACATAAATCATTTATCAGTTTCAAAGTCATATCAATCTCACAATTATTAATGCAGACTTTTAAAATATCAGTGATGTTGTGATATCACCAATTTCCATTTGTTGGTTGCTTACTATCTGCAAACTAGCACTGGAATTTTACTTGAGGTGCTCAGTATGTTCTTGATTCTGTAATTAAAAAAAAACAAAACACCTTCTTATTCTTTCTTTACTCCCTCACATATCTACACTCCACTGGAGATGGAAGGTGTCAATTTGAATATGGTGTTTTTCCTCCCACAAGTTATAAATTTCATCATGACATCGAAGAACCCTATAAAACAATAAGACTATTGAAATACGCAATTCTTCATATCCTTACTAATAACATGTAACTTAAACAACTCAGGCAGCAATTAGAGCAATGTTAGAAGTCATGCACTGAACAGAGTCTTCTTAAATCCCTTGTGCTTCAGTGACACTCTACCCATATGAACAAGGCTAGAAGGGATCAGGATTTAATTAAGACCGAACTAGACATTGAGCCAGCATTTTAAAAGCATTCAGGCCCCAGGCTTCCTTCAATCACCTTTTTTCCCTCCAAATCCAACCCTTATGTCTCAAATTTCCTAAATACTGACACTGCGTTTTCCATATCTGATAGGTTATTATGCTCTCTTCATGCTATTTCTTACCTGAAATTCATAAAGGAGAGTTGCTGAACAGGATGCTACATGAAAGAGAATTAGACAATCATGTAATAAAGGAGATATTACAGACAGGCATAGGAGGTAGCGTGTGTTTTAGATTTGGGTTAGGAGTCCCCAGAACAGTGAATTGCATTTCCATCCCAGCTTTCATGCTACATTTTTGAAAGATAACCTGTGTAATACAGACACAAGCAAACCTGAGGTAAGACGGAGAAAGCCAAAACAGATTCTATTTTACAGAATAACAATCGGCTTCTGACCCCAGCTGTGTGGAAAAAAGGTTTCCCCTGGTACACCACAGCAGAAAACATATTCTTTGGGATTAGGCTTCTGGAGGAGCATCTTCAGTTTTAATCATAACCTAGCCTAGCCTTCTGCAGGTTGTTTGGGACAACATCCATTTGTGTTCAAAGGAGGTGGTACTTGGCCCTCTTAAACAGTCCTGAACTTCTCCAGTTTTTATCGATCAGTGATTTATTACATCAGTATTGGCTAGGTTTTCATCTTGGTTTGATACTTTCAGTGTTGAAACATTAACTCTACCTTCTGAGCAAAGCAGAGCCATCTAATCTCCCCCAGCATCTGTAAATACTAAATTACTCTAGCAAGCCAATTTTTAAAATCCCACCATCAGACTCTGTTTTGCAGTCTACCATATCCATAAATTCTCATTTCTCCCTGGCTCTCCCGGGTTTTCTCTCACCCATGCTGCGACCACCACCTCCCAGCACACTCACCATGCTCCTGTGCCCCGCAGTACTGAGTGGCTCTCAGCTCAGAAAAGCAGGTGATCCCAAGCTCTGATCTGGTACCAAGCTAATCATAACCTCACCTTGAGCTCAGCCTTACCTCCTGCAGCCCTCCTTATAGAATCATAGAATCTTAGAATCATAGAAAGTTTTGGGTCGGAAGGGACCCCTAGAGGTCATCTAGTCCAACCCCCCCGCAGCAAGCAGGGACACCACTAACTAGATCAGGTTGCTCAGAGCCCTGTCCAACCTGGTCTTGAATGTTTCCAGGGATGGGGCCTCCACTAC
>Ga0065711_1001426_pt1 | contig 43413 bp, 16 predicted proteins | sample Hoacrofraction12_FD_59098 | JGI IMG/M metagenome (GOLD analysis project Ga0065711, IMG submission 59098) | Hoatzin crop microbial communities from Cojedes, Venezuela - Epithelial fraction 12 v2 (version 2) | ecosystem: Host-associated > Birds > Digestive system > Esophagus > Crop | place... | reverse complement strand
AGGCACTGGAACAAGTTGCCCAGAGAAGCTGTGGATGCTCCCTCCCTAGAAGTGTTCAAGGCCAGGTTGAATGGAGCTCTGAGCAACCTGGTCTAGTGGAAGATGTCCCTGCTCATGGCAGGGGGGTTGGAACCAGATGATCTTTAAGGTCCCTTCCAGCCCTTTACCATTCTATGATTCTATGATTCTATGATAAATGTCTGTTGCCTCTTCTAATGATTCAGGGAGCTTTTTCCATTTGGCCCCTTGTGTAGCTACAAAAGTTACTAAAGAATGCATAGGGATGAAATGAATATTTTAGAGTATATCTATATAACTTTAATGAAGACTCGGCTTTAAATAAAAAGGCTATGTGCTTTTATCTACTGTCTCAGATAGTGGAACTTCTCCACATTTTTGGAAAGAAATGTTCTTCAGCAAAAGTCTCCAGTTACAAATGGCCCATTCTTTTCAAAAGTGGGACACCACTCAGTAAACGCAACACATTGCTTGTAGATGATGTAGTGAATGGTCTGTTGACTACAGTCCAAAAGAGAAAATAGGATGATTTCTGCATTTGTAGAAGCCCATCATTATATAATGTTCTCAGAATCTCTGAGAGGTCTTGGGACTTCCAATACATTTCAGTGATTAAAAACATTTTCTCACATCTTCTTGGATGTTATGTTCATCTCTCTAGTTTCTTAAAAATTTTCTTAAAGACTTGATATACATGTTTCCCCTTGGTAAGGTTGTGTTTATATAGTGTGGCCAGTATCTCCTTGAAAATTACGTTTTGAAGTCTTGTGGTCTTACTGAGTCAGAAGAAGCATCTTTTCTTAAACAGAGCTTAGTTCTACACCCGTTTGATAGCATATTTGCTATCATCTTTAACCTGGCTACTAGTGCTTGTTAGCCTTTGTCTTATATACTTGGCTCGTTTCATGTAGATACATATGTATGCTGATGTTCACTGATGCTTTGTGAGCATTCAGGTTTCCTCAGATGACTTAAGTGGGATTCATCACATGAGATGTTTCAGTAGACTCAAGAAAGTTTTTAGGATCTGTAATGGCTGAATCCCTAACTCGAGCAATGGAAACTAGAGTTGCATTTGGCACCTGAGTTGTGTGTTTTCTTTTATTGGGACAATTAGACTCCTCAGAACAATGACCTTATAAATGTGAAGACAGGGCACGGAGTTGGCTACTAGAACCATTATGCCCAATGAGGACAGATACTTAAGGCAGGTCTGGAGGCAAGTGCCTCCATCCAGCTGGAATTCAAACCTATTCCTAAAGTCTTCCTGCATTTTTTTTTAAATTAGGTGGTGGTGATGGCTGTGCTTATATCCTATGGAATAGCCTAGCGGAAAACAGGAGAGCAGGCTTTATTTTCAGTCCTATGAGGATTCAGACAGTCTTCCACATTTCAAAGAGGATGAGAAGTAAGGGACAGTGGGGAGCACTGTTTCACTCTACTTTCAAAGCAATGCCACCAGATTAGAATAAATTTCATCTACGAGTTTAGATGTAGATGATGCAAACATGATCATGATTCTGCAGCTCAATGTTTTTCATGCTGAGCTGAAATGAGGAACACTGGTATTTTTTCCTTTCTTCCTGGACTCCTTCAAAATTTCATTTTAAAAAATGGTCTAAAAGTCAGTACTAGAGAGATGCGTCCAGCACATGCCCTCCCAGCAGAGTACCTCTTGGGCTACAAGATGGAACCTACCTTTCTAGTTCTTCATCTACAGACTGATGATCCTTTTTTATATGGTGGTGTGGGATGTAGACTTGCATCCCTTCAGCTTGAAATTGTCATTGAACTTACATTTCCTTGCTGAGTGAGTAAGTTTGAAGAGAACACAAAACTGCACAACTGCCACTGCCTTTTTTAGCAATGGTTCAAAGACAAAGAAATTAACACTATAGTTTGTGAAAGTCCAGCCAAGAAGTCACAGGCATTCTGCAACATGTTTACGCATTCTGACTTCAGCCGACCAGAGGCTTCAGTAATATTATTTTGTAGTCAACTTGAAACCGTATTTCAGTTCAGATCTTGGTTCAGTCACAGTCAAGTACTGACAATATGACATATTTATTTCCGTATTTACTGGTTAAAATGCATAGACATTGATATATCACTTTGTGGTTACGGTGATGGCAATTGCTGCACAACTCCAGTTATTTTCAAATGTCTTATTTCAATGCCCTGGAATACTTTCTAAAAAGTCAGGCCCAAATTCTCAGAACAAAAGGAAAGAGGCTTCCAACCTGTTATTTGTTCTTCTGAATGTATTTTAAATTGAATGACTATATGTATAAAGGGTTCCTGAAAGTTTTCGCAAGCCAAGATTTCTTTCTTTGTGTTTGGCAACTTCAGTTATAATGTTTACAATTAAAAAGCAGTTTTTCTAATGGAAGACAACTGTGTAAATAGTGGCTGCAGAAGGATTTGGAGATTTTTTGTCCTGGTGATGTTTATTGCATCATACGCTTCTGATGACTTTTAAAAATTAAAAGCGATGACTTTGCATTCCTTTGAATAAAATTGATATCTCACTCTACTGCATTCTATGACTGATAACAATGATATTTAGCAAAACAAAAGGATAAATTAGGTATAAATTTGTTATACCTAGCTGTAAAATATGTCACTTTTCTCCTTAAACTCATTTAGAGAATTAATTTATTTTGGGATGATCCAATTATTAAGAAGAAAGATACATGCAGAAAAAGACAGAAAAATATTGGAGATTTCATCAGATCCTTTAGGATAGAATATGGTTCAGTCTTGCCAAAGTCAACGAAGATGGAGTTCAAAACTTTTATTGTTCTCATAAAATTGTTTTTTTTTAGTCAAGGATAGAGGTTTGTGCAAGAATAAAGATGTGTGTCTTGAGGTCACTGGCTTTCAGTTGAAATATCAGCTTGGAGGAACTCAGTATGTATTTGAAATGAATCTTTTATGCTTCAGCTATATTATTAGATTTTGAATAACATGTCAGACTATAATACTGAAATTAGTTTTTAAAAAAACAGAACAGTATAAATAATATTGTGTGGATAGTATTAAAGGCAAATTTGTTGAAGTCACTGAAAATATAACATAAAAGCAAGACAGTAGAGTTAACCTGTGAGATCTACACAGTATAATGTCTATGAGACATCTATATGTTTTTTGGCTGATGTTTATTGGATTGAATCTCATCCTGTACCTTTCCACTTGCCTTTGAACTTTGAAGCACTTAATGCTCTATATGGTTAAACATCTTCATAGCCAGAACTGGGTTACCAGAAAAAAAATCTCTTATTAAGTAGTCTACAGATTTCAAATTATTTGAGAACTACTTTGTTTTCATTGTTGATATAGTTTTCTTTATGCGCTCATTGTATTACGCAGTTAGCTGTTTCCTAATGACCTCAATTTTACTTCTCAATAATAATGATTTAAAAAATACAATCAAATTAATTTCCTGTGTGCAATTCATATTCATCTGTCTAGTTTCTCTTATCCAATTTAAAGAAAAATGTGCAAATGGCAGGGAAATTACTTTTTTTTTTTTAAATAAGATGCAATTTAGATAATTACCTCCCTTTTATTTTGTATATGATATTTGTGTACATTTACAGTAATATACCTCTAGAGTGATAGTGAATGACTTAACTGAGGTGTGACTAAATTTTTACCTATTAAAATGAGAGTCTAATAGAGATTTGTCTGTACCACAGACAAATAGCAGCAATTCAATCCTGTGTATCCTTCAGTTACAGCTGTGTCCTCTTCATGGATATTTTTACACCATGCAATGTCAGAGTGTTTCTTTAGTCTCAGTAGCAATCACTGCTCATGTAGAGGAATCAGACAGAAATCTGATTTGTCAGCAGATGTCTTTGCTGTTTCACAGAATATAAATCTCATCAGAGGGCAGCCAGGCCCTCTCTACATCAATACAAATGACACTGGCCCCTGAATTCCTTATTCATCGTGTTTGCAGGAAGTTGTAGACATTGTTGTAGACATGTAAAGACATTTTTGTTCTATTTTCATGATATTTTTAGTTTGTGATGCAAGACAGACAAAAATATAAAATGTGATGGTATAAGGAATCTTCTGAATAAGCACCACCTTCTTCATTGGTTACATATAGGATTACAGGATAATCCAGATTGGAAGGGATCTCCGGATGTCTCTAGGGCAGACTCCTTCACAAAGTGAGTTCAGCTTTGAGGTCAGACCAGACTATTCACAGTTTTATCTAGTTTGGTTTTCATAGCCTCGAAGCTGTGAAGTCAGAACCTTCTCTGTTCTTGTTTATGTCCCCTGCCTCTCATATCCATACCATACGCTCCTGGGAAGTGCCTGGCTTTGTCTTCCTCATGATCTCCAGCAGTATTGGAAGGCTGCTGTTAGATCCTCCTCAAGCCACCTCTTCAGTAGTCTGAACAATCCCAGTTCCCTCAGTCTCTTCTCACAGGGTAAGTGCTCCTGCCTCTGATCAGCTTTGTGGCCTGGTTCATCAGATGGAAGCCCAGTCTGGACTCTAGATGTGTACTGTGGATGTGGTCTCATGAGCACTGAGTTGAAGGTGGAAATCTCTTCCCTTGATCTGCTAGCTATTTGGTAGCACAATAAGCTGCTTACACTTTCTGCAGCTTTTTTGGTATTCTGTCTTTCTCCAGTTTGGGGCAGGACACAAGTATTGTAACACAGATTGCTAAGGCATCAGGTAGAGGTTACAAGCCCTTGCTGTAGGATTCCCTAAGGATAGACTGCTTTTTGCTGGTTTTAATGCACTCTGTTTTCTCTGTTTGTTGCCTTCTAAATCCATCTTAGGCTGGAACATTGAAATTGGCATAATACCTTTTGTGTGGGCAGTGTGCCACGCTAACAGATGGCCATCCTAGTGGACTAGTTATGTGCATCAATTTTGATTAGGATGGGCAGAAATCCTGAAAGAGTCATCAGTGTAGAGCTTCTGAGACTGTTGTTACAGGCATAAGTCATCACTGCTGCTGCAGACATGCAGCTCTGAATATCTCAGAATATCTTATGTCTCCTTGTGAAATCTTTCTGCTCCAGTGGATCAGGTTAATTTTGAGGTAGAGTGATAATATCTAAAAGTCTAAGTAAACTTCCCTCAGGTTGTCATAGCTACCAGGAAACACATTTCCCATGACCTGTAACTCCTGTATCTCACACAAATTCTTGGTTTTTTTCTTTCTCAGATGAGTAGCCTTCTAATTAGTGCAGCAGTATGTTTCACAGACTGATTTTCCAGGTAGGTAGATAAATAGATAAGTAGTTAAATAAGTAGACCATTCTGTTTGAAAAATCTGAAAGCAGAACTCCTTATGTGAGTGGCTTAAGACTTTTGATATGCTTTTCCTAAATAGTTTTAATACTTTGAATCCTTAATTGTACCTTGTCCTCTTCCTGTTTTAATGGAAATCGATAAAAGTGTAATAAGTGTTTTTGACATCAGGATCTGTTAAACAGGAAGTCTATTTTTGCTCATAATTGTGGGTGAGGGACCACTGCGAAAGTTATTGTCTATAGTGATTGTGTCTCTATTCAGAGATTAATGCTTTATGTGCCCCTATCTGGGGACAACACCTTCTGAATTATTTTAGAATGGGAGAGCTAATCTCGAACTGTCAAAATAAACTTGGTTTTCCAAAGACAGTCTTTTATGAAGGTGTACTGCACCTTGATGGTGATCTTTGTTCTGTGGTTTTAGACTTTTAACTCCCCATTAAGCATAATCTCTCCCAGTGATTTTATTTTTATAAATGTAAAAATTTAAATTAAAAAAATAATTTTGATGTATCTTCTGAAATAAGTTGATGAAAAATCTAATGGAATCAGCTTTTGCATCTTCTTCACTTTCTGGAAACAAAATAAGTGATAAGGATTATGTTCATATTGTTTGCATTATATTTATCTCTACATCCACTTTTTTAGGTAATTTTATGATACGAATAAATGCATTATACTGATAGAGCGCAAAACCACGGGGCAGTACTGTTATTTGTATTACTGTTGCATCTGAGAGCTTTTATCTAACTACGGAAGCTAGCCACTAAGCAGTGAGGAGGGATCATCTTTTGGAAGCTGATTATTGCTGCATCGTCTGTATGCATCAAAGTGGCACATATCACTGTCAATGATATTGCACTGAAAATAATCAGAACTCCATAAAAATTGACCGGTGAAAGGGGATTTGAGGCTTTTTAGTCTAGAAAAAAGAAGGCTGATAGAACACATAGAAACCATCTTCCAATACAAAAAAGGTGACAGGAAGAAAAGGAATAAACCATCCTTCTTATTCTCTGCAGATATAATGAAGAGCAACAGGCTTTAATTGAAGCAAGCAAGAAGTGGGAATGTATCAGGTAGAAGTATTTTAAAGCTGAGAAGAGTTGAGCACAGGAATAGACTATCTGGGTGAGTGATGCAGCATGTATCACTGGCAGGTCTTAAGAACTGGTTATGTTAATAAAACAGAGGACTGCCTGGTCCTTCAGTGGAGGATGGATTACATTATCTGTCAAGATTTCTTCCAAATTGTTTATTCTATTATCATTAAATGCCTTGTTATAATATAGAGTTCCATGCTTTTCTTCTTTAGCTTGCAATGATATTCTTTATGAGAAGAAAGTCTCTAATTAAAGGAAAATATGTTATTCAACACTGATACAAAACATATGTAAATACTGAAAGTATTTAAACATGGAAGAAAACTCTTAGTGAATTGTGTGTCAGATTAAAGACTGAAAGAATCATTTGTCATTTTGCTATTTTACACAACAAAATGATATTTTCAAGTGTCAAAATATACTGAGCGTATCATTGTGCTGAAATCAAGGTATGAATTGGAAAAGATTAATAAACAGATTTCTAACACTGCATAAATTGTTCAACAGTTGATTAAAGCTGGTTTAGATTTTTCAGGAAGAGCCCTGACTTTAAAACATTTTCTACCCTGGATGCCTGGGACAGCAAATGGCTGAATGTCCTTTGTTCCCTGGAGGAAGTCTAAAAAAAGTAGAATTGAGGAAGATCAGTATTTACAGAATCGTTTGTTTTTCTTTAGTTAAAACTAACTAACTTCAGTTTAAAAAATTAATACATTTGTGGTCTAAGTGTTTTGTTATAGCAAAACTTTTTCTGAAAAATGAACTTCCTAACGATAAGCAAAAAGAAAATGGAGTCTATAGAGAAGATGAAATACTGCACTACAGAATATGGCAGCTGTTCAAACCTGCAAGACAAAAATATATATAAATTTTTGGGTTTATTTTAATAAAACCACTATGGAACTGAAAGATCTTTTATAGACAAATCCGGAGTTAATCAGTAATCCTCAACAGAACTACTAAAGCCTCATATGCTGAACTGAAATTGAAAATACACCACAGTTTCTGAGGAATTTAAGGACTACTAATTGCAAAGTCAATCAAAACCCAATCATCCCATGAAAGAGAAGTCACAAAAAAGAGGTGATAAAATTTAAAAAAAAGAGCAAGGGAGAAAAAGACACTTCTTCAAAAAGTTAGTAACTTATTTGAAACTAGGAAAGCAAAATATTCAGTGTTCTTCAAAAGATATCTGAAAAACTGAGTTGTCTCTTATCCACAAACATATGCTATCCCAGAACCAGATTTGAAGCCTGATTAACTGTAAAATGATAACCTTTAGAAGACTAACGCATCTAAAGCCTTAACACTATTCTCCAGACAATGACAAATGAAACAAAAACATTTTTTATGCAGAATTCCAGATGCCTTCTGCACTTCTTTCTAGATGTCAAATTCAACATTTAGCCTTGTAACCCCTAGTTATTAGATATGTAAGTATGAAATACTTATTAGCTTGTCTTTCTCAGTTCAGTCAAAAACAAGTGGTTACAGATCTATGTTTGGTGGATTTTCTGAACACTTTGTTCTGTGTTTGTGAGCAGACAGCAAGAGGTATCCTAAATTCCAAAAAGCCTATTCTTAAACAAAAACAAACAAATCACCATGAAAGACTGAATGTCTGCATTAATTCTCCAAAGGAGCAACAATTTCTTGAACAAATGTCAAGTGATTAAGTGCAACTGGAACTATGATGAAAGTCACAGCTTTAGCCCTATGAGTGTACAATTAATATAACAAAAATTGAAAAATTCCTGATGTAAGAGATTCAGAGATTGTATCCCTGGAATGTCTCACTCAAATGATCCCCAGGCTGAATCACCAGCTTTGCTTTATGAACCACAAGACAGATAAGTTGAAGATAATCTGAGTAAGCATGTATGTTTTATATCACTTAAAAGATTCATCTTTAAATAGGCAGGGCTTGTCAGCAATGACCTTAATTATGCTTGGAACTCCACTATAATGTTGCCTGAGATTAATCAGCTGCATCTACTGTGTAATAAATGTGATCTTCAGAAAAGACATGTCCTAGAATGTAAGGCTTATTATGAATGTATAGAGGATGGAAGGAATGGGCTTTTCACATCCCTCTGAAGCTCAGAGGATATGCAGTTTGTCTAATCAGGAGCTGTAGGCATCTTCCAAGTGTTAAGATTCCCTAAAGACTGAGCAGAAGGAGTTCCACAGAGACAGCAATACACAAATACACAGGAAAAGAGATGCCCGATCCCAGTAAACAAAGAAGAGGGGAGCGAAATCTAGGAGTTCTCTCTCCGCTGTTCCTTGAAGTTGGTGTCCCCTCTTCTGGTATTCAGGATCCTCACACCCTTCTTCATGTGTTCCTCAAATTATTTTTTCTGTGATGGTGGCTTTCGTGAGCCACATGAGCTCCCATGAGCTCCCCTGCTACTCTATTAACTCTTCTATTTATCCCATAATCATAGATCCAAACCTTCCTTCATGTTCCCTTCCAGCATTTTTCTTCCACTGCACAGGTAATTTTTGTCAGAGAAAATTTTTTGTGCATCTCTCAAATTATTGTCTTCCTTACAATTTATTTTCCTAAAATAAACTTGCTCTTCCCCAGAGATCAGAATAGTAATAAACACGCACACTTCTCTCACACTCTGCAAATGCCAGGTTAAAACTTGCATTGCTAGCAAACAGCACCAACACAGTAACAGTGTCATAGCCCTTAGGTCTTATACAAAGCTCTCTATAACAGGGTGGGTTTTATGTGTATATGCAGTTTTGGAGTGTGTCAAGCCTAGAATAAGCTGAATAAAGCTGAATGGACCAAGCTCTACTGCAGAAGCAGGATGAGTTGATGAGGTTATGTCAAGAAGGTGTCAGAATAGTAGCCTGAACCTCAGTGGTATGCATCCATACACACAAATAAAATAGTAGGTCATACCAGGTAGAACAGCTTCTTTTGTTTCTTATCTTTCAGACATGTTGTTCCCAACACCATATTTAAATGATTAATAGTATTTCTTACCATCGTAATGTGTAGCAAATGTCAAAGCAATTCATGTAATTACATACATACTGCAAGGTTCTTGCATCAAGCGCTTCTCAGTCATACTGTCAGCTGTTACTTCACTATATAAAGCTTCTGTGCTGTCTCTGGTAGAAGCAGGAATTGGCTCTAAATGATTTTAATTACCCTTTCTCAGACTAGAAGAACTCAGGAGTTGTTACTAAAGATTGTCAGAGGTATGCTGGCAAGCCACAGTGTGTAATAAGATCTGTCAGAGTGTTTCCTCCACAACCTTTTTCAGGGTCTTTGGCAATCTGGTAGAGGAAATTGTGGTGGCAAGCATCAAGTGAGCATCTGACAATGAAAACTATACTGAACACTAAATGTAGGATTCAGCCTATAACAAACACACTATAATTATGTTTGCCCAAATTCCTTGGTAAAAGGTGAGAAGCAAACAGGACTCTGGGCTGTAAACTACGAAGATCAAGAGTGGAGAAGAAGCAGTCTGCAACCATATCCAGTTTGCTTCCTGGAGTGTATTTTCTCATTCTTCTCACAGCATTGTCAGATCAGAATTTTTTTCAGAGGTAGTATCCAGGGAAGATGACAGTAAAAAAAGTCTTTCTAATATTTAATTACATTTTCCTTTGAAAAAAATTATGTTTTTTTTTTTACTGTTTGTTTCCTTGCATTACCAGATGTAATTCCATTGTCTCAGCTCAACACCTGCTGTCTCATAACATGTATAAATTCTACCCTGGCCATGTCTGCATTAGTGACTCCCAAGCTGAGCTGAATGCATTATCTCGTTTGCTTTCAAGTCAGTTCTGTCAGTAATAGTGGTTCTTATTGCTTACTGAATATCAAATAATCAGAACCCCTAGTCAGCTGAAGTTTTAGTGACTGCTATGGAGAATTGAAATAAAACCAGTAAATCGTGACTATAATATTTGTAAAGAAAAATGAATGCCATCAGTATATATATGAAAACTGCAGTTTCAATGAACTATACTGTTATGATGACTCTGCGCAAGGCAAACCTCCAGCTCTGCATTGGGAGTGTCTGACAAACAAACAACAATATACTCCATTAAGATGAGTTAGCTATAAAATTGAATAGTTAATCTGCCTTGGATACTTTCTTACACATAAAAAGAAGACTAATATGTCAAAAAATTGATAGTAAAATTAGATGAACTTGTATCAAAATAAGAGGAAGTTAACAGAAGAAGAGTGAAGGTTGAGATATAAAGAAGTCAAACACGAGAAAACTAAAGTTGCTGTCATATTCATAAGTGAATTCTTATAAATGAATTCTACAAATTCTACCTTAGCAATTAAATGTAATTTAAAAAAAAATTTCAAATGAAAATGAAAATTTATTTAACTTTCTTGAAGTTATTTGTGGAAGCTTGTATGGAAATGACATGACAACAGAGTATATCTGGATAAATTTGTAGATGCATAGTGGCCTTATTTCAGAATTTTTATTGTTATTCCTTAAATATATAAATTTACAGTACTCCTGTATATAAAAATTTTACCCCTTGTTTAAATATAGAGCTGTCTCTGGTCTTACTCCCATTGACGTGAATGAAAACTCCTGCTGACTTCAGCAGTACAGTTGAGGCAGGAGACTTTTAAGCAGAGGAAGTGGTCTACATGTCACACTGCAACTGAGCATTTACAAAGTTGGTATCTTTTTTTAATATGCGTATATGTATACCTTTTATCATAAAAAAGAACAGAGAGAACTGTTTCCCTGTAAAGCAAAGTCTTTAGTAGAATTAAATGAGTATTTTTCCCTTTATATTTTGCTATGCATTTTTAAAAATACCCTCAGTCTTTGCTTCCGGACACAATTTTTATAAGAAAAATTATTTTCTCTAAGCCCAGTGAAAATTATAAATATTGTCTGTAGTGCTTGCAAAAGTATTGCTTCTCTGTCTCTAGTTATCTTTTTAATAAAGATGACAGCATTGAGTCCTGAAGTTTATCGTACAAGGACTGTTATTTTGAACAGGTAATGGTTTTTTTTAAGAGAGAAAGTTCCTTTCATTAGAGCCACAGGATGTGGTCATAACCTTTAAACCAGGCTAGAATCAGCTGAAAATGCTGTTTCTTCATTTCTAAGTGATTTTATAGCTTTTCTGTCATGTAGTCCTAAACAGAAAATATCAAGAAATAGGAATATTATATGCAGTGACTCTGGGAAATATTAGATTTCTTCCACTTCTTCAGTTGATTCTCTCTTGTTTTTCTGCAGAACTCGCATGAATCCATTCATCGTCATGTCATTTGTTATGTGACACTCAAGAATACAAGATAGAAGGCATTTTTAGTTTTCTAGATATAGAGAGGCCTTATGTAAATAACCAGATTTCCTCCTCCAACATTTTTGGATTGGGATAAGTAATTTGGCCAAAGAATCTTGCATTTTTGTATCAATAATAAAAATTAGTTTTTCACTGCCTTTAATTTCTACAGACTTTAAAAGAGGAACACAATATAAGCAATGGTTGCTGAAGTATGGCCTTTATGATTTTATTACATTGAAACAGCTAGTCTGGGCTGTTTTTTACAGAAATGTACTGAGCTAGCTGCACTGTAGGGCTGCAGTCATGGCTGATGGACAAAAGAATGAAATGATACCAGCCTAAAGAGATTCTCAATAGAGTGTTACCAAGATGATTATCGAATTTAATTATATTCACTGATGCACTTACATTTTTACAGCCTGAAAACAATTTTGTGTCTGTCCTGTCTGAAATGCTACTTTCCATACCCCAAAAAAGTTCAGCTTTTAAAATTTGCTGGTCTGGTGCTAGAAAAGCCAGGTTTTCAGTGATAATATGGAACAGGTTTGGAGCTGACAGTGTGAACAGCAGTAACGACTGCACACTTGTACAAACAGGTTGGAAATTGTCAGCTTGTCAAATCCTCCCATTTGATAGAGGTGTGCTCATGAAAGTAAAATTTTTCATTGAGATTTCATCTTGGGGAGGGGGGAAGTGTTTGGAAATGATTATGATTTTCACACTGTTACTGGGTATTTTGGGTTTTGTAGGTTCGGGGTTTTTTTTACATCTTGTAGAAAGTATTTTTCCCTTTAAGTTTCAATTCAACGTTTTTAAGGCTAACAAATCCTCTCTGTATTACATCAAAAGCACTGAGGTCAGCGTCAAGTATAATTCTTGTCAAAGGGCTGGATTCTATACTAAATTACATCTTTCTTTTTTTTCCCTTTGCAATACTGAAGTATTTGAAAAGGGGCCGTATGAATAACACAGAGAAAATGATGTATAATGAGCAGTGAATAATCCTGTTAACATATCTTTTCCAAGAACAGTCATTCCCAAGCATTTCAAGATACGCTTAGGGAGGATTTTAGTCTTGGCTTCGATACGTTGGAGGAGAAGCCGAAAATACATAAAATAAACTTAATTTCTCCTCTCTGTGTTTTCAATTATTCAGTTACAGAGCGGGAACAATGCTGGTAACTTAGATGACTGCTGAGAGCAAAGAATAAAAAAAATAGTAAATAAGAATTTCCCCCTTTATTATTATTGTAGTTCCTCAAACAGACTCTACATTTTTAATTAGATTCTTTAGAAGAAATTAATAATTTGTCTTTTGAAAAATCTATACTGATATCAATACACTTGGCAGAAATATATCAGTCGCAGGCTACTAGAGTATATAAAAAGAGTTTGCATGATCCAGTTTGGCCAGCTCCCATTCCAAGTCCTGACAAAAATAAAATTATTCCAAAGATTGTTCCATTGAAGCCAGTGTTGTTATCACTGAGATAAGGTATTACTCAGTGCAAGTGAAAATGGTACAGTGTGAATCCTGGTAAGCTTAAATGAGTCAAAACACAGCTTTGATTAATCAGATTAATTAGACAAGAAAAAAGAACATAAACAATTTGGCTATTCTATGAAAATAACTTGTTGTATAATTCCACCTGTAAGTGGAATGTGAATATAGAGTTGCAGGTAAGTACATTTGCAGAATGCAAGTAGGTGTCTGTGAATGCAGATATTTAGCTGCAAAACCATTCAGTGATGTTTTCTGTCATAGCATTTTTTGAACAGGCACAATTTTGATTTATATGGATGTCCTCCGAGGGCATAGATTATGAAAAGAAGAAAAAAGCTACGTCACACAATCACAGACTGGAAGAGACTGATGAGACCTGAGGTCTTACACAACAGATTAATCAGGGTTCACCGGGCATACACCCTACACAGCACCATATGCCATAGACCCCCAAAACATTCTTAATGCCTTCCAACAAACTTTAAAAGACTAAAGTGTTACTTGCAAGGACTGGGCAGAAGCAACGCTACTGAAATTAACAGAAAAGTATAAGTGTGAGATTTGCAGTTCCAGAAATTTTTATTTCAAAAAAATAAAACAGACCTGAGCATTGAGGGTTCCTAAACGTCTGGTGGAGAAACAGAAAAGCAAGACAATCAAAAGTTCTGTTTTAAAACTGTGCAAAAAGAAGTCACTACTAAAAATACTGTTCAAAGAGAAATAATGTTCTGCTTATATTCCTTTCACTGATTTATCACCAATAAAAGACTTTTCTGAATATTTCATATACTATCTGAATCATGGTTTATCAATTGTGTAGTTAGGTATTGATCAGTCCTTGCAAAGGTCAGCTGCACTAGGAAATGATCTTTTAAGAAATGGCCAGATTAGAATTCCCTAGGGGATGAAATAGTGAGTATCTCTTCATAAACGACAGACAGTCTTACTGGAACCTCCTGACATTCTTTGCTGTTTGGCCAAAAATTACATGTATCAGAGCCACAGGGAGTGGTTTAATTTTTAGAAAGACATCCATTGTTTCTCTACACCTTTGTTTTCCACTCAGTTGGACAAATTCAGCGAATTTAGAAAATAAAGCCAAACCCAAACATTCATCTGCAAGAAGGCAAAAAGTCGTATTTCTTTTCTCTATCAGTTGAAAGGTTAAACCTAAATTTGCATGTCTTACTAAACACATTCAGCTGTCTTCTACTTTTTCTACCACATATTGAATGATGTAATTATAGTGTGCACAAGAAAGTATAACAACTCCACTAGACAGACTACAAAGCCTTTGTCTGAGTCTAAGGCAAAAGGAAACAAACCAAATCCTTTGTTTTTCTACTTGAATATATATTCATAAAAATGTCTTTATGATGACTTTCACTGTAACACCGTATATATATGTATAGAAGGCCGTAGCACCATAGGCTTAGCTATAATTGATTCTGAAGCAGCAAATGAATGACCCCAGTTAATTTCCAAAGATGAAGACTTCTTGAGCAAGGAATAAGTTAGAAATAAAATCATTGAATTGGCCTCTGGGAATGTAGACATGCCAAACAGAGATGATAAGACTATACTAAATGAGCACACCAGTAAACAAGAGATGGTGAATTCAACAACAACAAAACTGATGTGAATGCTAGATTTTGAAGGGACAAAAAAGCATATTTCAGTTTGAAGATTTTTATTCCCCCAAGTTCTCCGAAAACATGAAGTAAGAACTTTATTACACTGAAAGATTGTGCAGCTTCTGAACCTGTCCTATTCATTCCACTGCAGAAAAGTAAAATTAGCTGACTGGGCTACAAAATTTATATTAAATGAACACTGGCTGTGTTTACCAGCAAAACTGCTGACTTCCAACACCCCACTCCCCCCGCTTTCTTACCTAGATGATATTGTTCATAAAAACTTTTACACGCAAATTAAACCCGGCGGACGTGAGCATCCTGTCCAGGAACACACTTTGAATGTGATTCAGGAATACACAATCAGTCCGGGCTGTGCACCTGTACCCTTGTGAAAAGAAGAGAGAACATATCCAGTGATGAAAGTGCTCTATAATACCTTCCAAATTCTACCCTGGCACAAGTGTTATTTTCTTACAAAACATGTAACGAGGTTTAAAGTATCACATTGATGGCAAAGTGAATGTAGAGCGGTAAGCAAATCAAGACATACTGCATGAACATAATGCACGTTTTGACACAATCTCTTTGTGTACTTTGTTGTGGACTGTACTGCCTTTTATGCTTTTTCTAGTCTGCTCTTGATATAGATAATAGAAGTGTTGTTGCCCTGTTTCTTGAATTGATGTTTTACTTTCCTGTCTTCAGGGTTATTTTTTCTTTTCCTAGACAGCTTTAATGAGAAATGAGAACACATTATAACCACAATTTTGAAGTGTGTTTTTTGCAAATGTTATTAGCAAAACAATTGCAGCAGAAAGTTCAGAACCACTAGTTATGATGCAAAATTTAATGTATTCTGCTCTGTCCACTGGGGAGGAATACTTGGCATTTTCTAAATCTCATAATTGCTGGACCAGACAAATGGACAGTATTTACAATACCAATACTATAAAACTCTGAAAAGGGACTCTGAAAAAACGATGTTAATAAATTTCATTATTGATACAGATTTTACCTCAAATAAGGTCATTTTTTTCCTGGATACCTTTCTCATCCTGGACTGAATCTGTACCAGTCAGTCAATATATAGGCACTATTTCAAGAAAGAAAATTCTATGATTGCCTGAACTCTTGTAAAAACAAATAGATGCTTTCTTTTTCTGGTTATGGCACTGGACTTTCAATATAGACTGCACAGCTAATTCTTTTTTCCCTTCTCAGGTCCAGAAACGTAGACTGAACAGTAATTTTTTTCCTTCGTTGATTGAAACCACTACTTAGTGGCCCAGATGGTCATCTCTGATCAGCTCAACTTCATGAACTCAGTTTCATAAAACTCATGGTCTAAAGCAAAATTTATATAGTGACTTCATTCTTTTGTGTTAGCCTGTCTATCATGAAATCCATTCATTTGGAAAGTTATTCTGCCTCAGTGTTGCAAAGATCACTACCACACTACCACAGAGGAATAGTGACCTGCAAGACAGCACAGTATCTTTGGATATTTGTAAATTAAATGAGACTCTTAAGGTGTCAAGAGGACGGGGCCAGACTCTTTTCAGTGGTGCCCAGTGACAGGACAAGGGGCAATGGGCACAAACTGAAGCACAGGAAGTTCCGTCTGAACATGAGGAAGAACTTCCCTCTGAGGGTGATGGAGCACTGGAACAGCTTGCCCAGAGAGGCTGTGGATTCTCCTTCTCTGGAGATATTCAAGACCCGCCTGGACAAGGTCCTGTGCAGCCTGCTTTAGGTGACCCTGCTTTGGCAGGGGGGTTGGACTAGATGACCCACAGAGGTCCCTTCCAACCCCGAACATTCTGTGATTCTGTGATTAAGTGGAAGGACTGTGGAATAAACTCTTCCAATAAATTAAGTCAATTAAAATGGCATGTCCTTTTAAGTTTGGAATTTGACCTTTTGTGTTACCAATCACCTTATTAAGCAACTGCCCTTTCATAACATCCATGCACAATAAATGCGCTACCTACCTTATCAGCAGCAAGAAGGCTATAGATAGGTGGCTTACCCTCAAAAATCTCATTTGGCCTATTGGGAGAAAATTTCTTCTTTGCAATAATGAGTGGGAGGTGATAGAGGCTTAAATAACTTTAGAGCAGTAAAAGGAATTACCACATTTATGATGGGAATTCAATTGCAAAGTAGTATGTGGCAGTTCTGGAATGCAGAGGATTTTCAGATATTTGCTTCATCCTTTCAGAATAACAGAAATATGAATTGTACCAGGACTGCTTCTTAGACTGCACCTCTCTCTCTCTCAAACAACCCCCTCACTTAAAAAAAAAAAAGACAAGCATGTTGTCAGTGCTAAGTACATGAATTTCTTCAGATACTGCAGTATATGAGAAAGACAGGGAATGACACTGACATAAGCAGTTCTTTGAATATTAAGAAACTTTTTAATCACAATTTGTGATTTTCCTAAGTCATGCAATGACTTCTTAAAACAAATCAAACCCCAAACCTGCAGAACATTCACTTGAATGAGGCTGTGTTGATTTCTGGTAAAGGTAAAGGATGTCAGCATCTGCCATTGCACAGGTAAACTACAGCTAAACCTGTTACCATGCCAGCAGTTGTTTGCAGTTAAACAGGTTTATCAGTTGAAAAAATAATATAAAGAAAGAAATGTCAAAGCAGGGATAGACCAATGCTTAGGCCTTAAACTCTTCTTTACTGCCCTCAATATTCAATCTCTGTCCTTCCTGCTATGCACAGTCTATTACTGGACATTTCTTTTGCACTTGTATGTCATTATTTCTAATCAACATCCATAATCACCATTTAAGGTCTGGTTTAAATGCAACATATATATTTTAATATTCTCCTCCCAACACAATATTCTGTCTTGCTCTGTGTCAGAATTCAACAGTTACTAAAAGTCTAATATTCTTGCAAAGAAACGTTTAGAAGACATTAGAACAATATTAAAATCTGTCTACCAGAAGTTAGTGTTTATATTATGCAGAAAGTATAAATGTTACGTTTGCACAAAATTAATCATAGAATCATAGAATGGTAAGGGTTGGAAGGGACCTTAAAGATCATCTGGATCCAACGCCAAATAGTTATTTATGTTTTCTGGATCACCCCCTCAAGCAACTATTCCATTATGAAGACTGAAGTGAAAAAAGGATCTTTGAAAAATCAAATGACTGCTGTTACTGGTGTTATTTCCAGGGAAACTACAACAGGCAAAGCTCTCTCTTTCACATGCTGAACAAATAAAAATAAATATTGAACATTTTTCCACAAAAAACTCCCAGATTAAAAAAAAAGTCTATAAAAATATTATGTTTCTCCCCTTATCAAATATAATAAGCACTATGTAGCTACTGCTTTTATCTGTATTTTACTGTATTCATCTACACTTGATGTAATTTAATAACATTTCAATGTTTTTAATAATATTTTAAAGCCATCATATGTTTATTTAAATGTAGATGTTGCATTTGCTTGCTTGTAAACTTATTTTATGACCTTTGATACAAATAATTAATTACTTGAACTGCATAAGTACTTGCTTGGTGACCTTCAGATTTATATTGGCATTCTAAATGTGAAGTAATCCTTGGCAGCATCCACAGACTGTGTGAAATTGCTCCCTTTGCATGTGGACCAAATGCTCTTTTCCATAGCTGTGCCAATTAGAGTCATAAGCTACTATATGATGAGGGAACACTGTCATTTGTGTGATGTGTGCGTACCTTCAAGCAGCTCCTCAGGTCTCTCCACAGAACAAGAACAGATCATGACTTCTGCTGATCAATTCAGAATCCAATTAGAATAGTGAGCTGGCTGTTTTGGCTTCAAAACATCAGAAATTATTGCAAAAAAATCCCTTTGATTATAAAGGCAAAAGATGAGTAATCCTGACAAAGACATACAGTAGTAAAGCACTCAACCTTAAGGTTAACGCTGTTGAATATTTTCAGCAGAGATCCCAGAAGGAATAAAATCAGTTTTTCCACTCAGAGTTTCCTTCCTTCGTTCGTTCGTTCGTTCGTTCGTTCGTTCGTTCCTTCCTTCCTTCCTTCCTTCCTTCCTTCCTCTCTCCCTCCCTCCCTCTCTCCCTTCCTTCCTGCTCAGTTTTTCTTTAAATTATTTCACTTTTGCAAAAGCTACTTATGATTCAAATTTCACTAAAAGTTCCTGGTTTTTCATCTACAAATATCTCGCAAGAGAATTTTCAGTCCTCTCTTTTTCACATTATTTGTGTTCAGGATTCTGTAATATTTTCCAAAACCCAAACTGATTTTATTTACCTGAGAAATCCGTACTCTCTCTGTCTACAATTTAAGTTAACCTATTTTCTGTGCATTTGAACACAGCACATTTCCAAGCTCACTCCCACAGAATCGTGATGTTGCCTTCTCCGAAACTTCCCTTGCTGAATTTTTTCCTATCTCTCTTTTCAATAATGTCCTGATATTGTGATCAATGGAAGATTTGACTGGGAAGATGGGATATCTGTCGAGGCAAGGCTATCCACAAATGATTCTCTGCTGCTTCTTCAGCTATAGTTTGGGCAAGAAAGAAGCTTTGAGGACTAGTCATAAATACTCATGAAATAGCTCAATTTCCAGAGTTGGAGCAGTTAGCAGCAGTCCTCTGATTATGAAGGAGGTGGCTACCAGGTGATGGGATAGGTAATTGCCTCCATCAGCAAAGGCAAAGAAGAAATTTCCTTGGGCCAAGACAGAATAACTTATATTGCCTTGCTCAAAACTTCCAGCAATGTCAATATACACTTGAAAGAGGGTATTACAAAGGTAAATACTTTCCTTCAGTGCAGTGCAGGTATGTTATACTCGAGCAAAATTGATGCCAAGAAAGTGAGACTTTCAGCAGCTTGTCCTCTTTTGTCTTTCAGCCTTTGCCTGTTTGCTTGTTTCTTTTTTTTTTGGTGCTCATTTATAGGGCAAAGTCTCTTTGATGTTGGGCTGTTAGATTAAGTGAATCAATAAATTCCCTATATGTTAATATCTACATTCTTAGGCAACTAGAATGCCTTTTGTCAAGAAGATAGATAATTAAATTACTCTTTCTCCAGGTAAACAGTTTTTGATCAAGGGAGGTTTTCTCCCTGGCTTTTGAAATGAGTAGTGCATTGTATCCTACTAAGTTGTCACCATCTTGAACAAATTCTCATTCTGAAACGATTTTCTGATATGGTTAATTTAGCTTACTGCTCAGCATGGATTTATGAAGCACTGTTTATTGAAGATAGAAAAGTTTATTATAATAGAGTGACTAAGCATTAGTTATATTTTCGTAACATTTTCAGTGTTTTAATGTTAATTAGAGATGACAGATTACTACAATAGAGATTAAAGTCTTCTGTTAAAGAACTAGCAATGTTCTTCTTTCTTGACCAGGGCAGGCTGGAAGGTGTCTAGGGACAAAATGCTAGAGTACACTCCAACCTAACTTACTCCAGCACATACTGATGAGCAGGGTGATGAAATTATCTATTTCCAAAGTATTTTTTTAAAGTGAACATATGAATGTAATTGAGTGATGAAGTTTCAAGCATGCCAAATATTGTCAATATAACTTAAAAAGTGATACGGACATCAAGAAGACTGTGTAAGCTACTATTTCACAGCAGTAAACATATAAAAATCATCTTCTTTCTCTCCTTCAGAAAAATAGAAGGCAGGTACAATTCTGTTCTGCATTTCCAGAGGAAAGTCCTGTTTTGAAGTCAAGGAGTCAACCAACATGTGGATAAAGGGTAGTGTAGTCCTCCTGAATTTGTGGAAGGTTTTTGACGAAGTAACTTGGCAAAGGCTTTGGAAGTTAAACAAAATGGCATAGAGCAGGAAGACCCTTTCCTGTTCTCAATAAAATGTTTGAAAGATTAGTAATAAGGGGTAGGTGTATGTGGACTTTCAATGCAGTTCTTTTGATGGAGTAATCAGGAAAGTTCTGCAGTGGTCAATACTAAGAGTTGTGCTGTTCAGCATGGAACAGATGGCCTGAAAAGAGATTCAGAGAAGGGAAGAAATTATTAAAAGCATGCAACAGCTAAGAGGAAGGCTTGGGCAGGCAGGACTCAGTGTGGAAAAAGGACAACCTTGCACCATGTAATAGAGGTCTGTAAAATCATGACTGTTATGAAGTGGGTAAATGGTCTCTTGTAGCACAAAATCTTGGGGCTATCAAAAAAAGTTTTTAGGAGTCAGGTTGAAAGCAGAAAAAAAGAGGTGTGACAGAGACCACGTATCTTAGGACAGTGTGTGTACAAAAAGTATGTGTAGGTCAAGGGAAGATTGGGAGACTACCTGGAAGAAGGGTACATCGAGGCTTACAAAGCAGGCAAATCACATGGCTTGGGAAACTGTGTTGAAATACCAGAGAATGACAGGGACGGTACTCCAAGGACATGTCATATGCACTTGCACTCTTCTTGTTCTTTTCCAGAAGTCCATTTATATGTACTGGGTTGGGTTTGGACTGACTGGAGACTAAATAATACGCCAGCTGGACCCTTGATCTGATCACGGGTGGCCAGTCTCCTATTTTTGTATTTTTTGTTAGAACTTAAATACCTAGCTTTACAAAGTATATGATATGGTATAGTGAGGCTAATTTATTAACATGTTCAATTGTGAATAGATATGCCTCGAATGCTAGAAGAAAAAAGGAGCTTGGCATCTGAAATCTTAGATGGTGTTAAGTGTACACCCTGAGAATCATACTAAAAATATGGGTTATTTATGTATTGGTGTATCGTGCTTATGTGGCAAAATTTTTGTAGCAGGGGGGATGCAGGGGTGACTTCTGTGAGAAGACATCAGAAGCTGCCTCTGTGTCAGACAGAGGCAGTTCCACCTGGGTCCAAGACAGACTAACCGCTGTCCAAAGCTGAGGTGATCAGCAGCATTGGTAACGCCTCTGTGATAACATGTTTAAGAATGGTAAAAGATGTTGTGCAACATCAGCAGTAAGAAAGGAGTGAGAAAATGTGAGAGAAGCAGCCTTGTGGACAGCAAGGTCAGTGAAGCAGGAGGTGAAGAAGGTGCTCCAGGTACCAGAGCAGAGATTCCCACGCAGCCTATGGTGAAGACCAGAGTGACGCAGGTTGTTCCCCTGAGGCCCATGGAGGTCCCCGGTGGAACAGATATCCACCCTGCAGCCTGTGGAGGACCCCATGCCGTAGCAGGTAGATGTACCCTGAATGAAGCTTCAGCCCACAGAGACCCTATGCTGGAGCAGGGTCCTGAGAGGAGCTGTGGCCTGTGGAGAGGAGGCCATACAGGAGCAGGTTTTCTGGAAGCATCTGTGACACTGTGGGAAGACCCACAGTGGCGCAGTCCATTCATGAAGGACTCTACCTTGTGGAAAGGGCCAGTGATGGAGCAGTTCATGAAGAACTGCAACATGTTGAAAGGATCCTTGTTGGAGAAGGTTGTGAAGGATTGCATCCCATGGGAGGCACCCCACACTGGATCAGGGGAAGAGTATGAGGTGGAAAGGCCAGAAGAGATGAGGTGCAATAAACTGATCACAACCCTCATTCCCCATACCCCTGCACTGGTTGGGTGGAGAAGGCAGTAACAGAAGAGTTGGGAGTGAAGTTGAGCAAGAAGGATAGGGTAGGGGGAAGGTGGTTTTAGATTTGTTCTTATTTCTGATTATCCTATTCTGATTAATTGGCAATAAATTAAATTAATTTTCCCCAAGTCAAGTTGTTTTGCCCATGACAGTACTTGATAAGTAATCTCCCTGTCCTTATCTTGTCCAACGATCTTTTCACTGTATTTTTTCTCCCTCTGTTTTGTTGATGGAGGGGGAGTGATAGAGCAACTTTGTGGGTGCTTGGTGGCAGCCGAGGTCAACCCACAACAACAATTGTTCATAATAACAACTTGGACCATAAAAGCAAACCAGCTTGAGCACCTAACAAAAAGGATCCTGGGCAACAGACACAAAATTTCCTAAAAGTGTTTTATCAAACTGCATATATGAAAAAAGGAATTATTATATTTGGACTGCCAACTGGACCTGCAAGTTATAATTTTTTTTTCTCACAACTGCAGTGAAAGCCTTTCTAAGCATAAAGTAAGTTTATGCTCTGTATTATTGTCAGACACTCAAAATCTCACTTTTAGATATCAGTGGACTTGAGGTACAGTACATTGTCAAAAATCAGCAGCAGATACCAAAAAACTGATGACCAAGGCAAGTAGAAATCCAGCAGATGAGAAATAAACAATCTGATTTCAATCAGTTGAACTTCTCTGCAATATTTGGTTGATTCAGTTAAGTAGCTACAGCAGTGTCAAGGTTGATTGTCAGGGGAGAACTGGGCACCTTTGTGTTACACAATACACATTCACAGCAGTAGACTGTGCTTGTCCTGCGGAATTAACAGTCTAACCAAACAAAATTGTTTCAGGTGGAAAATATGTTGAACAAGCAGGTGGGGGAAAGGCAAATGCTAGTTCCAAAATTTACTTTGGAGTATAAAGAAGAGGGTAATAAGGGAAATAAATGTAAAAGTAAATAAATGAGTAGGAAAGAAACAAGTGAATAAGGAGTGGGTATGATAAAGGGCAGAAATGCTTACGTTGTAGTGACACTGTTTAACTTAGGCCTGACTACTTTGTACAAGCATGCCTTACTAACGACTATGCCCTTGAAGAGGAGCTAACAGACTGCTAAAAGGGGAACATGCTGCCCAGAAGGTGCTGAAAATGTGATGATTGCCAAAGAAGCATGAAGTTAACAAAAATCTGGGGTAGCTAGGGAAAAGGTAAAGGTGACAGGGGGTGATCGTGATCACCAACTCAATTCAGAACCAGAAAGACTATACCCTTCCCCGCCATCTCTCAAGCAAGTGTAGTTAAATAAAGAAGGAATATACCTTTAAGACAAACATGTAATCAATGAACCATTCAGAATGTAATGAATAATTTCCTTGGTTTTATAAGAGTATACAGTCTTTGTGACTTTGCCAAGTGGTGTGCTCGTTTTGTGGAATTATCACCTAGCATCCATATCTGAGCAAATATGCAATAAAGATAATACCTCTGCTCTGTGTGCATATTGGCAGATTGTACTACAGGTATAAGATCCCACTTTTGTGAAAACAGGTATAGAAAGAAACTAAGGTAAAAAGATTGTGAAAGGTGTAAGGGAAAGGATTGAAACCAATAATAAGTCAGAATAGGACAAAGAAAGTCCAAAGGAGTTGGAGTTTCCTCTTTTGCTGGCTTTGTAGCCCATACTGAAAATTAAGTTTCTTGCTGGCTTCTTTTGTAAAATTTTCCCTAAAAGGAGGAAAGAAATTTTCTGGCTCCTGGCTCCGCTTCCTCTGGCCTCAGCTCTTCCAGTTATACAATTCTGTGTCCGCACAAACACGAAGAGAGAATACCCTTTGAAGGCCTCTTTTTTCTCTTCTGTTTTTTCTGGAGATAAAGGGTTCAGATAAAGGGTTGGCTCCTGACTTAGCAGGTTTTCTATGTATCATAAATTTGGAGTTTGAAATACATTGCATTTTGAACTACCAAACTAATCAATAGTGACAGTCTTTTATCTTTTCTTAATCGAACAACTATACTCTGGTTGCTTTACTGAGTTCTTAATGTGAAAGATGCAGGTGGTCATACTGGGGATTTTTGAATAGAGGGTGGAAAGGATTTTCTTAGCCATCATGCCAAGTTCTTTCCTATTCTTACACAAATATGTCTTATGTTCCTGTATTTGTCCTGCCTCACTTTTAAACTAGTTAGATTTGTTCTTTAAGACCTTCCAGAACCTCACTCATTCTTCTAATTTCCAGCCTAAGTTTTCCCATTTATACCCATTTGTTCTTGTGTCAGCCTTGTCTTTTCATTTAAATAGCTTTCTCCTTCTTTAACATTTATCTACCTCTGAAGTATTTATAGAGAGCAATGATATACCCTATCAGACTCCATTAAGTTATTTCAGTCTCCTCTTACAAGATAAGCTCTTTTTTTCCCTGATCATCTTAGCAGCCCTTCTCTACAACTATTGCAGTTTAATTAATCTTTCTTAAACACAGGCTATCAGAACAGTGTATGCAGTATTTCAGAGAAGTCTTACCAGTACCTTGTCTAATTGACCTGATACTTCCTTATCTCTAACAGTAATGCTTTCCTTCACTCGTTCCAGGATTTCATTTTCTTTTTCATGATCACACACTATGTCTTATGCCCATATTCTGGCTGATTTACATACAGCTGAAAATTCACAAGAAATTACAAATCTAACCATTTGTTCTCTGTACTTCCATCTCTGATTTAGGTATAACAAAATTAAACTTAACTACAGAACAAAGACATGTAAACACTAACTTTATGGAGAAATATATTGCCCGTAATTGGCAATGTTCAATGGTCAGTATCTACCGCTACATCTGTTGCAATTTTATGAAAAGTTTGTTTTCTAGCTCCACTTTCCACATGATGGAACTTCTCCTGAGTTGTGCCCAGTATTCCCAAATGCAGTAAAACCAAAACAGGTCAGTGCTTTTGTGATGACTAGAGAAAAAGATTACCTGTATAAGTTTTATTGATAGCATGTTTTTATATGTCATCGAGGTTATAATTTAGCAAATTATCCAAATACGCACTCTGTATAAAAGATCTTATTTAAGTTGAATTGTGGCCTCATTGTCCCAGAATCAGAGCTGAACCAATGAAGTAATTTCATGTATATGTTACACTAGTACTGATCACACACTAGAATGGCATGAAAATAGCCAAGACATTATGTTATTTCAGTGCTAACTTAAAAATTAATGTGAAAAACATAATTTTGCAATCTGGTCTTTAGGGTAATTTTTGTGACAGGGTCTTTAGCAGGCAGCATAGCAGCTATATTATTCAGCTTCTTTTACAGTCATGGCTCGATTAAATTTTGTACATACCAAGAGATCTTACAACATAAATCTGCATTTCTGAGAAGTATTGTTGACACAAGACATTACTTCCAATTACCCTGATGCTCAATTACTAGCTATCGTGACAGATAGGAAATTAACCCCTGTCAGAAGTGTTTGTGATGTCAGAAGTACATGAGCTGCCTGTTGTCTCGTTCTTACTGTTAAAATTACCAAGACGAAATTATGACTTGACCCCGTGATTTCCAAGAATTTCTTTGCATTTTTCTTCATAGATGATAAATAGCTAAAGTTCAGTGTTATCTTCAGTTAAATCTGTCAGCAGAATGGATTCATAGATTGGACTATTTGCACTTCACACAGATAAGTGTGAAGGGACTATTTTATTTAATACTGTTAGAACTTGGACTGAGAGCTGACAGTGGGACTGAAGTTGTTATTTGGAGTTTTATGACTGGCCCTTTGTGAAATTAGTGAGTTGCTTCATACTTTAGTTGTGGGCTTTCTTGTATGTGATGACTTGTCCAACAACCTTAGATGTGCTCAGGTAAGCAAGTAGCAGTATGTTCTGCGCATACCCAAGGCTCCTGTTCACTATGTGTAGTTCTGAAGTGGATTGTCTTTGATCTGAGAAGCTATGTGCATAGTACTGAATAAAACAGATCCATGGCCTGGCTGAGACACCAGCCCATGATCATCTGCCCTGACCTACTTAGTATTCTCCCTGACACTATCTGGGCTACGCAGACAAACCACACCTTGGTATAAGGCCAGGCACAGTAATTGGCTGGCAATTCAGGTGTGGGAGAAGAGAATTTTGGTGTGTGAACATGAGCGACCCTGTGCCATTTGGCTATGGGATCAGAGGACAGTATTTGGTTAATGGCTAATCTTTTACTGTTTTCCTTGGGAAAAGCTGTTACTTATGTCCATGTGACTAGTAAAATTTAATTTCTTTTTTTTTTACTGAAGCTTTTTGGTTTGAGTGTGCTAGTTCTCAAGAGAAAGCATTTTAAGTATCTGTATTTGCTATAACTGTATTACTCAGCTACCTATATTTGACTTGATTTTCAAAATATTTTCAGTTCAACTCCACAGTAGGCTTAAAGTGTTCTATGAGACTGAAATCTAAAAACACTCTTCCTATGTGCATCTAATCTATTTTATGTTTCCTAGCTTTGATTTTGTGTCCCACATTCATTATCACTGAGGCACCAAATTATCACCTGTTTTTTGCTTTTTACTATATACTACATATAGCTTATATTTTATCTTTGGAGATGAGCCAGATAGTGAATTTTAAGCAGTGAGAGTCGTGGATATCTATAAGAGACTATCAAAGTCCCAAAACGGCTTTCATATCAGAGACATAACTGCTTGAAATCAACATAATTCAGAAATACATTGTAGAATTTAAGCAGGCTTTCAGTTTCAGGGGATTGTGTTCTTAAAAATGAGAAAGGTTGTTTATTTTAATTCATTTTACATATGCTTTAATTCATTTATACACCAAATATACATGCATATTGTTTGCACATTTACATTTTAAAAAGATAGCTTTGAAATTCATCTCACACGCTTATTGATATTTCTTGATTTTCAAATTTTGTATAAGCCTCTCTCTTCCACCATGTCAGAAAATGGCCTAAGTGCAAAGCTGAGAGAGATTACTAAGGATGTATAAGCAAAATGTTACGTAGAACTCTTCTTTCCATTTTACCTTGAGCTACTTTTATGTTTTTCTTCTTTTAAATTTGTGATTACTCTGGGATTGTTAAAACTGTAAAATTGTGTACACATCATTCACCTCTGATCTTTTCTTCAAGATTTTATCACTTGGAATGGGAATACTGTCGATCATTAATATCAATGGCAGTGCATGTTGCCACTCAGCCGTCTCTACTTAAGAGAATATTCTAAATAAGAGTGTTTAGCTTTACTTACTTCATGTCTTAAAATTATCAAGACAAAATTTACCTAAACTATGCCATAACTCAGTAAGATTTCCAATATTATATCAGTGATCAGCTTGTCTTGTCCCTGTTCTGTTAGAAACATCACAGAACATCAAAATGTACATATTTCAGTTTCAAAGTAAATAATGTTTTCTGTGTCTCTTTTACTTTCTTAATTTAAATAGTTGGAAAAATTTCTTGATAGCAACAGTTACTTTGAAAATGATCTGAGGTCTAAGTACTGAATTAGACTAAAATATAACACATTATAGTTGACATCTGGGTAATGTGTATAATAGAACAATTACATGCATGGTTATTAATAGCAGTATAAATATAGGTATATACTTCAAAAGATAAAAAGAGGACAAGTAGAAAGAAATTTAGCTAAACCAAGCTAAGACGTTCCAACTGGAGGCAGCAGTTGAAATATTTCCTATTAAAACCAGTAAAAACAGCCTACACAGACAGTCTTACAACTCGTATTACGAGACTTTCAGCAAGACAGAAGTGCACACTTTTATGTGGTTTGCTGCAAAAAAATCCAATAGAGGAGAGAGAGGAAGAGATATATTTTATCTAGAGAGTCAAAAGCTGTAGGAAGGTTTGGCAATGGATTTTGAATATATGAAAAACAAACAGGAAAGTGTTCTCTTTGCTCACTGGGGATAGAACATGTGGTAAAAGGCTTAAAGAGCAGCTGGAGACATTTGATTTTACACAAGCAAAGCTTTGCAACAGTAAGGACAGATAAACGGGAGACTAGCTTGACTGGGAGTCTCTATCTCAGGGTGCTTTTAAGAACAACAGAGATATGTGATGTGAGTGATATTAAGTCGCCTTTCTTTTAGCCTTGAGACAGAGGAGAGACTAGAAGAACTTCTGAGGGTCTGCGGTCTCCCGCAACTGTGTGTAGACAGTTGAGACTCAACGTTACTGAAATTGCTGCCTTCTCTTGTCTGTTCACAGTAAAGTGTTTGCTTAGGTTTCTGCAAGAGGAGGGTGTTTGTAAACCACAAGCTGTAAAATTCTTTTGCAATCATTGTGATATGCTTGTCATTTTTGTGCTCTGGAGATAGCTAATGGTATTTGCTACAAGATCTGGACTATACTTTTATCTTAATTACATGAATCCCATTACCTGCCCCTATGCATATCCACATAAAGTCAGCCTTCTACTGATAAGCCATTCGACTGCAGCCTCCATAGTGACACGAAAAGTATTGCAAGCTCTGAATGTTGTTTAGAAGACATCCTGTCAAACTGTCTATCTGATTAATAAAGAGAAACCACCTATACAAAATAGCAGAACTTTCTCCTTCAAACAGGAAAGAGGGGACCAATTCATTGCAGCTAAGAAGAGCCCTTTTTTATACACGACCTGAGAAAGAAAGGTTATGCAATTCTGGAGAAGAAATCAGCTAGACTACTAGAAGTGCCACACTTTTCATACAGAAGTTGTCTGTCATTTCTAGTTCTGAAATGAGTCTGGGAGAAACACTGGCTCGAACAGTTACTGGAAGGCAATGACAGAAGAAAGGTCTTTCCTGTTTCTTTACTTTTTAAATCTGTCTTTTCTTTTAAAGGAAGTAGATTTTCTGAAAGGGAAAAAAGATTGAAGAAATACTCACTGGAGGACAAACTGGAACAAGCTGGGCCTAAATATGTCCCTGTATTCCTAGGGAGATGATAGCTGAACTCTTGTCTCATCCGTTTCAAAAGAGAAGCCAAGGTAATTGAGTGTGTCATGGAAAGAAAGCCCAAATGAAGCCGAGCACGATGTGGGAACCTGTCATTTGAACCATTTATTTTGTGCAACTCCATGTTTGTGTCAATAAGTATGCCTAAAGGGCCAGAAATAACAGATCTAGACACAATTAGCATATTTTTCTGACATTTTAATGTCTTTTGTTTAAACTCCTTGGGAAGGAATACAGAATTCTGTTTTATTTATGTTGTCTTCCTAACATTCTTTGTTTCAGAATAGGATTAAATAAAACAGCGCTCCATGTTGACTTTCTTTGGTCTGCATAGTGCTGTTCATCCTGAGTCACAGAACCCTAGAGATGATCAAGTGAATGCCTGAGCCCAATTATTGCCATGCATGTTAAGCATCTGGTGTTGACTCCATGCTTGTATCAGAGTAGAAGAGATATGAATACACAAGATAGTATGTAAAGTAAAATACTTGTTACTTGGAAAGAAGCATCCAGGGAGAACAGAAAGAGTTATGATGATGACAAATGTTATTCTTACCAGGGCTTATTTTTTCTGCATCAAAACTTTGCAATATTGCTAATGCACATTTCATTTCTCCTACATCAGTCATAACTCTTCCCTACAAATTCAACATATAAATTTGAGTGTTCAAGTAAATTATCAATAACAAAATATTGTTTAATCTTAGTTTTTGAGATGAGTAAAGAACAGCTTTAGTATATCCTTTTTATGAAATAAGTTCATCTGAAGCCTTGAGGTAAAAATCTGCAAGATAATAACAGGTGAAACAAAATGTAGGTTTTTGTTGATGTTCTTCCTAGAGGAGCCCGTAACAACCAACCAACCAAATTCCCAATCATTACTGAATATTGATATGCTTTAGGAAGACCACTCTAACTTTAAATGGAGAGGGAGGACTGTACACTTTCTGTGTTACTATGACAAAATCAAAACTCCTGTCAAAGCACTCATTAGGCAGTGGGCATGCATATGGCCAGACGGATACGCAATCTCTGTCAAGACTAATACAATCCTGCCATTTGCTGAATAGCAACCAATAAGAAATCACTGCCTTTATGTAGCAAAGAGGCTTTAGTTTGTTTCTAATTTCTGATTAATGCTCTGCGAATGGATCTTTGGCCAGTGTGGGCTTTGAATTATATGTGGCTGTGGAGGTAAAACTCTTTGATCAACTTGCATATGGATGTCCTTAGGAACTAGTGAAAGAATTTACACAATGTACAAGAAAACAAACTGCCTCAAACCCAAAAGTTATTTAGAAAAAGAATTGCTCTCTGAGAGCAGACACAACAGTTAGGAAGCAGACCCCATGCTGAGCATGAAGCTGCTTAGCCTTCCTTTCAATCAGGCAAAGTACTTGATGAGTGAGGTAAATTGGATCTTCAGGTACCTAGACGTAGTCCATTGCTTAAAAAAATATTCCATGTCTTGACATATGGATCATGTAACTGCCAAGTATACCTCCTATCTGGCTTTGGTGCAAGAACATACTATGTGGGGGACAGAGATCTTGCTGAAGAATATCAGAAAGAGCAAAAGGCAGTAAACGGTAGCAAAATTACACTCCAGATACCACTGTGCACAGTAATTGTATTGACCTTTAAGAAAAACAAAAAATGTGCTAATGGAAGTAGAATTTTTTAATATGACTTAGCATTTGTAGTGGCTTTATATGAATTTCAGACAGAAGCTCTGTCTACTGAATTTTCACTAGAGGACTTTCAGCACACTTGTAAGCATTTGTGAAGGAAAGACTAATGGATTCTCCTGATCATAGCAAGCACCTTTCTGAAGACAGAATGAGAAATTACTACAGAATTTAAACTTTTCATAGAAACTATAACCAGAATGGAAAATAGAAGTTATCATCCTTAATTCAATTCAACTAAGTAATTTTTTTCTTTGATAAAGGAAAGGATGAATTGGAAGTAAAGACGGAAATCTATTAATACATGTAATCATTTCTATATTTCAAGAAACATTGTTTTATTATTTTGTCATTTGTATGCATCTTTTTATGGTATTTATAGATGTTTTGGCAGAGCATGAATATCTTAAATTAGTCATGCAGTCTGAAGTGCCAGAAGGAGATTCAGCTTAGTGGTCTATATTTACTTACTGAGTGCTAATAAACATTTTGCTTTGGATTTCATAAGTCAGGTCACTTTATACTGACAAATTAAAGTTGCCAGTTACATTTACAGATGCTGAATGAATTGTAGTTCTTGCAATTGCCAGTGGAAAGAAGCTGACATATGAAGTACTTGCACATGCAGTTTAGATATTGAGATATAAATCCTGCATCCAGGGCTCATATGGGATTGAGGTTGTCTCACACTTTGCGGAAGAAATGGAATACCTCTGGCACCTCTCCTCTGTGCAATGTTGGGTCACACAACAGAAATATCTGGTCTTCATTTTGAGGATGGGTCCATGTCTTCATTTGCGCTCAGGCTTGATTCTTGCCCTTGGATCAAGATCAGAGTCAGGTTTTAAGAAGCTTCCAAGGAATTCTGGGGGAAATAAATTGAACCTCATGTGCTTGTCAGTGTAGATCCAGACTGTCTGCAGGGTGTATAAGCCAGCCAAAACACAGCATATCCCATCTGTCTTGGTACAGATGTCAGGTGAGGTCACGTGATGTTGTTCAAAGGACTGGCAGATGGAAGATGTAGGTAGCTAAACATTTGCCCGCTTTCCTGCTGCATAGGCAGCAGTGTCTGAAATAGAAGCACCTTACAGGCATTCAGATATGGATGCGTTCAGAGAAGTCAGGAAGCCCACCTCTCTGATGTTTGGCCAAGGCTTCTAAGCACAATGTAAACTCAGCCCTTTTTTTCAAAAATGAAGCAAGAATATCCACTGTGTACCAAACTGCTGTCTATAGAAGGCTGTTATAATTTAAGAAAGAGGTCTTTTGGGATTAGATAATCAGAATTCTTTGTTCAAGCTCCTTAACAGATGTCATGAAGTATTCAGGCTTTGAACTGGTTTCTCTAAATCACCTCTAGGAGCTAAAAACCTCTAAGACATTTTAAAAAGTGTTACTGAATAGTAGTATTTGGCCCAGTGACAGATGCTGGAAGAATTACATGAGAAATTAATTGTTTTAGTGCTGGGATTTTTTTCTGCTTTTGTTAGAATATGCTAGTCACACTTTATCTGCAAAGATCAAGAGAAGGCGCAGATGGTGCTTTATTTCTGCAGTCATAGATTTTTGACAGTATTTCCTTCTATTTTGACAACAGAATTTTTTTTAAATCTGTATCTTTTTAAGCATACATCTGTATGCATACAGATATTTCTGTGTATGATAAATCCCAGATGTGTTCAAAGATGTGCACATATACATTTATGATTTATCCACAGGATGTTACTACATCTATGATTTATTCACAAAATGTTATTTCAGAACGTCTACAAGTTGACAGTTTATTAATATTAATGTATTCCAATTGCTTTGGATTATCCTGTTTAATGAACAATGAGAAAAAAAAATATTCATGATCTCCAAGGAGACAAGCAAAATGACTATTGCTGTGTTAAATGAAAACCTGTAAATGTCTTAAGGGAAGTGTTTCGCACATGGAAGAAAACACTGATCTTTATTATTTGATGACAAGCCACAACCTTGTCACTTACTTTAACAATGCCAGTCTTTCCCAGGACCAAATAAAAATAGACTTAGTTGCGCAAATAAAGAGGACTTCATGGGTCGTACGAAAGGTCTTCTTGCCTTAGTGATACAAAATTATTTAAAACCCCATACGTGACATATATAAGAAATTTCTCATGTAAAGACAGCAAAATGAGAAAAATTAGTAACCTCTGAATTCCTTACAGATAGATACTGAATTTAGGTTTTTTATTCCTTTACAGATGTATACATCAGGAAATTAAGAACTTGCACAGGTACATGTAGTTTTCTAACATACAATGCATGTAGACATTTATAACAATGAGGGGTTTTCTGCAAAGAAGGTATTCAGCTGGACAGGTCTTTGAGAATTTTCATAAAATCCTTGCCATTTTCAAGTCAATTTGAGCTCTTCTACTGCCTTCCATAGGATCAATATTTCATCCATTGTAGCTAAGGAATAAAACTCTTGATGTTTTAGGCAACGGCAGGTAAAGAAGTCAGGTGACTTTTTCTGCTTAAAATCACATTATGAACACTAGCTATCTTCCTGGAATATTAAGAAAGGCAAGTAGTAGGCACCTGAAACAGCTGAGGTTGAGCAGACTAAATGCTGTCTGGTTTAATATATAGAAGCTGAGTGGATTCTTGGGACATTTAGGAAAGGTATGCTATTATGGAAAACTTAACACTTTATTGGTTTTTCATATTACGTATGCTTGCATTGAATTGCACAAGTATTATCTTAGGTTTACATCAAGTTACGTTTGTCTCCAAAAGGCATACCACAGAAATGTTAGGCGAGTTCATAAGCAGCCCTACTACTAAAGAAATAGCAGAGTATGAGAGTTGCATGTGTTTATTTTGGATGTACTGCCAGTGTGAAATGAGGAAGCTATTCAGGATGCTTTTGTTAGTAAAGATTTTGTGGCTTGCATGTAATTACTAGTTAATTTCCTACCTGTGTATTAGGTATTTTTCTGTCTTTGTATTAGGGACAATAAACAATGTAAGCTTAACTCACTAGACATTTCACAGTGAGACTTATGTTTAAATGTTTCACAGAATAGATACATTTTGAGACACTAGAAGTATTAGAAGATGCTTGTGATCTGACTTGAATCTAGACATTTGTCTTTCAATTAGCAATATCTGGACAGTTCCTTACATCCAAGAGAAATTTCAAAGAATGTCTCTGAGAAATAAAGAAGTTGTATAAAAAATGCACAATAACAAAAAGCACAGAACAGAAAGAGATATGGTATACAGTGCAATTATGATTTAAGAATTTTTGATTATTCTTTTTTTTTCCCAAATTAAATATTTACATTTTCTGGATTCCTTGTTCATAATAATATACAAATCAGGTCAAAACATTTAGTGTGAAAAATTGTTCCTTTTCTTATGATTGGCAATTTTTAGCCATTTTTAAGGATACATATGGTTACTACTGCATATTAATTTAATTTCTGTCTCTGCAAAACAGACATTTGTGTAGTAACAATTTTTTTTTCAGTGTAATATTCAATGTTCTTTCATAGAAGAAGCATAGATATAGGCAATTCACATGTGTAATTTTCTATTTTCACTCACCAGTGTGTGGTACTGATAAATGTGATGTTCAGGTTTTCTGTTGACAGTAGGTGCACACAAAGATTCTAGATAGGACCAAGTAAGAATTAGTTAAAAGTTTCATTTTTCATGCAGTCATCTGTTGTGGTAGTTAACATATCTGTTCAGAGGAAGAAAGTAATTTGTTAAAAAAGTCCATAAAAAAACCCCCCACCTCACAATTTTGTCACATACATCTCAATTTCAGATCTGTTTGTTATTAAGAGCCAGCCTGGAAAATATCTTTCCCGATTCACATTTTTGTGCTTTCTTCCTTGTTCATAAATTGCATGAAATCACTTCCCTCAACCCTATGCCAAATCCTTATCTTCCATTGATTCGAATTCTTCTGAAAGTACATTGCTGTCAGTGAACCACAAAACTGAAGCTTTCTCCATCACACTGATATGCTGGATCTGAATTTATTTACAGACTATTACTAAGATAGTCAGAAAATATAAATTTGGCCCTTTCTCTGAGCCTCACAGGAAGTTTCAGGCATTCCAAATTCCTGTGATTTCCCATCATTTTGAATAGATATCATGACAGGATTTATGAAATTAAAACCACTGGAGATCTGGCACCACTGTCATTTGAGGTATTTTACATGTGAAGGAGATATTTTCTTTTTCCCTTCTTCGTGATCCTTTGAAAGGCTGAAGCAGTTTGAAGGGGCCTTTAAGATCACACATCAAGCCAAGATGCAATTCAGTTCTGTATGCTTGCCCCATAATCAGCTCTAGTAAGTTCTTGCATGAAAGGCTGTGCTGAGCAAGAGAGAGACACCCCAAGAAGACATTCAGAGGCCTGACACAACTGTGGGCTACAGGACAGGCTGAGAAGCAGCTCTCAGCTGAAGAACCTCTGTATTAAATGGCAGACATTTTTCCAGTCTGGACAAGTCGTACAGGTAGTGTTACTTGCAGACATCTTGGTCAGCCTTCTGTGGGGTTGTATGCAGTTATCCTGTGTAACAAAAAATAAAGAGCGAAGTCTCTCAGACGGCCTTTCACTGCCTTGCAGTGCCACAGGCTTCAGGCTGTCTGTGTTTAGCTCTTAAATCAAGTGAGTTATAGTAGTTAAAAGGCGTTTTCTTTTGGCTGCCAAAAGCCTAAGGCTGAGTGACCTAATTGCCACACTCTGAATTCTACTTTGTTCCTCTTTCCTCTGGTTCACCTATCTCAGGTATAAAATCTATGATATGGATGTTTGACACTTAGAAGATTTTCTTCTAGCTAAATTTCTATTTACATTGACAGACTGGTACAACATCATCATGCCAACATGTGAGCGTAAACTCTTGCAGAAAAAATAATGTTTTAGCCTTATAGAATCATAGGATCATTTAGGTTGGAAAAGACCTCTAACATCCTCAAGTCCAACTGTTAACACGGTCAAGTCCACCACTAAACTGTGTTGTTAAGCGCCATATCTACACATCTTCTAAATACCTCCAGGGATGATGACTCAGCCAGTTCTCTGGGCAGCATGTTTCAATGCTTCAAAACCTTTTCAGTAAAGAATTTTTTGCTAACATTCAAACAAAACCTCCCCTAACGCAACTTGAGGCCATGCCCTCTTGTCCTATCACTTTTTACTTGGGAGAAGAGACTGACACCCACCTCTCTACAACCTCATTTCAGGTAGTTGTAGAGAGTGATAAGGTCTCCCCTCAGCCTCCTCTTCTCCAGACTCAACAGCCCCAGTTCCCTCAGCTGCTCCTCATAAGACTTGTTCTCTAGACCCTTCACCAGCTTCATTGCCCTTCTTTAGACATGCTCCAGCACCTCTAAGTCCTTCTTGTCATGAGGGGCCAAAAACTGAACTCTATATTTGAGGTGCAGCCTCACCAGTGCTGAGTACAGGGGCACCACCACCTCCCTACTCCTGCTGGCCACGTTATTCCTGATACGAGCCAGGACGCTGTTGGCCTTCTTGGTCACCTGGGCACACTGCTGGCTCATGTTCAGCCGACTCTTGACCAACACCCCAAGGTCCTTTCCACTGGGCAGCTTTCCAGCCACTTTTCCCCAAGCCTGTAGCGATACATGTGGTTGTTGTGACCGAAGTGCAGGAGCCGGTATTTGGCCTTGTTGAAAGTCATACAATTGGCCTTGGCCCACTGATCCAGTCTGTCCAGATCCCTCTGCAGAGCCTTCCTACCCTCCGGCAGATTGACACTCTTGCCCATCTTGGTGTTGCCTGCAAAGTTACTGAGGGTGCACTGGATCCTTTTGTCCAGATCATTGATAAAGATGGCCCAAATACTGAGCCCTGGGGAATATCACTTGTCACCAGCCACCAACTAGGTTTAACTCCATTCACCTATTCAGCAGGATTGCACTGAAAGACCAGTTCCTAAATATAAATAACATTATATTTATATTCTTCGAATGGTTAACAATGTCAGAAATTATTACTGCAATGCGAGATACTATATTTATGTTCTATGCCTGGATTACAGAAATAAGTTGTTAAAATAACGATCTTCATTTGTCATTACACCGCAGCTTAGTGATATTTGCTTCTTTTGTCATTTCAGTTAAAACATAGTTTTGTTATAATTGAATCTGTAGAAAGAACACTTGCTTCAGGTTACAAATCCAAATTTAAGTTCTGTGGCCCAAGATGCTTTTTTTAACCTAGCATGAAATAATGCTTGTTCGAAACAAGCTTTGCAAAATAAAAATAAACAAACAAAATCATCACCACTGAAGAAATTTTATTTAGGTAACAAAGGCAGCTAAATAATCCAGACAATTTTTTTTTACTTTCTTAGTATCCAGACATTCATAAATGAGAACATTGAAGACAAATAAACTCCAGTAATATTTTTTTAAGCCTTAGATTTTAAAGCTGTTAATTCTCTCTTAACAGGTTTTGTTTTATTACTGTCATACTGTCAATTATGTGTCCGAAATGACCTTTTTCAAAGCTTTCCACAACTTTTCAAAGTTGCTTTTTTAGGTTGTATTTGAAAGGTTTTTGATCAAATAATGTGTTATGTTCACAACCATCATTTACACCTGAGTGATTTTATTCATGCAAATAATGGCTCTAATTATTGAACTTTCAAGGAAGGCAACTTTGAAGTGTTGCAAAGTCCTACTTGAAATTTACATTAATGTTATAGACTCTCCTGCAGTGTTTTACATACGGACTAGTTATCATAAGAATGTTGTTAATGTAAAGAAATCATTAAGATTCTAGGTAGCTCATTTAAGTTATTTCTTATATCTTCATTATAATAGTTGTTATATTTGCAATGATTCTACTAAGTGCAAGAATTTCAAATCATATATTCCTTCTACTTCTCTTGCACCAGAAATGACATCTAACATGGAAACTTTATTAGTGTTTCATCTACCCCAATGCCCAGCTTCCGCTACTCCTGCCTGAAAAAATTTATCAAAATAATTTCAGAAAGTGGAAATCAAGATTAGATATATCATTAGGACAAATGGCTGTTAGTGCTACGGGTAGAGCAGTGCATGAATGCATGTTTACAGTATTATGTCCACTCTCATTTTAAATGCTTCATATGTAATATCAAATTATACAGTAAGTAAGGAAAATTAACCAAAAAATCCCTGAAAATGGTCCCATAGTTTTTCTGGAAATGGAAGTCATAGGCCAGTTCAAGGGGAGTCATTTTGTTCACTTGACTGCAAAAAAGCCTATAAGCTCCAATATTTTAGCTCTCAAATGACACTGCTTTCACAGCATCACCTTCTTCTCTCTTTCACACTTTGCCCCCATAATGAGTAGACTGGGGATGGGCAAGAGGTTGGGAGGGGACACACCTGGAAAAACTGACCTCAATGGACCAAAGAGATAGTCAATGCTCTATAATGTCATGTTCAGCAATAAATACTGTGGGTGGTGGTGTACTCTTTCCAGAGTACCTGTTGCTTGGAGACTGGCTGGGTATTGGTCTGCTGAAGGGCGTTGCTGAATGCCTTTGCATTTGTTTGGTTGTTCTGTTTTGTTTGTTGTTTTTTTTTCCCCTCTTTTCTTCACTTGTTAAACTGCCTTTATCTTGACCCATGCATTTTTCTTGGTTTTGCTCTTCTGATCCTCTCCCCTATCCTGCCAGTAGAGGTGGGGCTAGGAATGAGCAAGTGGTTGAGTGGTGTGTTTAGTTGCAGGTTGGGGTTAACCCACCAGTCTTTTTTAGACACAGAGGCATTTTAGAATATGTCTAAAAAATCATATTAACAGCAGTGAAGAATAAGGAAAGAAGAGCGGAAAAAAAAGGTACCAGTCCATTAATTTGGTACAAGGAAGCATTTTGTGATTGCTTCAATCCAGATCTCTTCTTATTACCACTGCTCCATAAGAGCAAGACATGAGCTGAGGCCCACATCTGCAAAACTGTTAACAGGCACGTGTGGACTATGTTTTAAGAGCAGTCTCATTAGCATCTTTCAGACCTCACAAAGATGTGATGACTCACTTGCTCTCTACACTGTTTAGCTCTTGTGGAGGGCTGCTGAAGACTAGTTTAAGGACAAATGAGCCAACACAGTTAGTGGGAAGCTTGCTATAGAAAAAAAATTATTTGAGAAAGCTGCAAGGATGCTGAGAAGAGAGATGGACAGTCCCATGGCTCATGTCTTCCTTTACCAGCGGAGTGGGCTGGGGGCCTCGTGATGCTAGTACAGTAGTCAGAAACGTGTGCCTTTTGGCTCTATCCACAGTTTAGCACCACGCAAGGTAAGAAGCGTCCTTTGTTGGCACTGTGCCTGGCTATACTGAGAAGTGCATATAGTTTATTTTCAGGCCCCAGATGTTCCACCGATTTTAGATGTTGTACAGTGTCTAAATAACATTGACAAACTAATCATAACAGAGGTGAACTCTCTTGAAGGTATGCTGACCATGTGACTTAGAGACTTTTCTTAAACACCAAAAAATATGTACAACCATTTCTCTTATTCATTTTGTGATTCTTTCAGGATGTAATTTTCCTGGCTATTTCTAAAATAGATCAACTTTTGGAGCTGTAAAAGCAATAACAGCAAGGAGGATTAATCCAGCATTGGTGTTCTTTATTACTTCTGAGTCAGGGTATTTGGTCTCACCACCCACACAACACAGCTCACTCCTTTACTTTATCTGTAACAGTTTGTTTTACTCAAGTCTTCTACAAACATGACCTCTTGTAATAATGACAGCATTGCATTCTGGTACGCTGGTTATCTCAAACAGCCTTTAGATGACTTACTTTTTTGTTCTGATAGAAAGGAACAACAGATCAACTTTGACAGAAAAAAAAGTAAATAATGATAATCTCAGCACTGTGACAGAAAAATTAGTATCTTGTGGAAGTGTGTGACTCCATTAAAGATCAGACAATGTGACAACAATGTGAGTCCTTTTAAATGCTGCTTAAAACCAGTTTTTGTCCACAGAGTTACTATGACATACACTCTATTTGGACAAGAATGAATTTATTTTTGATCATTCTTAGATCATTTACAGTATTTGGTTTAATCTCTTTCAGATGAATGTTATTTTTATGTAATACCAAATATGTGGTGCACATAGTTGTGGATCAAAGTCTAAACAAAGGTCAGTACACGTGATCAAAGATTCCTGGTAAGTACTAAGTGCTTGCTTCAAATATGAACAGCCTGTGCACTGATGTGGCAGTGTTTCAAGGATGTCATACTAACTGTTATTAAACAAGACATACATTTTAGGTAACTGGATGTCCTCAGGAGTTTAACTGATGAAGTGGCTTCACTGGATATTGAAGCTGAACACCAGGACAAGATTGCTAGTAATGCAGAACTGAAGTAAAATGGCGATTCCTTCTGAATTATTAGCTAACGGCTGTTAAAAGTCATATTTTGTTTATACATGGACTCTGTGAGCAAATTAGAGCCCTCCCAGCATGAAAGCTTAGGTTAAAAAAAGTGAAATATAGACAATCTATTTCACTACACTACCGACGTTCTATGGCAGGTGAGTCATCCTGAATAGGATAAAATTGCAAAATTTTCCTGCAAATGATCTTTTAATTACAGGTTCCAAAAATCAAATGAATGATAGAACACATAAAAACTTGGGATTTTTCTAACTGATGAGATTAAAATATAAATGGACATCAGAATGCAAAGCTCAGCAGAAAAGAGACTCTCAACATTGAAGTTTTTAGAGTTCAGAGAGTTTCCTACCATTTGTAGTTAGAGCTCCTGCTCTGGATTTTTTTCTTCTTTGTTTAGGCATTCGTATTATTTAGATGCGTACACAGGGTTTGAAATCATATGCATTGGGCTGTGATTGGGGGAGACAGCTAAAAACTTATTGTGATGTGACAGTCGAGGAGAATGAATGTTATTGTGAAAAACTTCACACACAGACTGACTTTGGTGATTACTTTTTGACTTTGGTTCAATTAAAAAATATCTCGTATTTCTGGTTTGGAAAACTTTCTTTTCCTTCCTTTTCATTTTCTGGGTGTCATTTAACTATTAAGATCAAGGATCCTTCAGTTTTGACATATATGTTTTCTAGATCCATAAAGTTCTGCTTATGTGCACACTCAGAATTATCTAAGTCCTAAGAGGACTGAACAGTTTGGCACCTAGCCCAGACTTAGCAACCCATACATTAGGCAGTTCTCTACCTAACTTAAGAGAGGCTTGATTGAGACTGAAGGGTTTGAATGAAACTGTGCTCCTACCTGCCAGAGGGAGTTCAAGAAAATTCAGTTCTGGTGCATTTTATAGCTCAGCTGAAGGCTTCTGTAGAGGTGATCACTTAAAAGCTCTTTGATAAAAGTTTTCTCTCAGGATATTGGAAACCGCAGTTTGATTTCTGCTTTTGCTTGGATTCAGACATGCCTTTCTGGACTAGATACTAATCATACTGACACAAACTTTTCTAAAATAATGATATTTACTTACCCTCTCTTTGAATCCGCTCTGTTTCCAGGGAGCATTATTCCAGAATTAGTAATAGTAAGACTAAGAAAGAGACAATAAAGCTAGCTTGATGGAGTAGTTCTGTTGCTGGGACTTCAGTAATAATTCTTCTCTAGGCACCCGTTCTTCCTTCAAAGATCTGATATACTTTGGACAAAACATTCATTGGATAAAAAAACAAAATGAAAGACTAACTAAAGAAGGGACAGGAGCTTGGAATCCCCATCACCTCAGCAACTCTCCTAACCACTAAGGGGTTTTCTTTAAATGTCTGTTTTTCAGATCTTTTTTGTACTAAGAAAAAGCTTGAAAATTATATTGCAGGACAGCCTGGCAGTAAAAGCATTACTAGCAACTTTTATAGTTGAAATACTGTCAGAAACAACTGGAATTTCAGTGAAATTCTCCATACTTAGTGTTAGAATGTTGACCACTGAAATGAGAGGGTAAGTGTTGTTGCCTCATTGAAATAAAAAAGATTAACCTTAGCAATGTTTTTAATTACAGTTGAGAGTACAGATCTGAAATGGAAGGAGACATCTTCCTCACACCTGAGCTGGACAGTTGAGTTTAAGAAAGCGGTGGAGATACTTTTACACTTAGAGGTTTGCATCTGGTTAATTCAAGTATTTACTTCTCTGCCCTGCTTCCCACCCCCCCACCTTACCCCCATTACAAGTTCATTTTAGCTTACAAGTTTACTTTTATGGTCTCTTCAGGGATTCTAGGCAATTTAACCCCTGGTCTGCACTGTGGGGACTAGGCACCTGGAAGTTATATGCTCAGCTTTGCTATCAAGTACCTTGGACTTCAGGAGAGCTAACTCTGGCCTCTTCAAGGAGCTACTTGGAGGAATCCTGTGGGCCAGGGCTCTTGAAGGCAGGGGGGTCCAAGAGTGATGGTAGCTATTTAAACATCACTTCTTCCATACTCAGGAGCAGTGCATCCCTCTGAGCAAGAAATCTAGAAAAGGAGGCAGGAGACCAGCATGGTTGAACAAGGAGCTTCTAGTGGAACTCAGACAGAAGAGAAAGGTCCATGGAATGTGGAAAGAGGGACAGGCCACTTAGGAAGAACACAAGAATGTCGCCAGAGCATGCAGAGATGCAACAAGGAAGGCCAAGGTGCACCTGGAATTGAATCTGGCAAGGGATGTCAAAAACAACAACAAGGGCTTCTTCAAGTAGATCAGTAGCAAATGGAAGACTAGGGACAATGTGGGGCCGCTGCTGAATGAGGCGGGTGTCCTGGTGAGGATGCAGAGAAGGCAGAGCTACTGAATGCCTTCTTTGCTTCAGTCTTCAGTGCCAAGGCAGGCCCTCAGGAATCCCAGGCCCTGGAAGTAAGAGAGGAAGCCTACAGAGACAATGACTTTCCCTTGGTTGAGGAGGACTGCGTGACGGATCACTTAAGTGATCTGGATGTCCACAAATCCATGGGCCCCGACGGAATGCACCCACGAGTGCTGAGGGAGCTGGCGGATATCATTGCTGAGCCACTCTCCATTATCTTTGAGAGGTCCTGGAGGACAGGAGAGGTGCACGAGGACTGGAGAAAGGCCAATGTCACTCCAATCTTCAAAAAGAGCAAGAAGGAGGACCCAGGGAACTACAGGCCGGTCAGCCTCACCTCCATCCTGGGAAAGATGATGGAGAAATTCATTCTAGAGGTCTTCATCAAGCAAGTGGAAGAAAAGAAGTTTATCAGGAGTAGTCAGCATGGATTCACCAAGGGGAAATCATGCCTGACCAATCTGATAGCTTTCTATGATGACATGACTGGCTGGGTAGATGAA
>Ga0065711_1003045_pt1 | contig 43416 bp, 18 predicted proteins | sample Hoacrofraction12_FD_59098 | JGI IMG/M metagenome (GOLD analysis project Ga0065711, IMG submission 59098) | Hoatzin crop microbial communities from Cojedes, Venezuela - Epithelial fraction 12 v2 (version 2) | ecosystem: Host-associated > Birds > Digestive system > Esophagus > Crop | place... | reverse complement strand
GACAAGGTCCTGTGCAGCCTGCTGTAGGAGACCCTGCTTCGGCAGGGGGGTTGGACTAGATGACCCACAGAGGTCCCTTCCAACCCCGAACATTCTGTGATTCTGTGAAAAACACCGATGCCAGCTGCAACCACAGAATATAAGCAGGAGTGGGAGAGATTTCGGTTTTTTATTTGTAACACTCTAAAATGACAATCATTAATGTTGTTCTCAATTTGTCTTCTAATTGTTGATAATTAATATGTAAACCTGCCATAAATACATTCTAGTTCAACAAATAAATGAAAAAATAAGGTCTGCAAATACTCAAAGTTAGCATGATAAATTAGAAAAACATCTTATTTTGAAAACTTTTTTCAAATGACACATTCAGAGTTACAAAAAAGTAAATGTATAAATTCATAATATTTTTAAAAAAATTGTTCTTAATTAATGCTCTTTTATTAGAGAAATACGTCATGAGAGAAAAATAGTTTTTAGAAGAAGCAGTAAAAAACCCCACCCCAAATGAAAGCCAGGATATTACTTTAAGGAAATAGCAGAAGTCTTCCTTATCAGCAGAAATGAATCAAACTTGAAGGAAACCTATGGATTCTAATTCATTTTCTGTCTCTGCACAGCATTGTCTGGAAGGTTTATGCAGCTGCACAACTGGGTAATGGGTTCAAATCTGCACCACAAAGAGACTTCTAAATCAAATTCTAAATCAATACTTTTCTTTTGCTTCTATGGTAGAGTCTATGGTAGCTCAAAACCAGCTTGTTTATGCTTGACAGATTTCCCATAAGAGCTATTAGCATAATATTTATCAGCAGTATTTCAATGCGTGAGGTCCCATTTCAACAAAACCCAGCAAAACAGGTTAGCTTCAAGCCAGAGAACTGAAGAGAACTATTTCTCTTCTTTAAGTGATTCACTTAGATTAGGACCTAAAATCTAAATCCCAGTCCCTGGCTTCAAAATCTACTCAAAACTCAGCTAGACTTTCCTTTAACTCTATGCACCATGCATATCGCACACAGATGCCTTTCCAACTTTTATTTTGGCTGAAAGCAAACGATTAAAAATATTCCATAAAAACAGACTGTGCAATATTGCTATTGTGGACAAGATAGGATGAAGTGTGTATCTCAACACAGAAACCTTGTTTCATGCAACATTGTCCATTTTAAAAAATTTGTTTAAGATTCAGAAAAATTCTAATTATCTACTCCCCAAATCAAAACTATTTAGAGCCACATTCATCATTCAAGCAAGTCTGTCTGTCAGAAGACGATCGCACTGTGAGTCACCATTACTCTTCTTGTTTTTCTCAGCACAGACGAGCTATATCCCAAACAGATTTATGTTCTGCTGACCAAGAAAATCGTCAACGGAAAGACATGCAAAACGTGAGGTCTCCTACACTTCAGTTCCCCTCTAAACAATTAAATGAGTTCTTTAGAAAGAATCCTAGGCTGACTGGATGTGCTTGGCAAAAAGCCGGCGATAAGAGATAAAATGTTTCATAACACTAAAGCAAGTTTATAGCCCTCTCTCATTCAGGAGCGCTCCTGCTCTGCCCTGCAAGCTGGGGAGGCAGGGGCAGAGGCATGCTGGACTGTCACATTGATCTGCTGTCAGATACGATAATATCTGGTGAAACACCGAGAAGAAAATGTCAGTCGTGGTTCTGTTTCACAAACCCTACAACTGCAGAGATAATTTCTTTCTCTCGCACAACTCCGACCCACCGACTGCTTCCCAGGCAGAGCTTCTGGCTGCCACCGCCCCCCCGGCTGGCCCAGTGCTCTGCAACTCGACAGTGGCCCCTGGCGGCTGCTCCTGTCCCAGCCGCGCGGCTCTGCTGGGGCCGGGGCTGCGGCACCTCCTTCCTCACCAGCTGGGCATCACGAGAGCAGCCCTGCTCTGCTCTGCGCAACGACAACAGCAGCTGCTGATTCAGCCTGCCCTCCTCTTGAAGAGTGTTTGAGATTGGTGTTTTGACTAGAGGAATTTAAACAGAGCGCTAAAAGCAAATTCTACTTCTTTTTTAATTAAATAGTAACGTAAAAGCTAGGAAACACAGAGACTGCATGATTAGCTAAAGTAAAAAAACCAAACACACACAACGGAGAGCTGATAAGAACTTCTTGTATTAAATCATGTGCTAGAGCTTTTCTGGGATGCAAAGTCGAACTCCTGTCCAAGGAGTTCACAGGCAGGGCAGCAAAAGTATGGATGCTAAAAAGATATGACAAAAATACATAAAACTGCACAAAGATAATGTACACATCACCAGTTTGAGCTTATTAGGTTGCATTTGTATGTACATTTGTTCTAGGGTTTAAAACTTTACCATCTTCTCTGAGGTAGATCAAGCTTTAAGCTCAGAACCGCACGTCAGATGTTTAACGCATGAAGGAAAATCTCTTCTGACAGCCTCAGCGCTATGTTTACTTTACAAATTTGTATTTGTTACCTCCATATGAAGATGTCAGGCATACTTTTGCTTATTTTATTTATCTGATTCCCTGTAATATCTTGTTATTGTTTTCAAAAACCTCTTGCACTTAAGAGATGGCATAGTAAAATACCTCCTCCTTCTCCTCAATATTGTAACAGGACCCTGGGGAAGGGCCGTGCAAGGCTGCTCAGGAGCTAAGCTGGCAGGTGTGTGTGTGAGAGCACCCTTTCTTCACCAAATTTTACAGACCGTAATCAGCTGCCCACATTTGGAGCTGCACATAGCCGTACAGTTCGCTGAGCACCAGAAATGGCCTGCTTGCAAAAAGCAGGCAATTCACCTGGCTGTTCTTCAGGAGGTCGAGTGGCCAAAGCCTCTTCCCCCAGAACCTGTACTTCACCAGTACCCACACAGGAAAATACAAATTGACAAAAGTTTCCATGGACACTGGCTGAAATTAAACAGTGCACTGGTGACAGCATCAGTGCTTTACTAGTGAAGATGGCAATTTTTGCTGAGCTGAGAGTCATTGCAGGTATTGGCTCAGGTAAGCACCACACTATCTACGCAATGAATTAATAACCTACCATCAGTATAAATATTCTTTTTTTCTCATTAAAGGTGCTTCTAATGTTTATATATAAGCAATACAAACAATAAGCAACTCAACATCAATCTGAATCATGTCTCATGCGAAAAGGTCTCTAGACTCACCATATTACTGCTTCATTAGACAAAAGCTAGAGTGAATAGACAAACCTCATGTTATGTCCTTAATGTCACTAAAACATAGCATAAATGGAGGAAAGAATTCCAGAGCTGCTGGCTCTCCATTGAGAAAATTGTACTTTTAGTCCTTACGCATTTATATTTACAGGATGCTATTGAAAGCAACTGATTTACTTCCAATATGCTAAGCACTGCAGAAGTAAGCTTTGCAGTTAAAGTTCATCACCTTGAATAGTACCCAGAAGCAATTAAAAAAGCAACACAGGCTCTAGCGAGCAGAGGGGAAGCACAGGATCCACCATGCGCACTGCCAGCACAGTGCGTGCCTCCCCACGTCACGGACTGCGACTGCACACCACGACCCTTCTCTGCATCATGGCATCCACAGGAGCATTCCCCACAAACACGGCCAGCAAGCAAGGTGCAGCAGGGAAGTGTTCTGAGCACACACCGTTGTGTTCAAAACATACGTAAGAATGCTGTAACAACTTATCATAATATTAGAAGTACACATCCATATATAGGAAAGCAATCTAAGGAAACCCTGAACAAGTGTGATTTATATGACTGCCAAATGCTTTACTATGCGGTAAAATATTGGACAAATACCTATCTGTTTTAAAAATATTTTCCTGGAAGCAGTTGCCTCTAAATGCATTACAACCCCTTCAAACGAAACCTACTCTTAATGAGAACCATTGCACTGGATGGAAAACTCGCAGAAAAAAGCCAGCCAAAAGAACGAGAAACAAACTGTGACCGAGAACCCGTGGAGCTGGGACCTAGAATTAGAGACTTTCTGGTATAACTTTGTGTAACAATACTACCCAGCCTGCCTGCCTGCAAAATCAGCACTCATATAATGGGCACAGCTGAGTAAAAATGATATTATTCCAAGAAGCCCTCAATACCCCAGTTTTACATATTAAACCCCCCAAAAAAAGACTAACAAACAAACGATTAAGGCCCCAAAGCAAAAAATATTTAAATTCCTATTGAGAAGCTTAAATAAGAGTTACACGCTTAAATGCTTCATTTAATCTGAACCCTAGCATACAATGCTGGCACAGCTCTTACAAATGATCTGAGAACACGCTTCTTAGGGCAGGCAACCTCATCTCCAAATTTGGCACTGGTTTTAGGTTCCCTCCATACTTCAAATCATACTTCTTCGCAGTGAAATCCTGGTAATCAGGTATTCATGTCAGGAAAGGTGAAGAACTGCTTGTTATCCATCTTCTATTTCCACCACTCCCCCTCCTGCAGGCTGAGAACTAAGGCTTTCTTCCTCTCCAAAAACATCACCTTCCAAAAGGCTTCGTACGTCGCCTTTGGCAATAGACGCCACCCTTCCAAAAGCTAGGATATAAACTGGAACATATAAACTCATGTTGAAGTTCAGAAAGGAAAAATAATTTATTTTCAGAAGTAGTGAACACTACAGTGCTTTCTGTGTGTGGCACAGCTGAACCAAAGACTCCCTGTACTTGATACCACTTCTACAAGCTGTGGCTCCTTGTGCTGGAAATAGAATACTGCAGAGCCCCGAGGTCCGGCACCTATCAGCAATCTGTGTCCTAAGTACAGGGCTTGATTTTCACGGGAGTAACAAGGTTGGGCAGGTGAGGCAGTACAGAGAGATTCACTTATTCAAAGGATTTGAAAATTAAGAGAAATAAGTCATCTTCAGTGTTTCTTTACAGGCCACAGTAGCTCAGGAGAGCAACTGAAACCCAGTGGCGGAGGTACAGGCAGCTTAACCCACTGTCCCTCTGGCCCTCCGGTGACCTGGCAGCTGTTTTCCAAATGCAGTTATTTTGGAAAATTCAATGTATTTGGAATAATTATTCCAAATATCCATAGCAGTTCAATGCTATGATTATAATGAAAAACTGTGTATCTTTTATCTACTACTAGATGTTTTTCCTTGAACAAACTACATCATTATCACCTTTTCCAGCATGAAAACAACACTATATAAATATCACTCTAAAGTAAGCTTCCAGACTAGACTGCTAATCTAAAGGAATTTGCCACTCAGTTCCCACTGACAGGGGATTTTTCTAAAAAGCCTAGACCTAAACTAGCAGGACCCCATAAATACAACTGCATTTGTCAAGATGCACACAGATTCAGGATTTTCTGAAATAATACGAGTTGACTTGACAATCTCATTTAAATTATCAAATTTATTTTAGTTCTTGCTTTGCACCAAAGCATATATAAAGAAATCCTCCATCTGCTACTGCAGGAATGACTTCTTTCCCTAAAATACCTTACACGTCTATAGCAAACTAGGCCTAAATAACGATCCATTGCTATAGATTAACTGCACAAAAGGCTGTTTTTTGTATCCGCACATGTTTATTACAGAACAAGACACTGTGTAATTATTCAAAATACATTAAAAAAATACAGTCTGCATTTATAGGATTCCCAAAGGCATCCCACTGTAAATGGAATATGCCTTCCATTAAAGAATTCCCTTTTCCAACTAAGAATCAAATGCAAAATTCAGCAGGGTTCCAAAAAGTTACAGAGTACAAATAAAAGAGCTGCTTTCTATTATGCCGATCCGTAGATGGGTATGGCTTAGTCTGCTTGTTAGAAGAGAAATACCTTGCCAAAATTAACAGATCTAATACCTTAATCGGTTGTACCACACACGTTAGCCTATTAGTGAGCAAATTATGGAGAAATCCAGAGAACCACACACAATAACGTGCTTAGCAAAGGCATGCAGTGCTTTCCACCATCTGCAATTATCTATGAATTAGAGACCTCAAACACCAACAGCTTGCTCAGTTAAAGCCTCATTTTGTTTCTGTGCTGGTTTCATTGCATCTCAGAGCAACTTGAGCTCTCGAGAATACGATCCACCCCACTCTTTCATATGCACAGTGTGTGGTAGTACTTGTAATAGGTTCAATTCTACCAGACGAAAATATCATCGGTAGGGTGAGAAGAAAGTAATCCTAAAAATGCATGATGCTCTCACCCAGACTTCTGTATCCCCTGAGGAAGCTGCATCCAAAACTTAACAAAGATTTTTTTTTTGCTTGATTGTTATAAGTCTTATGCTGAAGAAAGCATGGAGAAGAACACACAATGTTGTGACAATCGCATGGATCTACTCATCCGGATTTCTTCCTGCGCTGTGTCCATCACTGGATAGCTGAGGACAGTGCCAGCAGCCTCAACGAGAGGCTAGAGAAGTGGCACAAGGCTCTGATCAGCTATTCCAGTTCATGCCCTGTTAGAAAAACTGCTATGACAAACAAGCTCCACACAGTAAGACCTGTCTTCAGAAATGTCAGCACGCCACTTTCACAAGTACTAAATTAACTCACAAAAGCGAAAGTCTTAATGGCTCCAGTGATGTAACTTCATCTGTTGAAGCTGTTGATTCAATATGATGGAAATGTTTCATACATTTGTATTCATATCATATCCATAATGGTTCCAATGGAGCTATTTAATGTCAATTAAATGCTATTACAGTGTCAAAGGGAGTTCATTTTCAATATATTTTATTCTTCCTTAATACTTTGTTGCAGTACTTCTACACTTTTATTTCAATAACGGTACAGCAAAGTTAACTGACTACCAATGAACTGAAATAATGAATAATTTCCTTTCGTTCCCAAAGCAAATTATAGTGGCACTTGCCTGTCCGCCTGTCCAGTCTAAAATATGGTCTCTGCCCTCCAACCCCAACCAAGCCAAGAGGGGCAATTGCATGAAATGCGTAATTACACATGAGGTAATGTCTGAGTAGGTCCCCTTCCTCCTTGATACATTTCTAATGATGTTTTGTCTGTTTTCTGGCTTCTGCACCTACCTACTGAGGATAAAATCTTTCCTTTTTGTCCTTTTCTTTATCAATGCTCCATTCTCCCACTCTTCAGCTGGTTTTATGCTCCCTCTCACTGTAACCATCTCTCTGGTATCTCCTCAGGAGTTACCTCCTTCCTGCTTTAATGAACGAATCACAACCATGGTTTTCCTCTTGTTCTTTTTTCCGCGTTAATTGGCAGACCATTCTTCTACCTGGCACTCAAACTCTGGTATTTGAGCTAATTCTGATGTAATACCTCTTTTGTCCACTCCTTACAATCAGACTCTCACACTCATCTATGCCCTGTATAGATTTATTTAGTTATTTTTATTTGAATAAATCTGTGCTTTTCATAATTCTTTTCTTAACAGCAGTACATGGTGTTCCAGACCAGTACTTGTTAACCAGTCCCCAATGTGATGGGAGTTTCCTTTATTATTTATTTAGAAATGCTCTCAGATTTGTCTCACATCTGTTCCATATGAACTGGCACAGAAATGACTGACCCCAAGGTGCAACAACTCTGACTGGAAAGCATGACGTTCTTTCCAGGTTATATCTGGTCTGACAGATGAAGGTTAGATTGATGGGGGTGAGAGAGAACGAGACAGTGACTATTTCTCTTCTCCTACAAGCCCTAGAAAAGACTGGTTAAGTGTGAATTTCACAATTTGCTGTCTGCTGCCACCAGACATGTTTCAAATGATGTTGTTGTTTTTTTCTCTAAACATATCCTCCTCTCTAATCTCACGTTTATATCCACCTACTTAACACAGAAAAGCACTGGTTAAGAGGACGATAGGAGAGCAGTTACTGAGACAGGGTAGGAAGGGTCAGTTTTGCAGCAGAGTACCTCCCTCCTGCAGCATCATCTTGTTTTTACAATAGAAACCACCCTGCTTGGCAGGAGGGGATACTGAAGACTAGGTCCCATCCTGACACACCAGAATACATTTAAGCTTTAGGTTAATTAGCCCCAAAGCTTGTAATTGCTCATCTCGCCTATGGCTTAGGTGCAGCTACTGTTACTCCCTTTGCTTCAAGAATGTCACATATTTGACGCTTCACAATGCGTGTGTTATAAGGAATTAAAGACAGGATCTATTCTTTTTAATTTACAAGCAATTACAAGAATAATTTTGTAAGCCTAGCACTTAAACAGGGCGATCACTTTGTTCACAGTTTCATATCTTTTTGCAGAAAACATCTTGTCCAAAAGCAGCTCATATTCCCAAGATCTTGCTCTCGGAAGAAGAATTTTGCTCGAGAGTTAGTGAAGGCTCCGTTGTCTTTGGCCAGCTTTGCTATCCAGAGATGCACATACTGCCAGAGTCTCTAACTGGGATTCCAAGACATTCCTTGTCTCTGGTCCTTGCCAGCTTTTCTTTTAGTCTAGTACCTTAACTTCTTCTTTTACTGATTTAGTTAACAAAGGGTTTTAACGATGTTTTATGTTGACAAAAGCATAATTGGTAAGTAGGTTGCTCAGTAGCTTCAAGATAACCTGTGTTTGCCCCAAAACATTCCAGCTTACAGCACCTTCAAACAGAAGAGTATATAATTTACTGAAATGACCCATTAAACTATAGCACGAACACATTTATAAACATTAAGTCACAGTAAAACAAAGGCACATTCCATTGAGAAAACAATGATACGAAATTACAATGATAGGGTTCTGTAAAGGCAACTGTGGATCTCAGTTCTGAATACAAAATTCTGATCAAAAGGAAGTAAATTGGGAGGTCACTGTTAAATATTTCTGCAGGCAGAAATGCCACAATAATTTTGTACCTGGGGCTGCAAACAGAAGGTGCCATTTTCCAAAGGTGATTAAGGATGGACGGATACAGAAAAACTGCTCACGCTAAAGGATGCAGCTAGAAAATTTTCAAAATCTGGAATATGCAAGATTAACACTGAATATTTCAACTATAATTTCACTATTCTAATAAACACCAGTATGCCTTACTCTCTCTTCTGTTCTCAAGGAGGCAAGGATATTCTAAGGTGATCTACAAGACCGCTTGCCTTTCAGCAATTACTCCTAAGTGTGACACTGAGTCTCTCAAATGTGTGCACAGGGTAACTTCGGCTCTGCTTCTCAGCAGAGGCTTACTCCAACATTCAAAGCATGCAGACTTGAACAACTTGGAAAGGCTGGCTGCTTCTTTATCGTAATACTTACAAAACTCATGGCAGATATTTTAAATAACAATAATTGTAATCTGCCTTACACCTTTCAGAGCCTTAGCATAAGCTTTTCTAAAACTCAGAAAAAATAGGGGTATTGCAAGTTCCTCAAGACAAATATGTAATTTCGAAAACCTCCATAAATACTCTTCAAAAAGTGTTTACTTTATGAAGTCTTTGAATACATACTTTGAACTTTCCTTTCAAGTGGCATGATGGATTCCAAAAGCTCTCATTTCAGAAACAGGCTATAGCATACTACAAAGGTGGCTACAGTAACCTTACCAAGGTTACTGGAGCTAAAGAAAGTTTTTCTCCTAACAAGTCAGATCCATTTCTCTACAAAGATGCAACGGACACAGTAAGGTTAAGCCATGGTAAAGAGGGATCTCTCATCGGCTCCAGCTTTAAAAGTAGCATTTTGTGGGGGTTTTTCTAGCTTGCTGTCAGTCATTAGCCAACCGAGCGCTCCTAATGCTTCCCTATTTTTCCCATGTCAGTGGCAAAAATGTTCTATTAATACAAAAATGAAACTGGGCAGCAGGCTCTAATGCAAGCTGCCTTTGCTCAGCTCTGTCAAGAGAACAGAAGAGTAGAACGAGCTTCTGTACAGCCAGAAACCAGATGAAATAACTAAGAAAAACCTCCCCAAACCAGCTGAAAGAGACTTGCTGAATAAAGACAGGAGTCATGCTGCTTCTCTGACATTTTGTGAAAAGATGACCTCTCTGCAGATTTCAGATCTTTCCTATGAACACACACAATTGTTCCAACCAAAAGCTACGATTGCAAAAAGGGATACACAAAAGATCTTAACTAATTGAGCCTGTATTTAATGCCTTAAAATACTGGTGTGGTAAAAATATCATTATTGATTTTTTGAGTCTTCACTAGGAAAACAGTAGTACATTTACAGAATAAGTATACACAGTCACAATACGAAGCTTATTGCAAATACTTTTCTTTCGGTAAGCTCACTGTATGTCTTAAAAGAAAATTTCTTAAATGAATTGCATTAGCTTACAACAGAAATTCTACAAAGTTTGCTTATTTCTCCACATGCTGAAGGACCATTCAGACCATACTCTCACCCTTCCTGCTGCCTATCTTTTTGAAAACAGCAATAATCTTACAACCGTGCTTTTAAAACGTAAGCTTTTCAAGAGTCCCTTTAAGCCCCTGCTTATATCAAGTTATATTAGCCAAGTTCTATCAAACCGGATAAAACTGTCAGGATTTGGCACTACAGAATGCAGTACTACTGTCAAGAAAGGTGACTATTTTTTTTTTATAAACTCCTTTCTCTGAACAGTCAAAGTCACGGTAAAACACTACCCAATTGTCTCTTCCATTCTACCCTCTCTTTAGTTAAAACACCAACTCTTTTCATGGTTTTATGCATTTTTGTGATGTATATACATCAGTTTATCAATTTCCTACACCTGGGATAAATAAATGGGTTTATGTTTGTTTTTGTTTTTTTAACATATGTATATCACCGTACCTTTCCTAAGCCCGATACAGGTAATGGAAATGGGTTTAACACCACAGCAATAAACGTCAAAGGAATTCACTCTTTACAGAGATAAGCAACTCTCTTCAGAAATACTTTCCAGCTATCTGGAGAAACATATAGTTCATAATCACTGTTGCTCAATTTATCATTGCCTATTAATTTTAAACACAGAAAAAGCCTATGCATTAAACTCAGGTTTCTGATATATGGAATACACGCTGTTTTCATCTTAAATTGTCACTACAGGAATATCTGCCGCAACCAGTATCTCAGGTCAACATGACTCAGAAGGCTAGAAGGAAAGTGAAAAATAACTATGCCAAAAATCATAACAAGACTTTCATCATCTGGTGATCCACTTGGTTTCCCATGGCAATCTTTCATTACATGACTGCAAATTACTCATGCGTATTCCTTCTTCCTAATTATGGGCCTCAGTTTTACGAAAGCCTCTGCAATTCATAACAAACAGGTTACCCTTTAGATTCAATGCAAAATGAATCACCCTTGGAGAATGACTCTCCTGTAGCTCAAGTCTCTTTTAGCCATGTAATTTGACAGCAGCATTAATTCAGGAATATTTCTGCGTTTAGTCTTATGAAAGTCAGTACCAAGGAAAAATCCAAAGAGACTGACAAGCAGGACATATAACGCACAAGTAAATCTAATACCAAATAAAGCAACAACTCAGAAGTGGTGGAACACATTGCCACAGCATCTAGTCACAGAACTCAAACGTTCTGTGTGTGTGGGTCGCAGAAACAGCCACCATGTTTTGGTGAGAAGCAAAAAACTTTGTTTCAATGGCTTTGAGCCAGCCAATAACAAATATGGTCACATTAAAAAAAAACAACTATACCTGAAGATTAACCCATAACTACACTTTATAGGATAAGCTTGACTGTACTTTCTTTTACAGCATTTGCCACGTTCCAACATCACAGAAAGAACTACTGAACTAGACCTAGCAAATAAGAACGTTCAAAGGTCTTAAAAAAAAATCTCACTTCCTTTGACTTCCTCATTGTATGTAGGAGAAAAGTAAAAACAATGATATCTGCAGAATATCTATACTACTTATTACCCAAAGTGTATTTTTCACATCTTTTTAAAAGTTGAGGCTGCAGGTCTAGCTCCTTTTGAAATACAGAGGAGAAGGTAGGGTGGTCTGTGCATGTGAAAAGACATCTAACAATAGGATTATTATAGTGTTTCTGGAGCACTAACTTTTTCCCCCCCGAACTTATACTGTGCCCACGAAAATAAAGCTTTGATACAAGATTTGACTCCCTAAGGCCACCCCAGTGTTAAATAAGAAATTTAGATTCACATCTGTACCATACACTATTTATAACTTCATGACTGAAACTCAGTAATTCCTCCCTGGAGCTTCTGCTTTAGCACTTCTCTACTCTCTCGAGTATTACCAGCTGTGAATCAGTTTGTATTACGAGGCAGTAAATGAGTCAGGTGCTTAAGACCAAACAAGAGCTCTCGTCCTAACTATGCATCAGTCTGAAGAAACGAGAGCGAGCAAGTTCCTCTGCCTGCATGAGGTTCCAGCCCAATCCAGTTTGCAGGACTGAGCCCAGTGATGAAATACAGAAGTGTACCATTACAGAACAGATGCAATATGCATAGGTTAAATTTTTCAGTCTTTAAAAAAAGATGCCTGAACCACTGGGTTTCTTTCAAAAACCCAAACAGGCACCTATCTACAAAGACTACAGGCTTTCCAAAGCCTGCAAGTCATTTCTTCATACTTCATCTTCACTAGTAAGATGTGAGCAACCTTCCTGGCTCAGTCACCCAGAGGTTTCATGAGGACAAACACAGTGGAGACTAATGAATATGACGCTGAGATTATGGTGACTAGGCAACTGAATTTTTGGTTTTCATATGGATGGATTCTGCCTTCAGGGTGCTGCCTTAATACAGGGAAAACAAGGTTATTAAAAATGCAGAGTTTGCAGCTCTTCTGTACCTTCGCTCTCTGAGCTTCAAATGGTGTATTGGTTCCTGAAGCATTTTTGTCCTGAACCAGTGAGGAAGCATTTCCAGGGCACTAAAAACATATCAAAGCGCTGACATGACTGAGTGCTCCACATTGACATTTAGGGGATTGGATAGTATCAGGCTAAAGCTCTTCTGTGTCTAGAGAGACTTAATTTCAGCAGCGTGGTTGTACCATGTGTTCAATGCATTAGTCCTAGAGAGCTCTTCCAGATGCATTCCTAAAACTGCTAGTGCATTTAAGAGAGAGGAGAATAGCTCTGCCAGCAAAAGTAATGAATAATATCTTAACCAATTAGAACTTTTACGGGATAGGTAATTACCTAGACCTTTAAGAAAGTACTAGAATATCCAGCATCACCTTCAAATCAATGACATCTGGAGTCACAGATTTCCAAATCCTGATATAGCTACTACAGGTGTACCAAGTTTTAAAGGGCCCATAATTATGAATCACAAATGTTCTAAAAACAACCCAAGTAGGAAGGCTTTTTTTTTTTTAATCTGCCTTTCATGGAATCACTATACTTTGTCCACAAAGACAATAAATTAATCTAATCAGAACTCAAATATAATAGAATTTCAAGTGTTCTGCCAATAATTTTCCTCTAGGAATAAGCAGTAATCATCTACTACAATTATGTATAGCTAGAATTATTAAATACAAACATGTAATATCGATGTTTAATTTTCTCTGTTCCTTTTGTAAAACATGCAGAAAGATTAAAATTTTAGAGAACTCATACTAAAGATACATAGCAGAAACACTCTTAAACTGTCATCTTACAGCAAAAGAAAATCTGACATTCATATGCTGGCCTTTTTTCTTTTACCCTCTTTTTATTTGGATTTAAGAAGCAGTGTGATGTTTCTGTTCCACCTACCTGCCAGCTTTGAAGCCGATTTTTAAATCCGTTAACCTGATTAGTCAAAGTAAGTGGTAGCTTGAATAGTAATTTAAACACAGTGTAATTTGGAGAATACAGAGTTTATTTTAAATGACAGTGCACAGAAGTGTACATGTGTTATACATACTAAAACAGGGAATGCATTTTAAATTCTAAGGCTTGTTCTATATATTAATTTAGAGCTAGTCAGAATTAATCAAGGAAGTTAAATTTTCCAAAAATAGATTTTAAGAAATAACATCAAAGATATATTTATAAAATTTTAAAAAGTAACATCTCAAACGTATTACAAATGTAAAGATGATTATGGGCAGACTATTCTGATTTGGGGTGCAATTTTGCCAGAGACAAAACAAGTAACGCAAATAATGTGCAACGTCTTTAAGACAACTTTCATGTGATCCCTGGGGAAAGACACCATATGTGGTCCCTAGGATCCTTCTGCAAACCTGAGGGCAAAGTCAGATGGTGACACCCAAGTGGCTGCTTCAATCCTTTAGGAAATGTTGGACTGCAGTGATTCAAAGTTTCTGGCCATAAGGAAGTCAGGATAAAACAAAATTCATGTTAACAGCAATTTTAACAGTGAAAAAGTTGATTTCTTCACAAAATCTAGGCAATGCAAAAACCCTGTTGTTGTCAAGTGTTTTATTTCCAGCAACGTTACTCTGTGGGCCCCACTCTGCCTTTCGTTTGGAATCCCTTCACCCACTGCGTAGAGCCTGTGCAAGCGTTCTTCACTAGTGTGAGGGGTTTACTTTTAAAGCACTCCTACTATCTAGGGACATCAGACGCATCAGAAATGAGATATTAGCAGCATTTGCAAAATCTGTTTTGGTAGCCTCATGAACTCTGGAAGCAAAACCAGAAAAACCTGGGACGTGGCTGGTTCCTCAGCTAAGATTCAAGGGAAAAGGAGAGTTCAACTTGAGAGAAGTCAGCTCCACTCCTGGATCCCAGTGTGTGACTCCCCCATTTCAAAAATACTGAGCTTCAGGTTCCTTTTCACCCTGCGCTATCTGTTTAGACTGTGATCTCCTCTGCACTATCTCCTGCTGTGAATTTATATATGACTTATAAAGAAGAATGGTGCAAAATAATTTTTACAAACAAGTTTACCGCTGTTGCAATCAAAATAAATGGATATTAACAGATTTAAGGCAGCAGCCACAAAGAGTTTCCAGAATCATGTCACCTGGACGTTCAGTTTATTCAGTGATATAGACTTCATTTCTGCCAGCTTATTCAGTGATAGAATTGACTCTCTATTACTTTAAAAACATGATAGGCCTTTTCACTACGAATCTAACTGCACAGAGATCTGATCACAGACTTGGAGTTCAGGACTTGAATGTGATAGTTAAGGCCAAATATCACCCCGCTTCTTTGTCATTTCCTTCATAATACATGGCAATATTTTTCATTATTTAAACAAAGCTTTCTGAACACAAAGCATGACACCTTTTTTCTCTCTGGAAAACAAACAAACGAACTAACATTCATAGACCACAATGGTCAGAACTAGACTAGGCAGTGCGAGAGCCATTATAATTCTAGATTTTCTGCTACTTTAAGTTCTTTTTAAGGCCCCTTCTCAGGCACAAAGAATAGGACCTTGCACTGCAAATTCTCTCTCCTTGGATCAGGACACTGGCCTAAATGCAAAAGGAATTCTCCTTTACAATTACTTTGTTTTAAAGCTAAATTCAAAAAAAAAACCCAACAAAATATGGCGCTAAAAAAAACTATTGCTCTTTGCGCACCAATTTACGGAGAAAAAGTTCTTCAGCTGCATACCTGACAAACCTATCAAGTTACTCCACACACAGAAGATCCCACCACATTCCAAAGAATACGATGCCTAAATAATTTTCACTTTTTGCAATAGTCACTGACTTATTAGGAGCAATTTTATTTTAGTCTTCAGAAATTTGCACTGAGATCCTCCCAGCAGACCTGTATAGCAGCTGTCTTCCAAAAGAGACATAAATGAGTGTCTGGTGTATCTGATGTCTCATATATCCTTGGGAGCATATGGTTTTTAAGAAAGATATTTAATTTTGTGTAAAAATTCAACAATTTCAGCCATTGGCCTCTAAGGCTTTCATACAGCTACGATATACTTAACTACACTTCACACAATCATAAAAACTCCTAAGTCACGAATGTATAGCTTAGTGTTTTGAGATTCGTATTTCAATCCTGCAAGATCTCACAAATCACACCGTGTCATTTGAATACGTATGTTATGTCATGCATTGCCAGGTCACTGCAGTAGATTAAAGGAAACAGTAAAGCTTTTAATAGTCAAGGGAATTCTGAAAGACAAAGCATTGCATGGAAGGAAGGACAGCACTTGAGTCAAGATGCGATAAAACAGGAGACTTCTGACAAAAAAATGGGAAAAGGTTTTGTATAAAATCTTTCTCTAAGAGTCCTGCAGAGCTGCTCAGATTTTGTAGAGAGATCCTGTGGTAAAGGATTCCTAATCCTTATCATCATCTTTATTAAATAAGGTAAGAATACTCATCAGGATTCTTCTGTCAAATGGGTCTTCAAGTGGTCTATTTCTTCCTAAGACACCAATTATAAAAAAAGAGAGTGCCGTTTCTTTCCAGCATAAGATTGTTGGAGGCTTCAATCTGGATACTTTAAGAGCTCTGCTGAATAGATTCAGTTCTCAGTGGTAAGTGGATGAGAAAGGTCAAGTATGTCAGACGCAAGATATTTTAAAAATCATAAAATAAGAAACAGCTCAGAAACAACAGAGGAATTAACTANATTAATACAACTGCTACATCCTCAAAGTCCTTAGCAGGATGTTGGAGACAATCGCATTTATTCGATAACACCCATTAAAATATTCATATACTATTAATTAAAAACAATTCCCATTAATATTTTCAAGGGCACGTATGTAAGAATGCGAACCTGCAATCCTTAGACAATGCTGATATGTGATCAAACAAAAATAAAAGCTTTATGCTATTTGTTACTGAGCTCAGAAGGCCACACCTGCGAGCTGTCTCACAAAGGCTTCCCTCTACTTCTCATAGAAAAGCTCTTGGAATAAACAAGTCTCCACTGACAGTGACGCTACTGGAAAACACTCCGAAACCGATATGAAATAAAGGCCCACAGGAAACTTGTGAGGTTTCAGAAACTGTTTCCATTCTAGCAGGCTGTAACTGGTATCTTTGACATCTCTAGCTGTAACCACATATCAATCAGGACACTGGAGACTCACCTCACTCTTGCAAACAAGACCAGCCCGCAGCGATCAGGAGTCCCACCTCGCAACCGAGAGGAGGCGGCCACAGCCGCTGCCCCGCTATTGCGGCTTTTTACTTTACTCAAGGCTGCTCTTGAGCACACATCTCCCTAACTGAAACAAAGTTACGATGCCAGATGTGGTTCAATCAATAAGACTTTTACTTCCAGAATCTGAAGAGTTAATTCACAGCTCCCCAAATTACTGTTGAGGTGAACCAATCTTTCTCCTTGTTGTAATCTCATCTAGAAGCTAAAGAAGTTCCTGAAAGAAATATGCTCACAATAAGTGCCTACTGCAAAAAAAGTATATACATCTGCCAGATTCATTGAAACATTCCTGGCTAGCCTTTCAGTTTCTGTATTCTCAACTCAGCAAGTCAATTACAAAAGTCACGTTGACATTTTATATAATAGCTTTACAAATTGCAGTATTATCAAAGTTAATTTAATTTTATTTATCTTCTCTGTGTTGAAGTCCACATCTCGGGTGCGGATGATATCCACAGTGAGCAATACATTTGATCCACCTCACAAAGAAAAGTTCGGCTCTGGGGCTCTTAAGGAGGTACCTGCTGTGTTTTCAGACCCTACTGAGAAATCCTTTCCATTTTCATGAATCATTAAGAGCACTCCTGTAGCACAACACTCGGACTTTTTGCTTGAGCTTTAACATTTGCTACTTAGCTGCTCTTTTGCATATGATTACTGTTGATTAGCTTTTGTAGGATAGATGTTTGTCTATATTATTTGTGACCTACAGTGGATGTAACTATGGTATCCTGCAGTATGTTAGCTGGTTAAGATGATTCCCTTAAATTGCTTCACTGAATATCACTAATTGATTATAAATGTGATGATCATGAGCTGTCAGATTCTTCCCTCTAGAGGTCTGCCTGATTTAACAGCAGAATGATCAGACAATGATATATTCCATAATATATATGAAAAAATGATAAATATCACAAACTTTACTATAACAATGATTATATAAATTAAGCATACGATCATTTAATACATATTGTTCTTTTCTAGTTCTGTTTCTGAATTGCCAAATTATATGGTTGCACTATTTCTTATCCAAATTATTTTTTCACCTACCCAGAAATATCACTGCATAAAATCTTAACATAAAATTAACAAAAAAACCCAAACCCAAAATCATACACCACTGCTACTGCTTTTCAGGGAGTCTGGACTAATGTTAATGCTAACATTAAATAGCATAAGAATTATGTAAAGCTGCAACCATAATTAATGAACATTTTGTCATTGAAAAAATGGAAAATATTATTTGTATCTTGAAAGAAACTAAAGGCAAAAAAACGATCCTGTTACTAATCACAAGAAATGCATCGCTTCATGCATTGTTTAGTACTGGAAAAGGATCATGAGCAATCAGCCATATCAATGCTATGCCTGACATTTGACTACCTTAAAATCTCAAATAATCTTTTTTTTTTTTTGATGGTGAATCTTCTCCTAATATCCAAAGATCTGAGCTAGTGCAAACAGACGATTTTTTCCCCTCCCACACACAGCCTCCTCGGAGAACAATCACTTTACAAGACTATTCTACATTTTTAAAGTTCTGCTCACACTCTATGGAGCCTTTTATGTAAGACAAAACAAACATAATTCATTAATGTCTCCTTATGTATTACTTTAAATCGCTTGTTACTCCCCTTCTTCAGTGGAATCTATTCAGATTTTTGTTTAAGGGGCTCAAAATCTGGACAAAGCATTCTAGCTAAAATGCAAACTGGAGATCTGTTAATATACCCTTAGATGGTAGTTACCTCATTTTCCAGCTATCGCATCATTAACTTATTTAGGAGAGTCAGACTAAGAACTATTTTACTACTCAGCACTACTTACACTTTAGAGTTCACCGTCCCAATTGCAGTATTTTTCATTTTCATGGACTGTCCTTTCAATTCGTCAAAATTATTATCCCGTAACCAAAAACATTTACAACTCCTTCCACATTGACATCATTCACAAATGCTAAGCTTCAATATTGCCATTAAAATAAAAATAAATATAAAAATAAAACATTAGAACTAGATCAGGATATCGATCTTGGTGCAAAAGAAAACTGCTGACATTCATTTTCTAACCAGATGTATCTGTGCTTTATCACGGTTCTTCTTGGAACATCCTTAATTTGCTCAAGAAAAGCAGACAGATCTTTATTAAAACTGAGGTACTGATACATATGTTCCCCCAAGTTATTCTGTAGACTACATATTCTAGCACAGAAAAATAATTCACCTGTCTCCCCTGCAACATATTTGCACCAAAGCTCCACCAAAAGAGTTCACAGCAACGGCCCTGCCATCAGCACTATTACGTTCAAGTCAATAAAAGCAAAGTATTTATTTTTCCCTGCTAGTAAAAAAGTCCTGTTATGGTTTAGCCTGGCTGGACACCAGGTGCCCACCAAAGCTGCTCTGTCGCTCCCCCTCCTCAGCAGAACAGGGGAGAGAAACTATAAGGAAAGGCTCGTGGGTCGAGATAAGGACAGGGAGAAATCATTCGCCAGTTACTGTCAAGGGCAAAAAAGATGACTGGGGGAAACTGACTTCATTTATTTCCAACCAAATAAGAATAGGATAATTAGAAATAAAAACTAAATCTTAAGAGACCTTTCCCCCGCCCCTCCCCTCTTCCCAAGCTTAACTTCACTCCCCATTTTCTCTGCCTCCTCCTCTCCAGCGGTGCAGGGGGACGGGGAATGGGGGTTGTGGCCAGTCCATCACACGTTGCTTCTGCCTCTCCTCACACTCTGCCCCTGCTCCAGCGTGGGGTCCCTCCCACAGGAGACAGCCCTCCACCATCTGCTCCAGCGTGAGTCCTACCCACGGGGCGCAGCTTGCCACAAACTGCCCCAGTGCGGGTCCTCTTCATGGGGTGCAGTCCTTTGAACATCCACCTGCTCCACCATGGGCCTCCATGGCTGCAGGGGACCAGCCTGCCTCACCATGGCCTTCACCACGGGCTCAGGGGAAAAGCTCTGCTCCGGCGCCCGGAGCACCTCCTCCCCCTCCTTCTGCACTGACCTTGGGGTCTGCAGAGTTGTTTCTCTCACATATTCTCACTCTGCTCTTCCGACTGCTGCTGCTGTTGTGCGGATCTTTCCCCTCTTCCCCCTTTAACACATTATCCCAGAGGTGCTCCCACTGTTGCTGATGGGCTCAGCCTTGGCCAGCAGTGGGCCCGTCTTGGAGCCAGGTGGCACTGGTTGTGTCGGACACAGGGGAAGCTTCCAGCAGCTTCTCGCAGAAGCCACCCCTGTACCCCCTTCTGCTACCAAAACCTTGCCACACAAACCCAGTGCAAGTCCTCTACAAGCAAACCAGTTTTCAGCATTCATTACATGTACACGAGTTAGGGTCATTTTTAACACGGAAAGCAACTCTGTTTATATGTAACATAAATCAGATAACGCTTCTATTCACTGACCTAAATCCATATGACAAAAATATTGCTCATTACCTGTATTTTGCAGGCATTTTAAGAACAGAAGAGTATTATCTACATTTCCAACTATAAACTGGGCAGCCTTCTTTGTCAGCTGAAGTTTATACTTCATTTATTTTGGCTTAACATTGTATTTTTAGCAGTCAAAACATGGACAAAGATGACCCACTGCTTTGCGTGCCAGGGAGGAATACAATGGTGTATTAATGTAAAAATGGAAATAAATGACATTTGGGATGCTTCATTATGCCATTAAAATATACTTCCCACTTCAACAGAGACCCCAGTTCAAATTCATTCTTTTAAAAGAATAACCCTTGCATGCCTTTATATGCCAGGTTTTTTTACTTTTTGCTTCTAACAAAATATACTAACTGTAATAAACACTACTAATGTCCTTCTGCCATGAATTAGTTCACATACCACAGGCAGACAATCAAATCCAGCTCTGGATGGCCACATAGCTGTGATCATGTCACACAGTGTAAAAACAACCACGAAGATGAGCAAGGAGGGATAAAACCTCAGAAGTCCTCTTTTTGTGACTCCACAGTTCCTTCATTAGACAACAAGAAAGTAAAAAGGATGATATGCTGAGGTGGATTTTAAAATGTTACTGGAATATTTGGTAAGGCTATTATTCAGTTCAAGCTGTGATCAACAGTCTCTAGCTATCTTTCTTCTACATTCTCCATGGGAACAGATTGGAACACAAACTGCTACACTGACTTGAATTAAGCATAATCACAGGTTCCTCAGATACATTTTCACACTTTGAGGGATCAATATCTGTGATGGATAAAGCCTCAGCTAAATTTTTACTCCCACCGCATCAATTTAGCTAAAGGAGTTAACCTGTAGTTAACCGAGAACTGAAATATTAAACACAGAGTGAAAAGTATACTGGATTTACAGTTCATCTGCATGGGAGGGCAAAAGGTTCGCACTGTTATACAGTTTCCATCATTAGTTGCTCATCTTGCGTTAGTCTGCGCCTCCTCAACATATTTATTGCTTAGTGTACAGAATGTCATGTACAAGACATCACAAACTTTGTGCAGCCATTTAACAGACTGGGGCAGCTTTATATTGAAATAACAGATTCTGAACACTCATGAGGAGAATAAAAATTCTCATTCACTCTCATCTTCCCCTTATTCTTGATCGAAGTTGTATTTTCTAGACTACTAACAGAATTGCAAATCAGTCTACATACTTCTCATCGATCTGTGGTTATCCAAACACAACAGAGACAACAGTCAATGACAGAATGGCCGCCTCTGACTTGAAAGATGACCATCTACCTTACTTCCATTTACCCCCAAGGGATAGAAAATAGCAAATCTGCCGAGACTTGTACTGCTGGTACAAGGCCTCCATTTTCTGCTTCCCACCCTCAAAGACACATATAAATTTGTGGGGCAGTAAGCCATTTTCTGTCCTGCCTTAACTGGACCCAGTGCAAGAAGTCGTGATGCAAGATACAAGGTACAGCACCTGGCATTGTCTCTCCCCCTGGGAAACCCTGCTCAAGGGCACAGTCTGCAGAGCAGAGCCAGTGCAACAGCCTTTGGCCAGTTGTGGGACCCAATGTACCCATCCACAGGTCATCTGACACATCACAAAATATGTTATGGGGGTCAAGGGATTCTCATACTAAACAATCAAAAAATCACCTTTTGCACGTATGCATATAGTCAGGCATTTAAAGATGTGTAAGAGTCACATAATTTCATACTAGAAAAGGAAATGGATCTCAGCTCACATCTTTTCCCAAACAGTTTTGTATAGTCTACGACAAAATGAGCACCTGGCCCTTATCGCTGCAGAATCTGTATCCTCCTGCTCAACACAGTCGAATCCAGCCTGAAAAATACAGCAGTTCTACAGCGAACAGCCTGAAAAGAATTTCTAAGAAATGTATTTGCAAGTACTGAAGTCCAGCTATGGGTTAGTCAAAGGAACAAGAAACATCTGAACTTAAAGTCGAAACTGTTCCCCACTTGCCCAGCCCCAGGCTTTTACAGCCTGAAAGCTCAGAGATCCAGCTTCTTCCCCCCTTGTTCTGGGGAAGAATTGCTCCAGTCAACAGATCAGCTCTATCCTTTGTCTTCCTGGGTAGGAAGAATTTATGGTTTGTGCTGAAGAAAAATCAGACTCTCAGTAGTCGATAAACTATGAAGTATTTCACAGTAAATTACGCTGGAATATAATTCTGCAAAATTTCATAAATCAACCAGATGCAACTCCTCTATCCAGTTATCTCCATCAAGCCATATTTACCCTCACCAAGAGTATTTGTTCCAAAGTAAACCACTTGATTTCCTGCACTCCTAAGCATATGCCAGGTAAATGAAAAGTACCTTGTGGCTAGAAAAAGCCTGCACACAACACTTCTTCCATTTCCATGAGTGATGGGCAGCCTACCAAAAATCCTGAAAACTTCTTCACAAGGAAGCACCATTTTTCTACAGAATTCTACAGATAAAAATAGCAGATTAGGAGTACATTTATATGGCAAAATGTACTATTTAACAAGCCCTGTAACTTCACAGATAAGGGCCACACAACAGCACGGGGGTATTTGCAGTGTAACGTGGTTCTCCTGCTAATATATCCGGTAACACGAAAAGTAAAAGCATTTCCACAACGAGTCCCACAGGCGCTATCATTCGTCTTAAATCAGTCTCTATGTAATATTTGTGAAGAAAATTGAGAGATGTCTCCCTGATTCTGTAAAATCATTGCTCCAAATTCACGACCTCGACTTGTAGGTCCCAACTAGAATTTGAGAAAGGATGGGGTTGAGTCCTCCTAGTACCCCAATCTCTTCTAACTCTGGGGTAGGGAAAGAGGGCACGGCACACAGAAAGCCGTCTCCTCTCCAGTTGCCCTCAACATAGGAGGTTTTTTACATCACAGAAATAACAACTGGATATGACCTCACACCAACTAGGGCAGGGAAAGGGGTCAGAGACGAAAAGCAGGGACACAGCCTTCTTTTTGCTGCATTCTCTTAAGCATATAGTGTGGTAATTAAAAGAAACTATTCGCTTTTCTTTGAATAATTTCAAATGGTGACACCAAGCTAATCTTTGTATACATTTAAAATGGGATTTCATAATAAGACAAATATATCTGAATGTATCAAATTTATGCTACAGGTATATGAATAGAAAGAAAATGAATAGTTTCCTTGTCAACAGCATGAAACATACTGGATGAGATCAGGATTAAGTCTGTCAAAACCTGCCAACAGCATTTAGAAAGAACCATATTTTTCCATGTATCATTGCAAATTCAGATAATATCCTCAATGACTGGAGACCATTGGGATTTGCATATGATATTAAAGATTGTTTTGTGCCATAACCATAAGGAAAATAATTTTTATAAAAACTTTGCATTGCCTGCCTAAGAGCAAATCCCTGTGCTGCTTTGCACTTATTAAATTCAGAATTTTATAAAAGTTTGAATCAGCAATTAAAAAAAATCTTCTATTTTTTCTCTACTGCATGAATCAAAAGCAAATTGCATATAAGGGTCCTCATAACTGCATATAGAAATAGAGCATATAAGAGCAGCAAACGAACAACATGCCTTGCAACGATGACGAAGATAATACAGAATTGTCTGTCAGTCCTGTAGCAGTCAAATCATTTCGATCCACTAGCAGCATTTGGAGCACAGCTCGTTGCACAGAATTTCTGTCTTCTCTCAGGTGAATGACACACGCAGCTCCGAGATGAAATTTGGGGTTCAGACCAGATCATCCAACTTTTTTTGCTGTCACACACTTTGCCTCAGAAGTAGTCTCTGAAACCAACGGCTCCTCTGTGCATTTTAGTAGCTCCAGAAGGACTAACAGCTCACCTGTGATCAATGACTAACATTTTCAGCAAGAACTTGAGAGACGAAATGCATCCTTAGCCAAACAGTACTAACCTTAATAGTGAAAACAATGATTTCTAGTGTTTAATAATTAAGAATAAAGTCCTACGTACACTACATTGTAAACAGATAGCAAGTATTAGTCATCCCTTGCTACAGCCAACACAGTCAGTAGCGTCAAGAGAAATTCAAAACACTGTCCCAGCACGTCCCTTCCCAGTATATGCTCCCTGTCTCTGTTAAGCTCTTTATCCCATCACTTTGTTATCCAAGAACATGCAATGAAGACTCCTCTTTGGACTTACAAGAGGTATTTTCTACTCTGGAGTTAAGAGAGGTACTTCTCTACTAAGAGTTACTTTTCACTTCAGAAGAAGAGGGAAGAATTACTGTTTTGGTGAAGAACACCTCTCTCCCCCGAGGCGAAAGAAAATGCTTTCCTCTGCTGAACAAAAAAGCTGATCTAGGAATGCTCGGGCCACTGTCAGCGAGTCTGAAAAATCAGTTAGTTTGACACATATAGATCTACTAACCAAAAAAAGCTCAAGCTGGCTCTAACCTGGGGAAGGGACACAGAGCGGCACATTCACTACAGTCCGTATCAGCTGTGTCTATAAGGAAGGATTAATGTCAGCTGTACGTGCTGGTACTTGATCAGGCAAGTGATTACACAGGAGTAACATTTCAATCAGAGCAGTATGGCAGGTACAAGTAGAATAAAACATTCAATAATTTTCAGTATTCTCACCAGTCTTGTGCCAATTAAAAAGAACCATTCTGCAGGACAACACGGATTATATACAAACGATTCATTATGCAAGTAAACAGAAAGTTTCTAGAAAGCTTTATTTGGGGACAGCTTTTTTAAAAAAATATTTGCTTTTAATTTTATATAGGAAGACATAATATGTTTGTCTGTTAACAAAGCAGTAGTAGGTCTTCTATAATCCCAAATATTAGTGAAGGATAAAGTTAAATTCTACTGAATTTCCACATATGAATGCCTTTTGAGAGCACAAGCTGAATAAACATGGCTAATAACATATGAAAATAGAGGCCTTACGCACTGACAGCTAGCCAATAGGTCACTGCAGGTGAACTAGCAACATCTCAAAGCAAAAAACCTGAGATTTATGCCAATAAACAAGACTGTCTTGGCTGACATTTACTTTCTTTCTCCAGCAAACCCCAAACCACTTGCACTTCTGTTTTCGGCAACTTTTTCTTGTGCTTCCTTGATTCTGTTTGCAGCACTTAGGTTGCTTTAAAAGAACCAAATTATGATTTCATGTGTAAAAAGCTGTGAAAATCTCAAATTATCTATTTAAGAGACAGTATTTGCATGTGAAAGATTTTCAATTTCACATTTTTACAGATAGCTGCTCATTTGATATATAGCAAGTTTTTGTTACTTGAAAACAAACAAAATCTTTCTCTGCTGAACAGAGAAAAATTCATTCCCTGAATAAAAAAATGCCCTCAAGTTTCACCAAAATTCTGAACTGAAAAGAGCTTGTGTTTTCTAAATAGTCAATTATAACACATAATCCTAAATGATTTAGCAAGCTCTATGCACCTTTAAAATTTATAAATACATGCCATACTTATTTCAAGAACTGTTATAACAAGTACTGTTAATTTCTCTATTTTGATTAACAACTGTGAGGAAGATTAAAAGCCTTGCTTTTTTTTCCAGACACTTTATTCCCAGGCTCAATTCTACTTACTCAAGTAAGCTGTAACATTTGAATAAAGTGGAGATTTATATTCCAGTTTTCACAAGTTCCAGACGTTTTGCAAGAGGAAAAAGTGGAAGCATCTATCTCTTTGCATACATTCAGCAGGTTTCATCTTTCCTGTTGCATTCTAAAAATTCTGTATGTGTCTGTATGCATGTATACATATATTTCTGTGTATGTATATACACACACAAACAGGTGTATAAATGTGTGTATAAAGGGTGTACATACAAACATACTTTAAAATATATAGAATGCAAATCAAGCTTAATTCACACAGAGTAATAAACGTTAACCTTGATAGTAAAAAGTGTTAAAATCAGAGACAGACGCACAAAGCCTGCATCAAATATACATGGAAAGAAAGCAGCTAGAAGTAATCAGCAATTATTTTCATCCACTGTTTCTGAACGAGAGTATTTCCCATTACCGGCACACCTGTACCCACCCACACACATGCAGTGAGAAGTGGGCTGGTCCAGTTCACTCGAACACCCTCCAAGAATTTTCCAACGAGGCAGCAGCATCCTCAGGGCAAGGAACACAAAATGTCAGCATCAGCACTTGTATAACAGATAAAGATTTTCATGCCAATCTTGCCATTCTGAACCTTTAGGATTAATTATATTGCATTACTATATACCTATTTTGTAACAATTACCCCATAAATCTGCTTTTGACTTTTTCAGCTTTTTAGAGTTATTTTTATAAGAAATATAAATTCCAACATAAATTGGTGTTGCTGTAGCAACACCAACTGTCACTGCTGTTTACTGCAATTTTACTACTTTATTCATCAAAAGTAAATGAGTTATGCATATAAATCCAATATAGCAATGCTAGTTTTATTTATTCTATTATATAAGATTTTTCTATTGTAACTTATTGGAACATTTCTGAGCACTCCTTTTGCATAAAGGGATTGAAGAGAGAACTCTGGGGCAGAACCTGTCAATTCAACAACTCAACAATATTCAAATTTACTAAGAACTCATTATTTCTGAAGAGATTACCTGTTTCATCTATTTCACTTTCAACAAGGCCACTGCTTTGAACCATTAAGAAATACATTTTAGCGACGGAATTTTTCCAGTGATGTTCCAGAAATTAATTCATTTTCAAAATGAAGTAATTAAATCTGATTTCCATTGTACAATGGTTCAGACTGGAGCAAGACAAAGTAGCCTGAACATTGAGTTATTAAACCTCTCAAACGAGACAAAAAACAGAAAACCAAAAGAAAAGAAAAGATTGAGTAATCATTCTCAAATACAAAGCTGAAATGAAAAATCAACATTCAGTATCTTGCAGGGAATGGAAGCTTTGTGTGAATAAAAATTTAGGGCATGTTTAAAGAACTGAGAATACAAATTAAATCTTTTACTCACTAATATTTTCTTAGTTTTTAAGAAGAGCCAGAAACAATAGAGAAATTCTGCATGATGAATCCCTTTTGTTTTAAACTTCCATCATAAAGAGGGGTTGGGGTTTTTTAATACTTAGCAGTGCATAACACTGCTGCTTTGATGGACTTACGTCACGCTTGCCCAGCTTTCAACAGGGACCATGGGAAGAAGTGCTAATTTTCTATGCCACTGTTGTCCTATCACACTGCCTCATCTTCTGTGACCAGAATGGAACGCTATTTAGCCAATAATAGAGCAACATTGTAAATAAACTTAATGTTTTAAGCTGCCAAGCTTGCAGAGAACCTTGTTCCCTTACTAGACACAAGTAATACGGGTCACAGTCTGCAGAGTGAAAATATGCTGCCTCCTTCCCTCGCCAGCAATAAAGCTATGGTCTTCTGTTCTTCATTCCTTTCACACAGAGGAACTGTTTCACGCTTTAGCTCAGAAGAAAACAACTGTGCCTCTGATAATTGTTTTCCCTAGCCCCAACGGCTGGACTGCAAAAGCTTAATCTCTACAAAGATTCAAATGCCAGTTAGCAAAAAAATCAGATATTACTTGAGTGACAGTGTACCATAGTAAAAAAAAATCAGTACTATCATTTTATTTCACTAACTTATCTTGCATTTTTTTAAAGGGTGTTTTGTATGTTCTATATCTTTTGTGTGTTCTGTGTTCAGTTTCTCCATAATTTGATCAGTAATACAATATATAAAATGGGGAAACCTTATAAAACACATATAAAATAAAAAAATATGTGAAGAATAAGTAGGTGGTTTATTTCTCCCAGAGACTGATATTCTACAATAAACACTTTCAGATTAATCGTTAGTTTCAGTTATTTCCACACCATTTCACTTGTAGTCTTAAAGAAAAAAAAATAGCTATTTTCAGTAACAAACATACCACAAGATCCAGAATTCAGAAAGAAACAGCAGAAAATTACATTACAAAACCATTCAAAAATTCTGTGCACAAGAAGGTGTTACAATGACAGACCAGACATCAGACTCTCAAGACCTGAATCCATGTAATACAGAAGCATAAAAGCTACAAGGTATTGAAGTCCTATTGGTCTGAAAAACCTCAGAAAACTGAACTCTCCAAGAGAAGTGGGCAAAGATGCAAGTATTTCAGAAGATGCAGTATTTCAGAAAAATATTCAGAAGTCAGGATTCAAAGGTAATTGTACAGCAAGACTCCCAAAGTTTTGGAAAAGATTGTATGGAAAATGATAGTAGGATGACCTAAATTAATGGAAAAAAATGAAAAAATGATAAATACTTATAGGCAGTGATCTCACAGGAATCTTTTGAACTCATTTTGTAAAAAAGCTAAACTTCTGGGCAGAGATGCACATACTTTCCCCCAACAGATTATTGAAAAAGGTACTCTGAATTTATAAAGCCCATTTTCTCAGCAGTCCTCAAGTTGCTTCACAGCTGAAAACAGAAAACATCAAGAACTGCTGTAGAGTGGGTGATAAAGCTGTTATCCCTTATCAGGTTGCAAAATGAGGGGAAAAAATATAACCCTAGTGAAGATTATGACTGCAGTACATCTGTATGTAAAAGCTTTATTATTCTTTCAGTGATGGACTCAGAAAAGATCCCACAAGACAGAAAGTGCTTCAGAGAATCACAAAATCCTGTAGGATTCATGAAGCCTCTTTCTATGAATTTCTCTCTGCTTAACAGTAAGAGCATACAGGATGTTACAGGATTTCTTCCTTCATTTCAACACTGAACTCCATAAAAAGCTATTCTGAAACCATATTAAAATAAAAGTTTATCTGCCTGTTTAATTCCTGTATTAACTGGTGAAATAAAGCTTATTAGTGCTTGGCTCCTCAACTAACCGTCAAAAAAAATATACTACCCAGTAACACAGTATTTATTATTCAGTGTCTCCAATCTTTCCAAACTTACTAATAGCTATGGTGCAGCATTAACAAGTAATACATGTCCTAAGGCAATGTAATATAATATTCTAATGCATCGCCAATATGTGGCTCATGCCCAAGTGTCATAATGAAAGTTCCTATGCCCAGCACACCTTTATTCGCTCACCCAAACCTTTCCAGCAGTTTTAAACAGGTATCCCGTAAAAACCAATACTTTCACATCATTAGAAACATATGAATGTTTCTTCTTCCATTAGGACATGGCTCTCAGTTCTAACCTATATAGGTCAGACAAAAATACTGAAACATTATTCAGGGAAAAAGTTATTTTGAGTAGGTTATTTAAAGGTCTCAAAAACGTCCTGTTTTTCTTTCCCTCTTCCCATCTCAGAAGCCTATGTAATTGATGCATGCCATCAGTCCATTTTTTTCAACAGAAAAAACACTAAAAAAATAGCAAAAATAAGACTTTTGCAAAGTACTAGAATATTTAGAGAAGGTGAGCAGTTTTAAACAAAACTGGTCTCCAAAGGCAACAGACTGCTGATGAGAACATAAGACAAAATGGCATACACCTACTTCTTTGGAGAAATGAAATGATGTATTTTACTGTTTTATCAAAATAATAAAACAAACCTCTCCTAATTATATATAAACATAGAAAAGAGGAGATTAACTAGAAGAGGCACTCCATTGGAATTAACTGGGATTTATGATCATCTCTATAAAGTAAAACAGATAAAGGATAACTGATGAAAAGTCCACTTTCAAACTGCTTTATTTTCATGAAAATATAATGGAAAAGACATAATATAAATAAGAATAAAATGTTTTATATTGAAGAAAAAAAATAAAATCTGTAGAGATAAGCGAGACTGCTCCATTCATCTGGAGCCTGGGCTACTCTAAAATACACCACAAAATTTAGCTGTTACTCCTTCTCAGCTTGCAAGCATAATTTGGTTTGATATCAAAACGATAAAAAATTGAAAGTTTTCCAGAGATGCTGGAAAACACTTCATTCAATAGTGGCTCTGAGCATTTCAACAGTGTGCAAGCAGAGCCAAGTTAAGCTTCCCATAGGGATTTACATGCATGGAAAGCATTTCATTGAAAGCTAAGGCATAGCACTGTGTTTGCTGGAAAAGGTCTGACAAGTATTCCAAGATTCAAAGAGGAGAAATGACAAGATTTAATTAGAGAAGGGAAGAAGTAGTGTTCAAAACTCAGTATTCACACCACAGTCATCCATACCAGCAGCTCAAAATTAGAATATATGTTGCAAACAGCAATTGTGCATAACAAGTCATCCCTGCCACTATAACAACACCAGGTAAGGTCTTTAATCATTTTTAAATATAGAGCTCTATCAACCTATGACAGTAACAAAGTGAGTATTTAATCTTTTATTATCGCTAGCGGTTTCCTTCTCTCCTGCCCTCCTCAAAACAACCTCTTCTTCTCTTGTTCCCTGTCCCGTATCTTTACTTGACTACAGGAGACTGGATTATTGAACGAACTCACAAAATGAAAGTTCAAAGTAGAGCCAGAGCTGCTGTGTCACCTTGATCTAACAGAAGTGAAGAGTAAAATTTATTTTGCACCTGCCATTCAGAACTGGAACGTGGACAGTACGATACACACCACACCAAAACTCAGCGCAGTTGAGCTAAACACTAAGCTGATGCTGTTTGCTGGCTATTCATTCCAAGCAACAGAGCAGGCAGGCACAGATCTGGCAGGGAGAGCCAGAGAGAAAGCTGACTTGATTCAAAAAGCCTTAAAATTGCTAGTACAAACCAACAGCAAATTATTCCCAAAGGATGAGACGAGCAGGATAGAAATTATGTACCTTCCAGAAGTGATACATGTCAGATGTTGCTTTACACGTGGTTCTTTATTCAGGTTTCTCATTAAAAAATCATCTTTAGTTATCCTTGAATCTTCCTTACATTTTTTAATGCACTTTTTTTAAACATAGCCAACTTTCTTGTTTGGGCAAGCCACGTACTATCAGCTTACATCTTTAATTCACTTTTAAAGAATACAGTCAGCTGTTTGTTTGGTTGGTTTCTTTTGTGATTTTTTTTTTTTGAGCAATGCACATAAGATTGCCTTCATCTCCTCCTTGCCCCTTCTTCCCTGCAACAAAAGTCAACAGCAAACATGACTTTATATTCAACAACTTTCCCTCTTTAGTCTCTCCTCGTCAAAAAGTCCAGTGTTCCTGAGCGTTTCTCTGAATAACTCAGCCATCTCTGTAGCTTTATCACATCACTAAAAGAAACTCACCATAAATTATTACCTAGAGTTCGCCACCAGAAATGATCCCTTAAAATTCACTGCATAAGAGACAGGCATCATTAATTAAGAGATTACTTAATTAATCCCTAAGTAGAGCTGGTGTTAAAACTCTCTTAGTTCCAGTCAAATTGATATTCTGCAAAAATAGATATCTAAGAGGGATACCTTTTCAAAAATATTTGTATTTCTTCAATTTCTGGTTTACGATCTTGTTTTGAACTCTGTGTTAAGATTCTTTTACTTTCCTTCCAGAGCAAGCAACAACACAAATGATGTATATGTAATCTTTCACTGAGCCTGTTACCCTGCAAAAGACCATCTAGAAATATTCTCCTTACCTTTTTGACCTAACTCCACCTAATCCCTTTGAAAAATTCTCCAGTTTTGACTTACCATATTGCATGAACACCAATTCATGTTGTATATGAATATATCCAGAAAAAAAAATCTACTCCCGAATGTCTTCGATATTCAGACAAAATCTTTTCCCAAAAGAATAAAATCAGCAAAATGGAAAAATAAGAAAAATATAAAATACCAGAGATAAAGTAACTTTGGAACCTGCAGCAATAACCTGCAGTAAGGTAAGTTCAGCCTTAAATATTAGCTAGTCTTCCATGTGACGCTAAAGTAAAGATTAATTGCCTGAATATTATCTTAGCAAGTCTCACATAAGCCCACTGACTTCACTAGAGTCATGTGCACTAAAGCAAGAAAGAACATAGTCAGTCTCATTATAAATACATACTGTAACATGCCCTGAAGTAAAAAATTATGCTGTGGGAATGCATTAAAAAATAATAGATAAAAAACCCCTCAAACATTTCAGAAGCAAGCATTCAGTAGTCTTTCAGTCCGAACATTTCTATTCAGTTCTTTTTAGATGACTTCTTTTCAAGTTTATCGAAAATCTGAGCTGAAAGCAATTAAACACAACCCAGGTGCATACTCTGTAACTGAAAACAGAAGTAATGATAATTGAAAACGCTGCAGTGAAAGTACTAGAGTCCTATCTTAATTGTTAACAGCAGTAATAATAGCAAGTGTTAACAGTAGGTTAAGAATTTGATGTTTGTAATGAAGAAGCTACAGATGCAAAGAGTTTCTGACTTCTGAAAGCTTACTTTTCCTAGAAGCAAAATCAGATTTAAAAATATATATATTTTATCTCAGATTTGAGAAAGCCTATGCACAGACACACCAGCACAAACAACCAAGTTGACTTCTAAAGTCTCTGCAGGGCAAGGATTTAGTTTATGGAAATAGATCTGAAATTACAGAAATACTTCTAATACATTAACACAGGACATGAATGAAACTATTTTCTCTTTCTGAAGCAGCAGAAAGGAAAGCAGATTAAAGCTTGATTCAATGTGGGTGCAGGTGGGAGGAAGAACCATTGAGATTGGGAAACACTAGTATGAATTTATAGGCAAATGAAGTCTTCTACAAGACAAATCTTGTTCTGGAGAAATAGCTATATTGCAGGCAGCATTTATCAAATGGAATTTTACAGATGAGTAAAATAATTGACTCAAAATAGGCTATGTATAATCTTACCAGAATAGTGCTGCTCTGACTCACCTGTCAAAATAAAACTCAGATTCTTCTCTACTCTGTCGGAACCTACCCCCTCATCTACTTCTCCAATCTACACTGCCATTTAACATCACATCACACACTTAATAAAAATTATCTATCATTAAAATTATGAACTAATCCTGAGCTGAGTTCATTAAAGTTGAACACAGATTTCTTTCTCAGAACCTGCCTGTAGGCCTGTTGAATCATTTTTTGTCTGACAATTTTAACAAATAATTTCAGTATCTATTTATAATTTTTGCATGAAAAGTGCATATGCATAGCACCTTAATTTTCTAAGTTGAAATTATATAGGACAGACATGGTGGAAATCCCAACTTGCATCTCTGATTGCAGAATTCTGACAGTAATCACTGGGTTTTCACATGCAAATCAGCACGCCAATCTTACAAACCAGCTCTCCACAAGCATTAAGATCCACGTGGCTATATTTGGGCACAGCTGTACGGACCACACGCAAACAGCATGACTGGAATTGAGACACAAAAACAACCCACAATTTCTTAAATATCCACACATTTTGTATCTAACCTATTTCTAAAATCTTTGTTAACAAGGAGGAAAACAGCCAGAGCTAACATTCACACATCGTAGTATTTTGAGGGGTATTATTTTGTCATTTCCCTCATCCTCTGTTCCAAAAAGATGTCACAGCACTGAACTCTTAACAGGAAGAGGAAAATTTACTTTTCTGTGTAATAGAAAAAGATGTAAGGACAACCCCAGCCTGGATAACAAGACAATCCTGACACACAATGGAAATAAGGCATACATTTTAAACCAAAATAAAACCACTGGATTTTCCTTTCAGTGAAAACTTTGAACTAAACTTGGACGCTTTCTGAAAGATGTGTTTTAGTCCATTTACTTTGATGGGGGACCTGACCTGCCCATTTTCACAGAAGGTACGCTTTGCTTATTCCGTGTGTGAGAGGAGTTGAGGTGCTGATTCAAATGTGTGGCCAAGGGCCAAACAAACCACCTGCTCCAATTTCAGCCTCAGACCTGTCCACAGAGTCTGTCACCGGGCTTAGCTAAGTCCAAGAGTTTTCTTGTTCTCAGTAGCTGATAAAGTAAGGTCAGATACATGCAATATTTACAAGAAGCTTACAGAGCACTCTGAGGCATTTTGGAACCAGAAGTACTACATGACTTGACTTGATTCCAGTATCGCCTTTCTGTAATATCAATTCCAAGTTCAATTGCACCACTTAAAGACTGTTCTTGAAGTCAGAATTTAAAATAGCACAATCAAATTAGACACTTCTGAAGTTAACAGCGAGTGCAAAAATTGCAAGGTAATCCAGTTATTATTCTGCATAGTTTTCCATATAGAGCAGAAGTTTACCATTTGTCATTTATATTCTACCTGATATTCAATGTATGAGAAAAACAAATACACAGCCATTACTTCTTGTATAGTAAGGGAGAAAATGAGTCTCACCCATTTCAGTAACATCTATTGGATTTCTTGATACATGCTCTAACTTATTTTCTTTTAGACATATACTGACCTGTGAATCCAAAGAGACACCAAGAAACGGTAACAAGAATAAAGGTTTGAGTGTGTTAACAGATTACAAGATCCTCAAAAAAGGATACAGCAGAACTGCAAATGATTTGGAGAAGGGAAACTGAAGATGGGCAAAGGTAAAAAAATAACTTCTGTGCAAGAAATATTTACGTACAGCAAAGACGCTTCAGTCTCTTTCCAGAAAGACATAGCTGAAGGGAGAAATTACAAATGCCCATCAAAACATGGTCTTCAAGGTCAAGATGATAAAAATTGATTCTTCACTCTGTCTTCCAGAATGAGGAGCAGAAGGCATCAGCTGAAACTAACAGGAAACAGCTTCAAAACTATGTGAGGTGACTCATCACCCAACAAAGGGTTGAGCTGCGAACTTCCTTGCTAATGGGTGTTTAGAAGGTGAAAGTTATATCCAGGCTTAAGGAAGACTGAACACATTTGAGTAGGAGAAGGTTGTTAAAGATTAATAAATACATAGGAACTACATCCAGCCCTGAAACACTTGATCCAAAAAAGGGCTGGAAAGGTATTAAGAAGTAACATAGGCACTTCAGTCATTTTCTTACAGCCGTCGTTGTAAACAGCACAAGGGATTAAATGGACCTCCAGAATGACCTGCTACAGTCACCCTGATGCCATGCTGGATATAAAACTGTACTCTTACAATAAAGATATAATATCCTTTTGCATAATTAAAGGAAATTTAACAAACAACAAAATGCTACATTTAATGTGGAACAGAACAGTAAGCTGCACAGCTTGATAAAACTCTAGCTGTAACCGGATTTTGAAATGTTACATCTTCGCCATGTATTTAAGAATTTTATATTACTCTATTACTCCACAGCCATTCTCAGTGTAGAATTTTAGGGCCACTCATTTTCAGAGGTTGATTTTAATTTATTTTTTTTTTTAGAAACACAAATAGAATGTTAACTCTAAAATTCACCTAAAATTATTTTCTCATGAAAGCTGAAGTACTTAAGAAAAGAGTGCAGATTTGCTTTGAATATTTGTAAGCAACATCTGGCCTTCTCTCATCATGCTTATGTGTTCTGATTTTTGGGTGCCATTTATTTCAGTTCTCTGCACAATCAGATACAGCACAATCTATCAGCTATTAATAGACTTTGTTGTTTTCTCGCTGATCAATTGTACAGTCTTCACCCAGCTCTTACAGACTACCCAGACCAGAAGCTACAGCTAAATGCTGGGGTGATGGGGTGGACAGGGGAGCTGCAACACAAAATAATGTTTTCAGTGTATTTTCCACAACCCTCTCCTGTACAGACTTCTGTTCTCATTTTTACGGCAAAAATGGATGGTCTTTATAAACTGCTGACAATGGCAAAGGTTATTTTTCACAGAAACAAAGCAAAACAGTTTTTACATACTCAGAACAACTGGGGTTCTTTGCATTTTTCTTTTGTGAAATACAGTACGTATTTTGGGTGGAGGAATGAAGGAACGTAGAAAAACACCTTCCCCTAAGTCATGTCTTCTTGAACAAGATACTAAGATGCAAAGGATCATACCCCATCTGCCTGCCCATGCCTCAAGCACTTCAAATTTTCATAAGTAGAAGACCGCATTCTGGAAAACACCCTACAGAAGATGAAGCAACTTTTAAATAGCTTTTTCTCATTTTTTGTTGCTGTTTTCTTTACCTGACACCATCAAACGTATGACAGCTGGAAACATCACTTTTTAGACAAGAACACACATCCTGAAAGCTTACTGCAGAATCATAAAAGACTGCTACAAATAATTCTGTCAGCAAAGTTATCTCAGAGCTAGACAAACACAAGAAATATTTTTATTGCAAAGCTCACAACAGAGAACATTTCTTTGCATTACACACCAGGTCCTATAGCAGCGATAGAACTGAGCAACATCCACCAATAATTTTATTGTATTTTTTAATAAACTGATTTTTTAATGAATGGTGACAACACCAAGCTGAGTGGTGTGGTTGAGACACTGGAGGGAAGGGAAGCCATCCAGAAGGACCTGGACAGACTGGACAAGTGGGCCCGTGTGAAACTCATGAAGTTCAACAAGACCAAGTGCAAAGTCCTGCACCTGCACTGGGGTAACCACCAGTATCAATACAGGCTGAGGGATGAAGGGACTGAGAGCAGCCCTACTGAGAAGGGCTTGGGGGTACTGGTGGATGAAAACCTGGACATGAGTGTGGGCAGCAGGGTGAGGGAGGGGATTCTGCCCCTCTGCTCCACTCTGCTGAGACCCCTTCGGGAGTCCTGTGTCCAGTTCTGGAGCCCTCAGCAAAGGACAGACATGGACCTGTTGGAGCGGGGCTGGAGGAGGGCCACAAAAATGATCAGAGGGCTGGAACACCTCTCCTAGGAGAAAAGGCTGGGAGAGTTAGGGCTGTTCAGCCTGGAGAAGAGAAGGCTCTGGGGAGACGTTATTGTGGCCTTTCAGTACTCAAAGTGGGCCTACAAAAAAGCTGGAGAGGGACTTTTTACAAGGACATGTAGTGACAGGACAAGGGGTAATGGCTTCAAACTGGAAAATCGTAGATCTAGATTAGATACAAGTAAGAATTTTTGTATGATGAGGGTGGAAACACTGGCACAGGTTGCCCAGAGAGGGGATAGATGCCCCCTCGCTGGCAGTGTTCAAGGCCAGGTTGGATGGGGCTTTGAGCAACCTGGTCTAGTGGAAGGTGTCCCTACTCATGGCAGGGGGGTTGGAATTCATGATCTTTAAGGTCCCTTCCAATTCCAGCCATTCTATGGTTCTATGATTTAAGCAGACTATGCCTTAGGCAGTCACATGCCTATGGAGCTGAAGAGGAGGGTAGTGTGCAGAATGATGACTGGATTCAGAGACCATCTCAAGATCTGTGAAAAGCACAAACGGACACCTCTGGTTTGCAGAAGTCCTGCTCAAGAAAGGACAAGAACTTCCACTGCATGTGGTGCTAAGATGCTGCTGGCTAGCTTGCATCCCAGTTAAATGCTGCTCCCTGCTCCATCCCACCTTCGTATATACATCCCACCTTCGTATTTACATGCATGCTCAACACAGGGACAACTGAGCTCTTAGTGCAACTGTCTTCACAGCCTAAATGCCCAAGTAATTACAGCGTATGGGAAGGAACTTTTCTGCAGATTGGTAGGCTGAGAAACTGAACGTGCGTCACATGAAAATTATAGTTCTGTCCTCTCAGCAGAAAAAAATGGAAGGACATAACAACGTTTTTAAGAAACCATTTGATCATTAAGGTTGAAGCACTCACTACCTGTGCTTCTTGTGGTACTTACTAGAATTCTTGGGTGCCGACCCATTGTGTGGCAGAATTATTGATCTTTTTAACTTTAAATCATGTGACAATGGTCAGGATTCATTTTGCACAACTCCTCTTTCCCTGGCTGGGTTTTAAAATTTTTTAATGATTATTTATTTTATGGAATAATACCAACATCATTATCCAATTTTGGAAAAAAAAATACAGTTTGAAACAGAGAATATGAAATATTTCACATTGCTTTCTACGTAGTCACACATCACCTATCAAAAATTCTAAGCCACTGAGAAATACACAGCATGGCAGGCTGTCAGGTTGCTCCCTATGTCGAAGTGGAACTGGCTCTTCACATAAATACTTTCACAACTGCAGCTCACCACAAGTGGGAAATCCAGACAAAGCTTTTCACAGACCCCCTCAAAGAGATTTGATCTGTGTACGTCAGAGAAATGAATGACTTGGGTTTTGTAAAGCTGGAGATTTTAAATTTGGTTAGTGAAACATTTGCCTATGGAACCTTTGTTACAACTATGCTACCTAAGAACGTATTCTAACAGGATTCATCTTCCTGAGGCACCCGAGTTGTTTATAAATAGCCTAGATAACGTGATGACAAATACATAGTATTATTTCTGGAAAAAGAAAAGAAAGAAAATTGGTACTCAGTTCAAAATACCTTATTATATATTGCAAACTGTGGAAAAAAGTCCGTGTAACATCACAAAAAATGTTTTATTTAACTTAATCCACACTGGATAAAGTTTCTGGAGCAGCTAAGAAAAGCTCAGTTGACAAAACAGAAGAATCAAACCCCAGAAAGCCCCTTTTCTTCTAAGCTTTGGTAATTCTCACAACTTGCAAACTGTAAGTCAGGTCCTAAATAAAGGACCTTCTTCCGAAGCTATCCTAAATTTTACTTGCTTCCCCCCCCCCTCCTTTTTTTTTTCCCTTAACATGATGGAAAACAATTTAGGTTTTGTCCTAGAATTATGACGGCTCAAGGTTTCTGTGGTTTTGTTATTCAGCATGAGAAACATCCAGTTTACTTGCAGAAAAAAAAACAGTAATAGAGTAAAAGAGACAACTGCAATATGCTGCATGAGTATAGAACATGCAGAAATAAGCATAAAATATGTAGAAATGCACCAGGCCTATAAAACAGGGATGACACGAATAGTATGGCAGACTGAGATACAAAATGATGTTGTCAGAACCAGTTACTGAAACTGGTGCAACCAAAATGATGAAGAGCAAACAAAAAAAACCCCAAACAAACATACAGAAAAAAGCAAGGAAAACCAAGAAAATATTAGCCTATTCTAAAAAACCCACACAAGCTAACTTTTTCTTTTTTTCTCCTTTTAACTGCATACAGCAGTGGTTAGTTTTCACCAGAGTAAAGACCCTGATACGCTGAAATTAGTCTAGCTGAGGGCACCACACAGTCAGACTGCTACAGCACATCATCTATAAGGCTGAGGGGGCTTAAAAAGCTAGATTTCAGTTAAAACCCTATTCTTGTCTTGCAGCTATGCAGTGGGAGGGTAGACGCCTGACTCTTCTCCAAGGTGCAGAGTGACAGGATGAGAGACAAGTGACACAGGCTGGAACATGGGAGTTGTCAGTTAGATGTAAGAAGTTTTATTCCCCTCAAGGTTGCTGACACACTGGAATGGGTTGCCCAGAGGGGCCATGGAGTTTTCATTTCTGGAGATATTCAACACTCAGCCGGTCACAGCCCTTCAAAGTCTTAAGCTTTAAAAAAGCAAACCAAAACAAAGTAAACCCAAAACACCTAGAAAACTGTAATATATTCTTAAAGATTGAAGTGCTTACCCTCCAGCACCTTAGCTGGTGATAATTAGTTAACAACACAGCATATCTGGTATTCAGTTCCAGTGTATGGTCACGCATCAACTTCCAGCCGTTCAAATACAACTTGTTAGAAAAGTGCTACTGTCAGTAAACAGAGGTGTGCTGGTAACAGTTTAGGTTACTAATTACATTAGACATACAGTGACTGAATAACACAACTAGTCAATAAATCAAAACAGCATCAATGCCTCTTTCTTAGTACACTTCCCTAGGAAATTACTGTCAGCTTTCTCAGAGCAATAGCTAATAGAGACCAGAAGTTTCTTTCCGCTACTCAGAAAAGGAGATGTGATGAATGAATCAATTCCAAAGTCTCTGGACCCATCTTCTGAACTGTGATGATGATATGGATTAACTAGACTCAAGCTCCTGTTCCCATCTAGTTTGTCTATTATGTCTCAGCACTGGAATCATGCAAATCTAACCCAGAAAGCCAATGACCCGTAGTATCACACCTATCCTTGGCTCCACAAAATTGTGTGTTCTGTGTATTGGAGTGAATACTGTCTGTTGGAATGAATAAGAATCCAACGGCAAAAATCCCTCTCTCATGGAAACCTCATACATATGGACCAGCAGTTTCTGAGTACACCAGCAATTTCAACAGGATTTGTTAGCAAAGAAGGAAAGGAAAAAAACAACACAACCAGGAGGAAGAATTCCATGCAGACACTAATAAAACAGCAGAAAATGGAATTACACTGACTTGTGTTTAAGCAACACTACTGTATTACAACAAACTTTCAGCACCAAGTTCAACAAAATACAAGCTCCGATCTTCATTTTTATTAACTCGATTATGCTTTTTGCCTTAAACTACGGGGGAAAAAAAAAAAAAGAGAAAACATACTTCATTTTTTAAACAAAGAAACAACTGCCATATGCATTTTCTTAAACACTCAAATTACCTAAAATATTTTGCCAAGGAAAACCAAGCTACTCATGTGAATGAGTTGAATACCGGTTCACTTCTTTCTATCACTTTCAAAAGAATTATGCTGACTTCGGATGGAAAAACAGGTAAGCAGTTATCTAGAATGGAATTCTCTCTTGGTAAACCCCCTAAACTTTAGCATTAACCTCCCTCATTTTATAGAGTTCTGTGCCTACATAAAAAGCAAAATCAGAAAGAACACCAAAACATACCATCAAGATGTTAAGCAGTGACCACAGCACAGTCAGGCTGACAGGTACAGAAATGCTTTACAGAGGTTATCTTTTCCTTCCCTCTTACTGTATACGTACAGAATTCAAAAGGATGCTTTAGCTTTTATGAAGAATATAAAACACCAACTGCTAGTTTTGCATGCTTGTCTAAATGTAAATGTAATGGCATAAAACTATTCCTGTTCTCATACATTCAAAGCCATTTGACAAACCATCCCAACTGCCAAATCAATCACTTTATTATTAATGTGTCATGTATGATGTCTTTGAAAAACTAAGTGTATCCAAAAAGTCTAAATTACTCTGTTTTACTGTCTGTAACTTTTATTATATGTAATAGGCTTCAAAGCTATTTCTAAATATGAAAGTAAAGCTCTTCAGGGAAAACCAACACAACAAAGAGTCTCTGTCTCTAAAGTTACTGGAGTTGATATGAACCACGCATTTTCATACATATAATGAAAACCAGAAACAGTAAAACAGGTATGTTAATTCACTACCACTCAATCCTGCAGCCCCTGTCTGCTAATTCCCCTTGAATTCACTCAAGTACCCAAGACTAAGCAGATATTGAATAGCGTCCAAAGCGGAAAAACCCTTTTCCATGTGAAAATCACATTCACTCCATTAGTGTGAAAATGGACTTTTCCAGTAATCGGGTTAGTCACCCAACATATAGACCACACCAAAATACAGTTACTAAAATACAAAGGTATTTTCTGCTAGTTGAATATCATAAAATTAAACCATACTAAAAAGAAACATAATTCATTAACAGATTTTCTATCCAAAGCACGATCTGAATAGAATATTCAAAGCTAATTGTTATGCAAAGACTTTGACAAATCCACAAGCAGAAACAGCCAACAGAATATTTCATTTTATACACTTAGATTAATAGCATGGCTTCCATAAAATATACTTGTTATTAAAATGCTGAGCAAAAGCATCAAGTAAAACAACTGCATTAGTTAAGCTCTTACTGATGAAATAAATCAGACCTTCCCAAAATAAAGGGAGTAAATGAGAAAAATCAGAATACAATTCTTCATAAACGCTACAAATCTACAAAACTGCTAAGTACCAAAACTTCTGAAATCTTGCAAAACTGAGCTTCTTGCTTCAGGGACACCTGAACACAAAATGGGAGATGTTCTGTGGCTTTCAGGCTAAAGATTATCCTCCTCTAGCAGCCTGCAAAAACCTGTTTACAGTGCATCATCCCTCTGTTTTCCTAGCTCCATGACTCCTTCTGCCATAAATAAAACAGATGGGGAAACCACCCCAGAAGTGATGGAGGAAGACAGCAGAGAATCTTCAGACCTGTTACATCTTCCATCACTTGGTTGCTGACCACAGCTGATGACCAGGCAGATGTTACTGCTCTATCTCCAACCTGTTCATATGTGCCAAGTCATCTTCACCACAGACTAGAGAGTACATGACTTTTATTTAGATAATTATTTAAAAGTTAGGTTTTTAATTTTTTTCTAAAACATGCCAGAGTTAAATTTGCCATCTTTGGTTAAAATAAGTAACAGCTATCTCTACTTTTAGAAGAAGTATTGAAAAATTTTACTGATTAAGCGCTCCATCCCATTAAAGCATTATACACTTATTAAGGAAACATTTTTGCTGAGAATGGGAACCTAACTAAGAATCTACTTATTGCCTAGTGTTTTTCCCATTACTAACTGTTAGTTTTTTCCTTACTTTTACATAAATACGTGTGTCATTTGGATTCAGTAACCAACAGAGCTTAGTCTCACTCTCATTTTGTGCTCAGTAACCATTACTGGAAGGTTGTTATTTTATAATGACTAGCTTTAATATTGTAATTCCATATACTTGAAATACTAATTTCCAGCATTCTGATCCTTACATCTAATTTCTTTTGATCCAAATATACTCTTGAAGACTAGTATTAGATATGATAACTACATTTTTAAACAGCAATTATATATAACTCATTGCCAAAACCAGGCACTCTGTTAAGATTCAACACATTAAAAGCACAAATTGACACAAACTTCTTAGAGCACATGACACTCACAACAAGAAAATAATTGTAAGAAGACCTCAAAAAAGAAAATTAACAAAACCATCCAATCTTCATACCAGATGCACCTATCAAACAGAAGACACTGAACGATTTAAGATGGGACCACACAATCTGACTCCACACTTCTAATCATAGAATCATAGAAAGTTTTGGGTTGGAAGGGACCCCTGGAGGTCATCTAGTCCAATCCCCCCGCAGCGAGCAGGGACACCACTAACTAGATCAGGTTGCTCAGAGCCCTGTCCAACCTGGTCTTGAAT
>Ga0065711_1028137_pt1 | contig 43418 bp, 20 predicted proteins | sample Hoacrofraction12_FD_59098 | JGI IMG/M metagenome (GOLD analysis project Ga0065711, IMG submission 59098) | Hoatzin crop microbial communities from Cojedes, Venezuela - Epithelial fraction 12 v2 (version 2) | ecosystem: Host-associated > Birds > Digestive system > Esophagus > Crop | place... | reverse complement strand
ACACTGCTGGCTCATGGTTAACCTGTCATCCACCAGGACACTCAGGTCCCTCTCCACAGAGCTGCTCTCCAGCAGGTCCGCCCCAAGCCTGTACTGGTGCATGGGGTTATTCCTCCCCAGGTGCAGGACCCTGCATTTACCTTTGTTGAACCTCATCAGGTTCCTCTCTGCCCAACTTTCCAGCCTATCCAGGTCACGTTGAATGGCAGCACAGCCTTCTGGTGTGTCTGCCACTCGTTGTTTTGTTAGTTCCATGTACGACAAGGTTGACAGTCATGTCTAAACTGCTTTACTGCTAATCCCCTGCTGCTGTGAGAAAAGCTGGTTTCACCCTTAGGGATAGGTGCGGACCCTTTCATTGACTCACACGCACTTCAGCAACTCAGCATCCCAACCAGTAGTTTACAGAGAGGAGGTCTCCAAGTTTTCTCCTTGTCTAGAAGGCCTGCTGGCTTGAGAGGAGGGCATCTGAGCGCAGTGGGATGGAAAAGAGAGTCAGGATAGTGGAGGGGAAGGGATCTCTTATTTACTCTGGGGAGGGATGGAAGAAAGAATCTGAGGCTCCTGGCAGAGAGAGACAGGAGGTCTATTGTGACAAACAGGTGAAGAAGAAGATGCTGATATAGCATGAGGAAGTAAAGAGAAATGCAGTACGTGTGGAGTCTGGTGATACCACCATGAACCACTAAGAAACTACTGATGCAAAAAGTGAAATACCAACAGTTCCCAAGTGACAGGCAGAGAAATGAGCCAAAAATAACCAACATGAAAGCGAAATTCAGGCTTGTCAAAGCACTACCAACAGTAAGAGAAAAAGAGCCAAGCGCAGTCAGCTAGTTGTTCCAAAGACCTAGAAGTGCCAGCTGGCATCTTCTGGAGGAAGTATCCATCAGCAAAATGATAGCTTCTTTACTTCTTCTTCATTGATCATGGCAATATTTGTCCAGGTATTTGCTTTGTCTCGTATATGAATATTAGTCAAGATGAAGAAAGCAGTCCTAAATCACCCTGTACAAAACCAAAAATAGCAGCAGCTTTCTGTCCTTTTTCATAAGGACACATTGGAAGCAGAGAGGGATTTCCATTTGGAAGAGGCAGTGTTACCAAAGAAGCTGTAGATAACGAGGAAGGAATTGAGAAAGAAGAGTAATTGAAAGGGATGCCTCCAGCACAGTTCAAGATTAGTGTTCCTCCTAGTTTATCTTGTATTTCTTCCACGGGTGATTTTCCAGATTATTTGTACGGTTAACACTGGGAGTAAAGAGCTTGTGAAACATAGAAGAACTCCACAGTCTGCTGAATTCTTGCCATCACCATTTCAGCAGAGAGGGAAAAGATGGCCTACCTGATTCTCCACACATTTGCACCAGGGTAAATGAGAGGTTAGATGGATTGTCTGGAAGGGGGTTTTACGGCTGCCGATTAGCAGTGGCCAAGCCAGGCCACACTCGTGCATCGTGTGACAGAATTGCAGGTGTGCAACCATAAACTAGGGAGCTGCTTCACTTCTTGTGGAAGAGTAGATCCTGAGTGAGTTGGGAGGAAGAGGTGGTGCTGGGGGATGGAAGAGTGACCTCTTACGGCAGTGATTTCTACACTGAAGGGAGCCTCTCTGATGAAGGTCTGATAAATCACAAATGCTGTAACTACATGCTTAGCTTCCTGATGTACTTAGGTTATTCAGAATTATCTATTGTGCTGGTAATTGCTATTAACTTCCTATATTTTAGAAGTTTGCATTTACAAAGTTGTTTGTAGCCTTCAGTCCTTTAAGAAAAATGGATATAATTGACCAATTATAATGTGTAACTGTTGTTTTGTTTTCAAAAGTTGTGCCCCTGATTTAGAGAAGTTGCACAGGAAGGTGTTGGCTTCAGGCAGAGGTACCACTAGAGGTGATTGCCTTGCAGGGGACTTCTGTCCAAAGAATGAGAGTAAATTATTAACTTTAAAGTTACTTTTTGATTTTTTTTTTATATCCCATGCGTCTTAAGAGAAGCCCTGTTTGGGGAAAAAGCTCATACAAATATGCTTTAAAATATCGTCATATTCGGTACATAGACTATTACCTGCACTGTACTCTTCTGAAAAAGAGAATCAAGTCAACAGGTGACCGAAAGACTGGGTATCTCTTTTCATGATGCAATTCACCTGAATTCAGACAGATATTCTGAAGCGCTGTAATGGAGAACACATCCTCCTGCCTATCCCTTCTGGTACTTTTCATGGTGTTTTGTCCAGTTGTAAGTGAAGCAATCAAAGAGAACATCATCGTCTTGCTTGCTAGCAAATCTCCCGTTCCAATATGTTTCACTGTTAAGACTCTTCTTCAAGCTCTGCTCTCCCCAGTTTAATCTCATTACTCCTGTTTGCATTTTAGTTTAGCTTGGCAGTCCTTTGTTCACATTTGTTTTCTTCCATCCGTCTTCATCTCTTGCTGTGACCTCAGTCGTTGTTTCTGGAGGAGCCAAACTACAGCTACATGGGGTGTGTAGTGAAATTCAGGGTTTGAATATTCCTCGGTCCCACAGCTGAAGGGAATATACCTTGCTGTTCAGGTCTAAAAAAACATCTGAGTATTAAGGCATTACATTATACTTCCTAGTGCTTCACCCAGAAACATACCTCATAGACTGATTTCTTTTGCTGTATCAGAGATCCAAGGCTTCCGTCTTTCTGTGTTTTCTTTGGTTGCAATACCAGAGATGTTATTTTCTCTCTGCCAAGGTTTGGCCATCTGTATTCTCTTTTGTGTGAGATTTTAAAAGGTACTTCTTCCTCTTCAGCTTCCCTTGATGTCTCCTTGGGTAGAATTGGATACAGGTTTATACCAATGCTGGCATTTTTATTTTTCAACCAACTTTGAATTTTTGCAGTTCTGAATTTGTACTTGGAAGCTGATTAAAACCTTGCCAGTGTAACACAAAGGTTAACACATTATTTTACTTATTTAACTGAAATAATAGAGACTTTGAATATGAAATTTACTTATGTGTAGCAGATTGGCACAAGGCTGAACATTCATCAGAAATCTTATGTATGTCCTCCGATTTACTCTGAATCACTTTTCATTTACAGTGGAAGTCCGGATAAAATCAGATCCTTAGCATTGTCATGACTGTAAGTGGTCTGTTTAGCTGCTTTGTAACAGACGGATGAATCAAATCATTCTAGAAATCCCATACCAAAAAATTGTATGCACTTTCTCTCTTTCACTCTCTCTCCACTATTATGTTTTTCTTTTCTGGTTAGAACAAACTCAGTGTGCTCAGTTTGGCCTGTTATTGTGTCATTGACATTGATGTTTTATTTACTGAATTACATTTGCGTTTGAGGCCTTCTTTATTTCCAAAATGTTTTCTTAAAGTCTTGCCTTCATTAAACATTCTCCTTTCTGTAAATCATTTCATGATGTGCTGATCCAGTAGGAAATTTACTTGTAAAATCTGGCAGGAGCTGCCAATACTCAGGGCTTTTGGGGCAGCAGTGCAAACTTTATTGTTATAGTTATCACATCCCCTTTCTATTCACCTGCTGTGTTTTTATGACTTAGAAATCACAACGCCTTGTTTATGATGGCAGTTTATTATAGGGTAAGAATATACCAAAAAATATTTTTTTAATCATGGAAATAAAATACAAAAGATTCTGCCTAGGATACAGGTTAAGGAGAAATGGAGGGATTGTAATTCCCCTTGAGGAACCAATGCAATTAGTTTAATAAATAAAGGAAGTGCATTAATTAGATTAATAAATTGAGAGTGCCACTGTTTGTCAGTGGTTGATTATAGCCAGCTTTTTGTTTGAGTATTATTTGGTCAAGAAGGGCAGGTGTTTCTGCAATATGATTTACTCTTATTCTTGATGTAAAGATATTTTATTTCAGACTGCAGTTATCTTTCCACTTCAAACACAGTCAAACAGTCATCTGAGTTTTACAAATTTTACCCGGGTTGTTTCCTGGGTTCCCAAAACCCAGTGTCTGAATATCATGTACAATGATGCTGCACAAATATTCATACTGATTGTATTACTTTCTCTTATTAGACAAAATGTTAACAAACAAAATACCCACAAACGCTTTGTCTAATACGTTATGCACAGCAGGGCAAATTCAGTGCAAGCCAGGCCATTTGATATTTCCAACTGGCCAAAATATGGTGCTTTCTATGTATGTGCAGTACCTAGTAAAACAACCAGTTAGGTACTTTGCGTTCATGTCAGTAAGTGTTGGTGCAGCCCTACATACAGGCTGCAGACGTATGCTGCTCGGATGAGTGAGTGAACGAGTGACAGTTTTGACTTAATTACTGAGCTGAACCTCTCAGCTACTCCAATGTATCAGTAAGTGAATTACCAGGGAAACGCCCTTACAATGTAAGGTAAGTTAACTTGCATACCTGCTCAGATGTATCTTTAAGTACACATTAAATGTAATACTATTATATAGCTACTGAAAAATCCTTTTATTTTACTACCAAGGAAATGTGATGGCAAACGTTGATAACTTACAATACTTTTTTTAGTGGGGGGGGAATAAAAGATTGTTTTCAGGAGTGTCTCTTCTCATCTTAGTGTTGTACAACTGAAACACATCCGAGAAATAAGTAATAAATACATATTTTTCCCATAGTTGTTTATTTCTGAAATTCTTCATCTGTGATCTGCAGTCAAAATATCAGCTCTCTGTAGAGCACTTGCTGGGGGCCTGGGGAGAGCAGTGAGCCTTTGTGAGGTTGCCCCACAAAGGCTTCATCCAAGGGAGATGAAGAAGAAAGAATGAGGTATAATAAAGTTTGAGTGTAAATCACATCAGTGTGATCAGCACTCAGTATGCTTGTCTCCTTGCCCTTGCCTCTTTACCCTTTGCAAAATGGCCCCCCAAAAATTAATGTGAAAAAGACCAGGACCCACCATGTTATAGCATGTGACTTTGTTGCTTTGTTAACTGGGAAAGCATCAGCTCAAAGCTGTGGTCTGTTCACGCTCGCTGGGAATTTTTCTGTTAGTGGTATAAATTAACCCATTCCTTTGGTTATTACTGCGTTTTTATTAAACATATTGCTCACCATCAGTTGCTGGCATTATTAGTCTTGTCTTGGTAGTGAGTTGCCATTTGGGCAGTAGGAACTAAAAAGCCATTGGAATATGCCATTGTCCTGCCCAGTTTGCCACCTGTAGTAAATAGGGAGTTGTGGTGCTGATTAAGGGATGGGCTTGATGTTTCATTTTTAGGGAGAAAATACAAAAAAATAAAGAAAATCCTATATGATGAAGTAAACGTAATACTTAGTTTGGACAGCATAGGCACATAAAGATGTGGTAGCTGTAAAAACCATTGTCTTTTAGCAAACAACAGTCGCTCATCAAAGAAGACAATGATTTTAATGAAGAGTTGTAGATAAGGATACAACAGCACATTGATTAATACACACAGCAACTTCTGAAACATCACTGCATTATTAGGTCTCTACTCTTTTGCAATGGTATGCAAGCTGTAATAAAGCTTTTACAGTTATTCAATATCATGAATAGTATTAGGAGAAAGATCAGAGTTTCTAGTTGAAATGGATGACTATAGATGCTGGACATCTTAAAGTTCTCACTTTTTCAGATATACCTACATTGTTGTTAGACAGACATAAACAAAGGAAACAGAAGTCCAGGAGAGAACTGAGGGGAAAAGTGAACAACCTATTATTTTTGGTTATGGTGTAACATAACTTGGATATATTGTAAGATAATTAAGAATTGCCTAGTTTAATCCACAGCAATATGCAAAAACACACCACCATGTCATTTAGCTTCATTTGGCTTTTGTAAATGTGCTTTAGGAGAAGGGTGTTTGTCACCAGTAAAAAATTGCCTAGTCTTTATAGCTGTACTGATTTATTTCTGAATGCAGGGCTATTGTTAAATATAAAATGATTTTTTTTCTTTCTTTCTTTGTATCTAGACCATACATCACACTTTTGTCATGAAAAAAACTATACGTAATTCCTGGGGCAACACGTCCCCATTTCCCCTTAGATTTTTCTGATCATTGAACCCTGCAAGAAAACGGTACTGTGAACACCTGTTTGACACATGGACGGTGCAGTGCATATACTCTGGTTTGAAGCAGTGGAGTTGCTCACCAGAATTTGGCAGGGCAAAGCTTGTTTTAAAGGGAAGTTGTTAAGATCTAGGTGGAATCGTAGAGCTGGAGAATGATCTTAATTTAAAATCATCTTCCTGAAATCAATTAGTCTTGAAAACTACTCCTGCAAGTTACGAAGCACACAAGCTGTTTTACTGTATTGCACATGCAGTTACATTTAAGAAAGTTTACATTTGCTTGCTTGAGTGAGAATGCACAGTACGAGGCTTCTTGTTTTGATTATCTTTTGACCCGCTGGTTTACCTGAGATGAGAGAGAGAGAGAAAAATAACGCAAATGGCTGTGAGCTCGAGCGTGCTGTGTGATGTGTGAAGGAAGCACGGAGCACATGTGCTTTGTTAATGTGAGTTTCTCAGTTAGTAAGACATCGCATATTAGTAATATCATCATTCAGGATTAATTAATGCATCATTATGGTCTTCTAAAAGGCTTTTGCCAGTGTGATACTGAGTGCATGGGTTAGTATTTGTTCTGGAAATGTTTTATTATTATTGCTTTATTGTAATTTGAAAGCCGATTTGGTGTCTTGAATTGCATTCGCGCCCCCAGAAGCATTGTTTTAATTGGAAATATTTGCAACTAGAAATACCAGACATAAAACATAATGAATAATGTGTAGTGGGCCATTCTCTAATTCTATAAAATGATAGTTTTACTGAGACCAGAGAGATCCAGATATGGCAGCTTGGCTGTTCTGATCAAGAGTTTATCCCCAGCTCTCAGGAGCTGATCTACCCATTGCCCTTTCCCAGGCCAGCTTAGGGCCTTGTGGGGCATGCGCAACTTTTGAGGATCAGATCTGAAACTCTTCCCAAGGAACATGCTTTTGGAGAACATCTGTTTTGAAAACACAAGGCATCTGCAAACCAGAGTTAAGACCAAGGTCATCTGAAGTTTAGCTTTCCTCTACCCAAGAGCTGCCTGTAGTCATTTTGCTAGCTGTATTTTCATCTGGTCCATGCATAGTAAAAATTCTGCTCATAAAGCAATCACAAAAATTGTTATGGCCCTAAAGAATGCTGCTTAAAGCAAATAAGTGCTGTAGTTTCCAGATTCCATCCCTAATTAGTAAGAGGGGTCAAGTGTCAGGTCCATCAGTGAGCTGTAGTATTTCAGTTTTCCATCAGTAAGGGTCATTCATTTTATAAGACAAAGGGGCTGAGAATTTTCTTTGTGACATTGTTCTGGTTGCCTTTACTTCTTATGTTGTTCCTAGCTTTTTACTGACAGTTTAGCTTGTGTTTTTTAAACTAGTCTCTGGATAATACTTTAGTGGACTCTTAAATCACCATTTTTTTTCTGCTGCTTGGCAATATAGTGCCTTCCTTTCCATTAACCTGCTGCCTGATTACACCAACTGTCTGAAATGCAGTTAGAATGACTCTTTGCATACGATCTTATCTGACACGAACATCTCCTTCCATTTTATAATCTCATTTTAAGCACGTGGAACTACTTGAAGTTCTTTTTGCCCCTTTAATCTAGATTCCATTTTCTTAAATGAAATCATCCAGCTTCTCTGAGGGGAATAGTTTAATTGTTCAAGGTGCATGATTTGTAGTGACCTTACAATTGTGCAGGACCACAGTCCGTGGTGTTCCATGCAAGTGATCAGAAGGGGTCATGCTTGCCTTTGAAGTGGGGTAGCTTATTGGAAAAGTAGTAAGTTGTATCAAACTTTCCTTCCAATTAACTATGTCCTTTACATGTAAGCATGTTCTTTGTGTTGTGAATTGGGGTTTTTTTGAGTGAAATTTACTGCCAAAACTATGGTTTAACCGACTAGTATAAAGTATTTTCATTCTAAACACCTATTGATTCATCTAAGTTCATTGCTGAGTAGTCATAACTTAGATGATTTGTAGAGTTCTAGGTGTCCAATTCATATAGCTTATTTGTTTTACAATAAGGGCACTTTTTCCTCTCTTTTGTTCTCTCTGTTCAGCTTTACTTACTAAAACTGTGACTTGTATTCTTCACTGCTTCCGTGGGACCCATCATATGATTTGGCTTTGTATGGTTTTGATTTAATCAAGAGGAAGATGAAAGTGGGTGTGTGTTACTTTCAACTCCTTAGCCATTTTGCCATCCATCTTAGTCAATGTGTGGCTGCCCAGGACACAGCATTAATGATAGCTGTCAAAATAATAGTCGGAAGGTTAAAGGTCAAGAAAAATATGTAAAAGACTTCAGGGTGAACCAGATGATAAAGTAACTCATTTAGGCCATTAAATGCTAGCATAGTATGGACTTGATGGGTTCATGGGTTACTAGAAGCAAGAAGAGTAAATGGGGACATCTTCAAGTAGTTTACTCTTGTTAAAAGATGAAAAAAGATGATAATAGCATTACCAAACAAGCTCACTAAAGGCAATTTTCTTAATTACTGTGCTGACCCAGCAGTGCACAGAGAGAGGTCTTGTTATTAGAATGAGAGCTTTTACTTTCAAATGATATTAACCCTTCTCAGTACCGTATGTCTTAATTAAGAGTATTCTGGAAGTTCTGCAGCTGTCAACATTTTTACATTTCTCTTTGAGTTTCCAAACCAGTGGGTCAAAAACCAAGTTGTTACAACTGTCTGCATAGTTTCAGTGGTCCTTATTTCATTTTAGATCTTTTTCCAATAAAGCCATACATCTTCTGTTTATGAAAGGACCAAGCCTGAACAGCTAACTTGCCTCTTACTATATGTGTTTATACATTGTATTTATATTTTAGCGGTCCTAAATGTTAATTGAAGAAGAGCTTATGATCTTACACCACCCAGAACTATCAAAGCGGCAGTGCGAAGTTGTCTCCCTTTCCCTTATTTTTTCAGCAATACATTTTATTTAGAGTTGTTTGTAAAACCGTGTAGACTTATTTTCCAGAATATTCTAGGTAGGTGAGAATATAACGTTCTGGAAACTATAGTGTTTTTCTTAAACACTGACACTCTATAGAAAACTAGAAAGTTTTATATGTATAAATAAAGTTTTTGAATTTCACTATCTGCAGCAGGGGAGCATGAATTAAAGATTTCCTCAAGCACTTAAGAAAAAAATCTGGCAAGATTGATGTGTTTTGTACATGTTGCCTGTCTTCTGTTACCTAGCTGGGCACAGAAAGTGAAGGCTTCATCCAGGCTTTAAGACTTTTCAATACATCGACAGTCTTTCATGCCAGAGACACTGCTGTTTTGGCTGGTTTCTTAATGTGTCTTCTCAGTAGTATTACTTTATTTTGGAGTGGTTATATGTCAGACTCAGATATTTTCTTCTTACAGTCATTGTGTTGTAGTTACATTTGGTCGAGAGCAAATGTAAATCTTGGCATTGGCAAATGTCACAGGCAGAGGAGTCATCTGCTCTTACAACATCAAAATAAAGATACGCAGATACAGAAGTCTTCAGTGAGAACAGTGGAATATTACTGAGAAGATCATTAAAGAGAAAAGAAGCAGTAATTTGCAATTGTCTGAAGTTATGTCATTGCACTACCATGATGGAATCATAATACAATGTAGTAAAATCAGCTGTACTGAAAGCTTTGGGAAAGTCAATACTGCTACTGTGACCATCATCCACTACTTTGAGAAGGCACTTCATTAGTATTGATAACTTGGGAGGGGATGGGGAGAGGGAGAACAGGGGCACAGACACCAATGAATCAAAAGGCAATGATTGGGGCATCTAGAGCGTGTTGTTCTAGAGCATCTTTCTACTTATGTCTTCCTTTTGCCTTCCCGTCTGCCATCAGAGGACTTTTCAGTGACTTTTCTTCAAAGTAATGTGTCAAGCAACCCGTTCCAAGTCTTGGAAGCTAGGACAATTATTGGCAGTGTGATAACAAGGTGACAAAAAGCTATCAAGGGATCAGATTGATCTCCCTGTATTTTCTCATCTGCAACTATCTTTGGATTGGAGTTTTGGTCTAGAGCAGTAGGAAATGCTGTGATTTTCCCCACTTAACACATACTGGTTCAATTCATGGTGATTTTGGTGTGGAGAAAAACTAGATTACTTCCAAATGAAAATGCACCAGCAACTGAGTTCCGGATACTCACCAGCCGTGTACCAGCCCTCTGTAAGGAAGGAAGGGTCCAAAATAATGACTGTTCTTCAGTCAACTTCAAACTGCGTAAGTGGTAGGAGAATTTGCTCCAAGGAACCAGATGAAGTCTAGTTCAAAGTAGCCCCCCGAAAGTGCATATTCCATAGATGTAGAGCCTTGAGAACCAACTGCAGTTATCTGTTGATCTGTTCTTTTCGCACCAAACTTCTTGCAAATGTAGGCCAGGCCTAGAGTTAAGGCATCTAATCTGATTGTCTAAACTGGCATATTTTCTGTGGCACTTAGTAATTATATCTATCATATTATTATGAATCAGTAGTATATCATACTAATACACTAAATTCTATTTCTGTTAGTACTGTAATATCTGTAACAATCCTTACTAATGTCACAAAACTGCTGGGCTTGGCACTGTAAAGGCATGTGGTAATTTTGGCAAGAGCTACTTGAAAGAGCTTACAATCTATGCCAGTGCAGTAGAGTGAAAAGTGTGGAAGGGAGTTTTTTTTATCCTCACTTACCTGGGAGACAGTTAAAGTGATTTGTCCAACATGAAACAGAAATTTTAAGGTAGAACTAGCATTTGAACCCAGGTACCTTGAAAATCCTTCCAGTGGCTGGACCAAGAGACACTGGCAAGCTTGTTTTCTGTGGACTTGTAACATGGAACAGTGCTGCAGCAATTGGAAAAAAACCCTTTGATTAACATAAAGCAACAAATCGTGGTCACATTTACACTATTTGTAGTTTTATAGCAGAGCACTGTATTCCAGCATTATAGTGAGTTTAAAATCATGTATCATCTGATGTCTGGTTTGCAAAAATTGTTAGCTGACCAGGCAAAGAACATCTGAATGGCTAATGGAAACTTTCTCTTCCCCCTAAATGGGGCAGTTGTCTAATTTGTTTAGCTAAACTACATTAGCCATACTGAAAGTTTTATTATCACAGTCAAAAGCAGGAAGCAGGGAAACGGATATGCTGTATTTTTAAAATTAAAGCAATTTTGAAAAACAAACTCAGTTTCTTATTGATTAGTTCAGTTGTTAGATTAGAGGCTCATTACTTTTAATAATAGGATAATAGTAGCTAGAAATGGAAAAGATCTATTAGATCATTGAGTCCATCCCCATTACAAGGGCAGGATATAGTCAGGTATATGTGGCTAGATGTATCAAATATTAAATTCATATGACACAGTAAATCCTCCGTTTCCTTCACAGAGTGCTGATGCTAAGAGCTTTGACACTGAGTTGTTTACTCTTAAAAGCAGCTTCTGAGCTACCTTCTGGTCAGCTCTTAGGCAGATGTTTAGTTGGGAGGGAAGGATCCCAGGAGCCCAGTGAGGAATAAGAGCATGACTTGCCTTTCTTGTCCCTCCCAAAGCTGGCTGCCTGCAGCCGCTGAGAAGCGTGTTTTAGCACGCACTCAAACACAGCCAAGAGATGCCTCTGCAACACTGAAGTCCTGCTCCAAAGTTTTGTTTTGGGAGTGATAAATTAGTTACCTATAGAGCTTTGTGATAAAGGGCTTCCCTGAACGCTTCTAGTGAGTATTCCAAGTTCCTCACCTCAGTGAGTTGCATAGCCACTGCCTTTTTATGTCCCTCGTGATACTGAATTGCTTTTTCAAAGTCAATAGTTACAGTGAGCGGAGCGGAGAGACTGGCAGGTAGTTCCTTTTCACTCCGTAGTGGCAGTGGGGTAATGGCGCGACAAGGGAGACCAAGGTGCCAAATCCATTGGCATGTTAGTTTTTTGTGCACAGTGCAGCAGCTGCCATGGAGACATTGAGAGTCAGGTGAGATGTGCAAGAAGAGAGTGCATATCAGATGAATCGTTTTTGCCATCTGCTCAGCACCTGGTTTCACATCTTAAACACTCCATCTCTCGGCATTGAAGTTTTGTAGCAAACAGGCCTATTTGGAATTGCTGTCCCCTTCCCCACAGAACCAATCCCCTTCCCCATGAACTGAGGTTGCGTTTTATGCTCCATGATATTTATGGAGAACTTATTAAGGTTTGTGGGGGTTTTTTTGGTGAACATTATGCAAAAGGGAGTGGGGGTGGAGGTTTTATTTCACATGCCCATGATTTAGCTTCTGTGAAGCTTTGTAGATGAGGAAACCGGAAGGTTTTCCCAGATGTATAAAAATATCCACTCTTAAGAGACTGCCTTCAAGGCCGTCAAATAAATTTCTTGGGCATATGGGGGTCATATTGACTCGTGGTTTTTTTCATTTATTCTTCGCTCTACAATTGTGGTGGAGAATGGGAAGACCTTCAGCTTAAAGGATTACTTCTTTAACTGCTATATCTCCAAAAAAAAAGAGACTGAGGACATGAAAGAGTTGTATTAGAATGGACTGTTGAGAAGCTGTAGTATGGTTAGTTTTTTCAAATATTATATAAGCTCAGTACCAAATCTTACAGTTCACTGGCACTGTTAATAGTTATGTCTGTAAGCAGTTCTTTTAATCTTCTCTAGGACTCCAGTAAATCTACCCATGTGAGTATGGGAGTAGCATTCATTTACTGAGACTACTCAAACAGGTGAGGAGGCATATTAAGTTCAATAAGACTAGTCTTGTGCATAAAGATTAATCATGTCACTAAGCATCTGAAAGATTTAAGGAGAAAGTCAGCCCTTTTTGATTCTGTCCTCATGTTGATTTGGGGGAAATTGCTAAATTTAGAGCAATTAGATACATTGAAAGTAATTAAATGCAAAAGTGCTGTAGCAATTAAAACAAGAGTCCAAGCTGCATGTAGAACAGGCCAAACATTTTATGGTGTTTCCTGATTTCCTTACAACTGCAAGAGTTTTTCCAGATTGATGCCTTCTGGAATTATGCAACTTCCATTTTGTTCTTTAAAATTGCTCCACGGTACCTCTCAGCAGTTTCTAATGTAAAGTGAAATCTGGGGTTTTTTTGAAAAAAGTAAGTATGGATGTAGTAATTTTAAGTCACAGTGCACTGCACATGCCCAGAAGAACCTCGATCACTTCCAAATTCAAGGACTAATAAAAATTGGAAGCACTCCAGTAATTTTAAATTACTTTGCACATTGAAGAGTGATTTAAAATCATTGAACTGATTCAATTTTTTTTATATATGCACTTCAATTTGGAAGTGAGTCAGATGGACAGCAGCATGCTGAAGAGGTTCAAGACATACTGAATTAATTTAAACATTTTTAATTCAAGAAAGAGAGAAAGGAGGAGTAATGAGGTTCCTAATAGGAACCCGGAGAACAGCCCCCATTTACTGCCACTATGTGGTTAGAAGTAGGATGATAAAGCAGTGAAGGAGTGACCAACATGATCAAGGAGTCAGCTTTTTTAGTATTAGTGTGGTAGTGAGATAAAAGACCACCAGAGCTGGTGGGATCTGGATGAAGTCCTGTGGTTATGCTTAATTTATTACTACTGTTGTTTTCGAAGTGATTTACACAGCTGTGGAGTTTGTTTTTCCTTTTGCAGATCTAGCTGACAAACAGGGAGGGCTGACTGGCTTGGGGAAAAATATACACGCATGTACATACATGTATGCAAATGCAGGCAATGTGTAATTTGGCTTCACAACATTTGCTACCTGAGACTGGTATATATGCAGAAAGAAAAAAGCTGGCATATGGAACTGCCTGGCAGCATGTGAATATTACTTCAGCATTCATGCACTTATGCATAAAATTAAAATAGGAAAAGGCTTCTTTCTTGCAAGACAAAGACATGAGGACCATTCTGGGTTTAATGCTGTTAAGGTTCCACAATCAATGTTTTACATGTTCTTTCACAGAAATAACAAAAAAAGAAAGTGGATTTTTCCTATCAATAAGTTGCTGCAGTCCTACATAACATATCCAGTGGGAATGTGTGATATTAGCATCATAGCTGGGTTTTTTTTAATAGATGACAAACTAAAGCCTTCACATAGAGGGTGCAGGTAGAGTGGGGTAAAAAACCCAAAACCCAAAAAAAACCCAACCCAAAGACTGGCCTTCTGAAGAGGCCAGTGGTTTTCACTTGACTCCTCATGCAGAAACAAACATGTTTATCTGTTCTAGAGGAATTAAAGGAAAGTGTAAAGAGAGAGATGTTCGAACTCATGCCTCTTCTCTGGACACTAAATCACCCTTAGAACAGGATTTTGATGCGAGGATTCTGTTTTGATCCAAATTTTACATGGTCAGCAACAGTCTCTAATTCTAGTCACAGTAAAAATCCATGAGCTGAGATGGTGTGCTCAGAAGTCCAATAGCAACAAAAAGATGGGATTTCCTCTTTGCCCTCTATCCTGTCTCTTTACTTGCATCAAGGGAATTTCACTGTGGATATTAGCAGGATCCATTAAGTCAAAATCCCACTTCAACAATACAAATCTTACCATGTATCTCTGTGTTTCCATAGAGCTTCTTGCTGTGGCTTATAGTTGTAGTAAACTCTTTGTGTCTGTCTTCCCTAGAAAGACAGAATAGCTTCACACAAAGTCCAATACATTTGGTTCAACTGACTGACTACTAAAATGGACTTAGCAGTCACTGAAGACCTATTTAACTTCATGTCAGCTAGGCTGGATTAAGCTTTCTTCTAACCGTATGTTTAAGAATGGCCAGCTGACAAGATGTGAAAGATAGTTTTTCTTTGCAAAGGCATGTTTCCCCTCTCTGTTACCTTACTCAGCTCTTTTAAGGTGTGCTCTAAAATGACCTTACTTTTAGTGGTAAACCACTCAACCACTGAGTGTTTGTAACCACAGAAAGAGGAGGCAGGATTGCCTTCTTTGTATAAAATACCCTTTGTTTTGCATCTTCCGTGAAGAAGAGTGTTTGCATTCTTACTGTGGAAATCAGAGGTCCAAGCTGTTACCACATTAACTCGTCTCTATACTTTTCCAACACTCTGTGGAGATATTAACCCTTTTACTTCCAGCTATAGAAGGGTCTTTCAGGAAGGACTGAAACCTCTCCTAGTTTTCCAGAGTACCAGCCATCTCAGATTTCTGGACGTCTTTGTTTCTCACTTTGTGAATTTCAGTTCACTTTTGTGCTTTTCACTAGCTCATCAAATCTTAACAGCATCCATCTACCTTCAACTCTGCTAGGCAGTATCCATCAGTTCCTGGTTAGGAACAGGTTGTTCCCCATTGTACTTGTGACAAACCAGAATCTAAGGCTTTGAGTAAGAGGAGGGTGTTCATAGGCTGAAAACCTATCTGCATATGCCACGTTGAGCTTATCTGTGCCTACCGAGCAAGAGATCTCTGATGTTCAGGCAGTAGTTAGCTTTTCTTTTTCTGCTTGTGTTCGGATGCAGGCAGGAAACCTTGTGCAGATGGCTGGCACATGAGGACTCAAGATGCCTTGGTAGAACCCAGATGATGAGTAAAAACTGAAGATTAGAATTAGGCAGCCATGGATTGCCCTTTCTGGTCTGCCTTGCGACAACTTATATTTGGCAAACGACAGCTTCAGAAGACCATGTGGCTGTTTATCGTTCTGTTTTCATTCATCATGTGCAGCTTTTGATCCTGAGTATGTCTTTCATAGGGTGATTTCTAGTTCTTTTACCATCTTTTGTTGGGCTCCCATGGTTTTGATGATGTGTTGTTTTAATTAATATCAAATTAGATAGCCTCTCAGACACTACCATAATTACTGACTTATAATAGCCACTTTACTTGAAGTTATTAGGGAATTTTGCAGTCCAACAAAATACAAAGGAATGACCCATTGACAGGCCCCAAATGCTGAACGTTTAGTGAGGGGAATCCCCCACCCTCATGAATCTCATCACTGTCCTATCCTCACACACAGAGCAATCGGATACTTTCCTGGCTTATGCATGAATTCTTGCATTTACACTTCTCTGAGAAAGATTATTGGTGTTGTCACTTAAATGAAAAACCCACACTGAAAAGCACAAAGCCCACTCCTGCCCCTGACAGCATTTGTTCAAGAGTAATACAAATATCTGGCCCTTAAAGTGGATTTTTCCCACTCAGAGATAGCAAAGATAGCATTGTCAACTCACCTTTTAAAACTACTTAGGGTTTCTTTAAGAAGGTGCTCTGTCTTGCAGAGGCAGCAAAACAATGCAGTAGATATGGTGGCTATTAATTTTCATTTAGCAGATAAATCAATACTCACCATAAAGCCTGAGTAACTTGTTGGCACTAAACTATGCAGCGCCATTTTCACTGAAATTTGTCAAGCTTCAAGCATGTGGGCTTTTTTATTTTTTTAAAAGGGGATACATGTCTTCATGTTGTGTTACATGAAAATAATACCACTAATAAACTGTAATAATCAAGTTATTAATTCTGTCCCTATATTTCAAGGGAAAAAAGGTTTTCTCAGCATAAATAGAAGAAGTAGAAGTCAGAGCAAAAACGTCCTACTAAACCTTTGTGTGTTATTGAGAAAGGGATGTTTCATACTCTGTAGTTTACAGGCGTATGTTATACTGTACACACCGTCTGCAAGCACTTTAGAAAATCCTGGATGCTTAGCATAGTCTTAAATCAGGCATATTGCCAATTGTGGATTAAGCTGGGTCATTTTCCTAGGAGTTCCTTTACAGTTCAGTCTCTTTTCTTGGTGTTAATGCTTTTCCCGCCGTTGGGTGAAGGGAGGGAAAGGCTTGGAATACTCTGCCCTAGGGCCTCCTAAACTGTACATCTGTCATGGATCATGTCATGGAACAGAAATGTTTGTTTTTGCTCCCATTCATTTCAACTGGCAGCTAGTTATTATTAGAATGAAAAATTAAGCTATTATGCAGTGGAAGCCTTGCTGGCTCTATCAAATTTATGGAGTTAATACAGCAAAATTATCCTTTATAGGGGGTATAAGCAGCTGTATGTGTAATGCAGGCCCCTTCTTGATCAGTCCAAATACAAAATGGCAGTCTTGTTTTCATTGTTAAAGCTCAGTAACAATGTCACCATATTTCAGAAATTTCAAGGGAGCATTTGCTAAGAGAAGTGTGGGTGACTTGGTTAGACATGTAAGTCCATCCTCTGATGTTTAGGAACTGCAAACGTGGTGAGCTGTTTTCAGAAAGGGAGAAATCATAGGCTTTCTCAGGACTTTCCAAAACATTTCTTTTCTAGTGCCTCTGATTTTTTTGTTTGCTGGGGTGCTTTTTGTGTGGATTTTTTTTTTAAATGAGGGAACTGGCTGTACCTTTTACTAACAGAAGAGTGAATTGTTTTATTAAGCTTTGTATCCTCTTGAGAATCTGAGTTCTCTAAGTCTTATGACTCATACACCCTTAAACATGAGGTGTTCACCAGGAGCAAGGTGCCTGGTGAAAATAGAAGGGTAAGAACTAAGTAAAAGATGAAAGACAAATAAATAAATGGAGGACATCCAAGAGGGAAAGAATTTTAATAGTACTTGTGTACTTGAAGCTGTACCCCCCCCTCCTCCCTCAAGACACTGTTAATGCTAATGCTGTACACAGAGGGCAGTCTGTTGTTCTAAATTCAGCTTTTTATCTAGCTAAAGAAATTCCAGACCCACCTCAGTATTGCAGACACTTTTACTAGAGGGTGCCACTGCAGTAGAAGAGATGCCAAAAGTTCACCCCTACTTTCTCCCCTCACTCCAAAAATACTTGTAGTGAAGTTGTCAAGATGGGGTTAAGTGGACTATCTGCACTGCTATGGAATTGTCTTTATAGCAGATATTGTCTTTATAGCATGTCCTCCAGATGTACTGTTTCTGTGTCTTACTGACACATTTGGGATGGACTTGAAAAGAAAAGAAATAGAAGCAAGTTTCTACCATTTTGTATTGTGAGTAGACTTGTCTTTGGAACTAAGCTATTTTGCAAAAATCATATAACAGGAAGAGAGAATAGGGGAAGAAAAAGCATCTGCATGAGAGAGAAAAAATAAGATTTTTAAAATTAAGAGTTTTGTGAGAAAACCTAAAGACATGTAAAGTACTTGAAATTCTGAGCCATTCAGTCATTCCTGCTGAAGTTATCCTCGTGGAGTTTATCACTCTGTGTGTACCAGTATCATAGGGGACCAATTAATTGCACTCACAGTTGCCTTTGAGCTATTTTGAAAGTAGGAAGAACTCATTTCATAAATGGTTTAAACAGCACTACAGTCATTACATACAGTTTCTTGCAGATATTGTCTTTATAGTAGGTGGAAGGACAGAAATTTTGTTACACGTCATGATTGCTAATGAATTTTTAAGAGAAACCTAATAAAAACAAATTACAGGCTGGTAATTAAAAACAATATATAGTTATTAAAAATAAAAATGTGCTGTGCCACAACCCTTGTCCAGAACATATACAATCAGAGTTCCCTCCCAGTGTTTAAAGAAATTGCTGTAAGGGGCAACCTTGTGGAAAGAAAGTAAAAAATCCTTGGCTGTAACAAGTGTGCCCAGCAGTGTGCCCAGGTGGCCAAGAAAGCCAATGGCATTCTGGCTTGTATCAGGAATAGTGTGGCCAGCAGGAGTAGGGAGGTGATTGTGCCCTGGTACTTGGCACTGATGAGGCCGCACCTCGAGTACTGTGTTCAGTTTTGGGCCCCTCACTACAAGAAGGACACTGAGTTGCTGGATCTTGTCCAGAGAAGAGCAATGAGGCTGGTGCAGGGTCTAGAGAATAAGTCTTACGAGGAATGGCTGAGGGAGCTGGGGTTGTTTAGTCTGGAGAAGAGGAGGCTGAGGGGGTAGACCTTACTGGTCTCTACAACTACCTGAAAGGAGGTTGCATTGAGGTAGGTGGTGGTCTCTTCTCCCAAGTGACTAGAGACAGGACAACAGGCAATGCCTCGAGTTGCATCAGGGGAGGGTTAGTTTGAATGTTAGGAAAAAATTCTTTATTGAAAGAGTGGTCAGGCACTGGAACAGGCTGCCCAGGGAGGTGGTTGGAGTCATCACATCTGGAGGTGTTCAAAAAACATGTAGATGTGGCAGTCTGGGATATGGTTTAACAGGCATGGTGGCGTTGAGTTGACAGTTGGACTTGATGATCTTAGAGATCTTTTCCAACCTAAGATTCTATGAAGTGAAAGTTGCTTGAAAAAGCAGCAACTACCTCATAAAAAGTGGAGCTGGCATTGAGAATTCACCGGAAGCCAGGCACAGTTCATCTTCTAATGAAACCCCTGGTTAGCTCAAGGATGGAGATGTTAATGGGAGACACCTGTGTTATTGACAACAGTTCTCTGCACCCACCTCCTTTTCCCTTGTTTGAAGCCCCTCTCTGACCACCCTCCTCAGGAGCCAGGTATGCCTAAACTTGGCTTATCTGTTCCCTGGTGCTGCTCTGTGTTACAGTGAAGGTGCCTTTCCCTTAGTGTCCTTCTGGGAGGCTGTTGTCCTTGTTTTTGGTATGTAGAAGCTTTCTGGGCAGGACAGGTTTGCATCTAGCTTGGGAGAGCATTACTTGTTTTGCTGCTGGTTTTTCGGCTCTAGTCCTTGGTACTTCCTGGAGTATCGCCAGCCATGGGAGAAGACTCTCCTACTCCTGCTGAGCAGCAGAGGAGGCAGTGAATGTTTCCTGGGCCCTTCTGTAGAAATTCAGAAGAATGATGCCCAAATCTGACAGTCCCTTTCAACAGAGATTGCTGACTGGCTACCAGCTTCAGTATTTGGAGAGCAATCATCACATAATTGCTTTTCATTTCTACAGGAAGATCCATGTGAAAGGAACACAGAAGTACTGATTCGGGCTTATATGAAAAAGGCCCTTTTGAACAGATGTGGTGAAAGGTGTATGTAAATTTGTCCCTAAAGAATTTTTATGCCTCGCTTACAGATCCTGCTATGCTATCAGAGTTGTATGGATAGGCTGAGGTGCCAACAACTATCAAGGCCTGGGTAGTGATAAAGTGAAATAACTGGCCATGCAGAGAGTTTATTTATTGGTGGCAGGCAACAGTTATGAAACTGTGTTTGGTGATGTTGCCAACTGTGAAACATGGAATACCTTACTCTCCTTCAGAAGTAGTAGAAGCATGGGGAAACATTTGCAAGTTTTGTCACAGGAGCTAATTTCTGTTAATACCCTGACTCTCTCAAAATATATAGTGAAACCTTTAAGAAGGTTTTAGGTCAATTTGGAAGGCTCCACCTACTGAATTACTAATACTGGTCTCATCCTAAATTACCTAGGGAGAGCATACAGATTTTGCATTTAAACACTGGCATAGCCAGTTCTTGCAGAGGTCACAAGTGCTAAGGAAAGCAAACAGCACATTGATTTTTGTTAATTTCCCACAATCCAGAATTTGCAATGAAATGTAAATTAAAGTGTTGTTCACCTTTAGATAAATCTTAAGGTCAGAAATTGATGAAATGCATAGAGGAATGACAGTCTTGTGAGTTTTGGAAGTGCATAAATCCTGGGGATTGTGTTACTTGTGGCTGAACATTCTTCTGTTAGTCTTGAAAGGATGTGTTTTCGTTTTAGCCTATTAATCTCAGTATATCTTTTTTTGACACAGATCTATTAGGAATTTTAGAGACTACAATATCGACTCCAGATGCTAGGTGTTCCTTCATCTTTTTGGTACACACTTTAATCCATAACAACCAACACATTTATTTTATGAGCCTTCACAATCAAGAGAGTCTTAATATCCTTTCTGGCAGGTTTTCACTCTTTGATTTCGCGTTATATGGGGGACTGGTTACTTTGAACATACTTTAGAAAGCCTCAGAAGTAAATCCTTTATGGTAACTTCTTTACATCTCTGTGGTAAATCCTGTTTTGCTTTTAAAATATGCTCACAAGTACGTATATGGAAGCGTAGCTGCATTATAAGCTAAATGATAACACATGAGACTGTGCGCTGGCAGCGTGTTGTAGGTTGACAAGGTTGACTATTTCACACAGAGTGACCAAGCCTCATTAGAGACGTCCATCACCCAGGCAGAGCCTCCCTCTCCTGGTTTCATGACAGTCCTGGTACTCAGCAGTGAAATAAAACACATGCTGATCAAACTGCTGCGTTGTCCTGCATTATCAGTTGGTGCTTGCAATACATCTCTCCGAGAAAACAGCTCCATCACCGTGATCTGCTGCCACAGTGAATGTAACCATAGGTTTTCTTCTGCTCCTGGAATTTCAGGCTATAAGTTCTTTTTATTTATTTTATTTCTCTGAATAAAATTGAATTCTGTGTTGGTTTTCGCTAGTGTGCCTCAATTGATGGTGTTGGGGTTACTGCAGACTTACATGAGTGCAACTCTGAATAGATTTTGGCCTCTGGCAGATGGAAAACTTTCCTCCCTTTTTCTTGTCTCTGCGTCTGTGTGTGCCTTTGTATCTCCTTCAGAAACACAACTCTTAGAATTTGTAAACCCAGCTAGTGAAAAAATGACGTACAGGGAAAAGCAAAGATGTTTACCCATCGCTGAGCTAGACAAACATCTTCATTTCAGAAAACAAATCAAATAAAGAAAGAAACCCTCTGATGAAATCCTCCCTTGCTTCCCTTCATCCAGCTCATCTGATGCTGAAGTGAAGTACATTTTTACAAGTACAGTCAAGCCATAAATTGAACAATGAATATCTTGTCCAGTAAAGCTCGTATCCCAGCTGGGGTTTTCAGCAGCAGCTTGAGCAACATTTCTGAGGGGAAGACCTTTATGAAGGAGATTAAGCAGTGCCCATGTTCAGCAGGCACTGCTCTTTTCCCGTATGACAGGAGGACTAGTGGCTGTGCACGAGATCCTGGCTGCTCTCCTGCAGACAGAGGAAAAGGGGCAGTCACATTCCCACTATTTACGCTCAGGAACATTTGGGAGTGAGTGAGACTGTAAGTTTAACTCCGTGTGCAGTGACTGATCTGGGTTGACTGAAACATACTGGGACAAGTTTTTGAAGGTGTTTTTGTGCCTTGTTCTCATAGTGCTTGTATCTTTAAAAATCTGGTCCTTCTGCTGGAAAGTACATGTGCTGCTTGTAGCCCCTGTAAGTGTCAGCATGAGAGGGATTTTGTGCTAAATTCTGGTTCAGGCTCTAACTTCCTCTGCTTGTGCAGTCTCTAATAGTGCTGGGGGTACAGAAGTACACCTGCAGTTCCCCATTTGAAAGCCCCTTCCTCGTGATGTGAATTATACATGCACTAATGTGAGTCTTTTGAATCTGCTATGCAATAGAAATGACATACTAGGCAATTCTAATATGCCACTCAAGCTGCCATCTTGCTCATTTTCTTACTTGTTCATCCCTCTTTGTTGCTAAATAACTGGCATCTGCATCCATATTGGTGGTCCTGAGAGGGCCCCAGAAAAATAGATAAATTCTGCTGAATATTGCATACTAAAAAGAGCCCACACATTGCTGCTCCCCTCTCTTCTTTTGGAAAAAAACAAAACAAAACAAAACACAACTGCTTGGATTCTTGCCAGCGGCTTTGAAGGAGGCTGGATTTGGACTATGGCATTTTCTTTCTCAGTCAAGAGAATGTGTCTGAAATTTATTAAGGTTTTTTAGTGATGATGAAAATTAGAAAAGGAGGGACACACGGTAACAGGTTCAGTGCTAGTTTGAGGCTGCGATGGTTTAAACATATTTTTCTTTTTCAGGTAGTTGTCATACCCCATTTGGTAGTCCCAAATCTGTAACAGCAAACATCCTGGAATTGTAGTGGATTAAGGTTTTGCGTGTTATGTGTAGTGTGCTAATGATATAGGAGATGGAGGCTGCTGTAGCTGTACGATGGAGGGCCTGAGCACCACATTTTAACGTCCTTTGTAACTGCTGATGTTGGGTTTGACTTCAGTGCCTGAGAAAGAAGCTCAAGACCCATGGGACCATTGCAGTCTTAAAAGCCTGACATTGAAGCAAGCTACAGATAGAGAAAGCAGCAACAGAACTGAGAGGCAGGAGACTCTACATCAGATTTGCCCCCTCCCCCCCCACCGTGATTATTCATGTTAACACTGCTGCCCTGCAAATATGGATGGGATTGCTCCTAAACTTATTTTTTCATTCTGTAAGTGGGTTTTAGGTGTGGGAGTTGGAAAAAAATAACCCATGTTTCACTGCAGCCATCCTAGTATTTAACGGGGAGGGAGACTTATACACGTATTGTAACTGTGTATTCTCTGCACAGACATATAGAAGCACAGACGCGCAGATAATGTCACCCACATCTTGCCCTGGCTTCAGGACCATGAGCTAATTTTATAACAGTTGATGGTGACTTAAACTAATGTTGCTAGGGTGCTGTCAGTGATGCTGAATAAATAGGGAAGGACTTGAGGAGAACGGCAAACAGCAGCTGTGACGACTTTTGTTCTGAAGCTACCTCTGCATGCCAGATTTTACCCTCCAGGCACAGCAGCAGAGCACGACTCCCACCTGTTATCTCTCACCATTGAGGCTTGCTTCTTTCTGTTTAAGTTAGGTTAAATATTTCCCCTTTTCCCAGGATTCAGAGCTCATCAGCCCAGCTGTGGCGCACAGTCTTGAAACACAAAACAGCTGGAGACATAATGTGAACAAAGTTCACCTTTTCTTGTTTACATTTGAAAGCTGCTGCACTGTTTATGGGATGATGCATTTGTTTAAATGAATGTCCAGCTATTATTGATTTTTCCTCTCTTTTCTTTTTCTTTTTTTTTTATGGTTCTGTCACTGGTGTCGGCAACAGAAATCTCTCGCTTTAGCACACCTGCACACATATTGACTGTGGAAAGAATTAGGCCATGCTCTCCCTACAGCTGCTGCGGTGAAACTCAGGCATGGATTTAGCCGAGAGACCTTGTGGAGTCTCTCTCCTTCCTTTTGGCATCCCTGCAGTTATCTGTGAGCGTGCATCTACCTGTTGCCCAGCACACCAATGGGTCACCTGGGTATGTAGCCCCATTTTCTTACCCTCTTTTTCCTCTCCCTTTTGCCTCATCCTCTGCTCATACTTGTATCCTTCCGGGGTGAAATTTTGTAAGAAACAGCAAGAAGCAGGGATAGTGTTTGAGAATGTCAACCTCTTCATGCATTTGGAGACTGTGAGGTCTGAAGGTACCATTATCACCATATAGTTTGTTCTACTGCCCAAACACAGTGTATAAGAGTCTCAGCCAATAATCTGTTTGACGCACCCAACAACTTGCATTGAGCTGAAGTTTCAGCCATAAGAAAAGCAGCTAACAGTGATAGAAATGCAATTTTTAAGGACCTGCCACACCTTTCAGAATTTCTTATTTATCCTGATCATTTACAATTAATGCCTTGTTTGCTTTTGAATTTGTCTAGCTTCAGCGTCAAACCAAGACGATGACTTTTATATGTTTGCAATATTAACACTGATCCAAATTATTGCTGTGATCATTTCATTTATTTTTACTACTCATCTAAAAAGGGAGTTGTTTGAATGCCTGAAGTTTAGTAGGTCTGGTTGAGATAAGAGAGAAATTGCCCTAATGTGCAAGTTCAGTGGTAAAGGCAAGCAGCGTTAAACATCAGATGCTTCAGGCTTAGGAAGCCAGAAAGTACACAGTGGTGGGATTTAGCTTGCCTGCTTCAAACCCCATTGTCTAGAGTCCATCCTGTATCAGAAAGAGAAAGAAGTACCTCTACTGGGCAACTGAGCCCAGTATGGGGAATTTTGAGATGTCCATTTCTCCTTAGAGCCTGCAGAGGTGGCCTGTAGGACCGGAGTTGGTTAAATGAGGGACTTTTCCATGGTTAGAGATGGGGAAGAGCCTCTCTCCCCACCACCCCTGCAGAATAACCTACTTAGAAGGAATTTTTTTCTCAACTTCTGAGAGAAAAGTTGGCTTATGCCTTAAAACATAAAGATTTATGATCTTTAACATGCGCATGGGTTTTTTAATCCTGTCTAATGTAAGTATAGATGGTCTCCATAACTATATAAATCCTCCGTTATTCTTTGATTCCAGCCAAGACCTTGGCCTCAGTGATATCTGGTTGTAATGAGTTCCACTGAGCTACAGTGAAGCTCATTGTATTTGATATGGCTGCGGTACTCAATACAGGGAATAAACTCGCTAGGGATGGAATTCACCTCCATCCAAAGGACTTAAACAGTATGTTGTGCGGGTGTTCTGGACAAGCCAACATTTATTCTTAGCAAGCTATTTGTAAGCATGACTTGTCTTGTAATCTGTTTCTTCTTGTTAAGGATAGATCCTGCTCTCGCAAATGGCAAGCAAGGCAAATGAAGGTTGAAAATACTTCTGGTGAAGATTCAGGCTGAACCTTCTCCAAGTATGGAATTTAATCTACAGGGAAAATTTCCCTTGAAAAACTTTTCTTCTAAAAAATTGTGTGTGTGAGTGTATTCATTTTTGTTTTGTCACTTTTGCATGTCATTTCTTTCCTGGGTTCCAGTCTAATTACAAGCAGGGGCTAGCAGACGCATAATTTTGGAAGGTACTATTTTTGGGAAAAATTGTTTTTTTCCTTCCCTTTTTTTAAAGACTCACAGAGGTTACAGATTTATGGTGTGTGACACTAAATCTCTCATTCTGATCTGTCCCTCAGACCTTTAGATGTCCATGCTTTTCAATAGATGTTAAAATCTGAAGTTCATTCTTCTTGAAGAAATTTGGAAGTTACTTTAAGGAGAAATGAGATCACTTTTATCAATGCTGAGATTCTGCAATCTTAACTAACAAAAATACATTTATATGCTCAGGAACTATTACCATTGTCTTTATGAGGGTCATTTAAATTGACAGCATGCAGCTGTGTCCTTGTGGGTTTTACATCTTGGAGAATCTTAGGGAATTTTTCAAGGCAGTATTTGGACTCTTCACCATTTCCTCCCGGCCCAGAACTTGACTACCATGAGAATAATGGGGCTTGCGTTATTTTAATCATCAACCTCATGGAACTATATATAGAGTTAAATAAAAAGAATAGTCCCACACGTTTGAAACATAAATATGACTACCCATATATACCTTTTGTTCCGTGTCACTCATTAGCTGTGAAAAAATGAGATTCCTGTAAACATGACAAATCCACATTCCAACGAAGCCTGTAAAAGTCTTTAAAAGGCCATCTTCTCCTTTTAGTTATAGTAATGTAAACCTGAAATAACTCAATTTGCTTAATTTGAATTGCATGAGTTGAGATAGGTGTGGCTGACAGTGGAGGCTGGCTAGCAGTTCCCAACACCAGGAAATCATGAGGTCACACTTGCTGCTTGGTCCAGAGGCAGCTTTGTCTTCATTCCAGGTGAAACCACACCAAAGAAGTGAATCACAATTTTTTTTTCACCTGTAATTTAGTCACAATTAGTGTGTGGGGTATACTTGGAAGTATACTTGGAAGAAAAACAGCAGGTTTAATCATTATTGTCTAATAACGTTTTACTAGAACAAATACTCATAAAAGAAAATCCCCTTTCCCTTTTCTTTGAGTAAAAATAATATTGTTACATATATAAGAATTTACACTGAAACTTGTATGAAAATTGCTAAGAGTATTGTTCCAATTCTATTTGACAATATTTTTCTGTATTAGTTCTTAAGCATTTTCATTTCAGATATTCTCTCCCTCTCACCTTTCTCCCCAGACAGCACTGTGAACAAGTAACTTGAGGCTTTTGTAGGAAGAATTGTATTAATGAACTAAGCTTCACAGAAACGCAATAAACCAAACCAGACTCAAAAAGACTGACTTCAGCCTTCCCATACATCCTCTCCTTGTAGGCTTGAAAAAATTCCAAATCATTAGCAATAGTCAATCATCCCCATATTTTCAGCGTGGCTCAGAAAGGCCAGGGGACACACAGGGGTGGGCATGGGGGCAGCAGGTTTTATGCATCGGGCTAATTTTCTAGTGAGACTAAAGCTGCAGGTGACAGCACATGTTGACAACTCATTGTGCAGTATTCTAAAAGTAGGAGGTAAAACAGCTCAATACTTATCCTAATTATTGTATGAAATATTGAAATATTGCCTTTATCAAAATGAGAGGAAAAAACCTCACCACATAAAGAAAGGACAGAGAATGAGACCGGCAAGAGTTGTATAATTGGGGAAGTGTGTTGTTCTCTTTCATTTATATGAAGGGCATTCATGAAATTCTTTCCTGAAATACTGGCTAATCTCTCCAAATGCTATTTCTGTGAAAGAACTTGGAATCATTAGATGAGATTTTTCTGAAATGTGGTGAACTCATTGACAAGATTTTTTTTTTTAATACACATATTTCTTTTTGCTTTGCAACAGACCTAGAGCCTTGTGTCTTAGGTTTTTAGGAACATGAATAATTCTACAAGCATTTATACCTGAACACTTTGTGATCTGCGCTAATTCATACAACTATTAATGTATAAATGCTGTTGCATCTATTCTGAAAAGTTTTTGTCTGTGCAATCTCTCACACATTGATGGATGTGAAATGGAGGTATATAACCTTATTAGTCTATCCTTGAATTTTTAAGAGAATATTCCTATACTAATAATACAAATGTAAACATTTTAGTATTTAATATTTTATTTAAAATTTTAGTGAAGATAAAAATTGTTTCAAAAATTAATTTGAGGACTTGTGCATTTAGAAATGTTTGTAGTACCAGATTTTCATGGATTTTTTTAAAATTAGCACAGTGATTCATGAAGAAGCTACGCTGAGCATCCCCTTGTTTACTTTCGGTGAACCAAGTGACAAAAATAGACTGTTTAATAGCATTTTCCTATACTGGGCAGTTTTCATTATGCCACAATACATTTATGGCATGGCAATATAAGCTGAACTAGATTGTATTTGCACTACCAAAGTTAGTAAAATATTCCGTTTGTAGTATTTCTAGCACTGCAGCCCTTCATTGTATTGCTAGTGGGATTTTCAGAATGTGCATCATTGACATAAGTCCTTTCCCCTCAAAGTCAGTGGAAATTTTAAAAACTGAAAGAGCAGATTTTAGCTAGTGAGAACTTTTGAAATGGAAAGTTGAATACAGGGGAATGATATTTTTTTTGAGAAGAAAATAATATTGTGCTGTCTAATGAAGTCCAATGAATGTTCTTAAAGATGTGGAATTACACAGTTATGTAGCCTATTTACACTGTCTTAAAGTATTTCTGAAGCTAGATGCCAAAAATTATATCAAATGTGGTACCTTTGCCAATATGGTGAAGTTAATTTAGCCTTTCTAGTGTGTCTGTTCTGTGATCCTCTCTTAGAGTCATAATATTTATTCCATAGTTGCTGGATTCAGGCTACAACATAGACTCTCTGGGAATATATCAGGTTTATGTAGAGAAAGTGACTATTATTTATGGGACTCTTATTCGCTGGTGAATGAAGTTGAAATATATGTAGCTGGTATGATGGGAACGGTGAGGAGGAGACCCTTGAAATCGCAGGAAAAAGTTTTCCTTTTCTCACTTCCCTGCCTGGCACCTGAGGAAGAAATTTTAAGGAAAGCCCTTCTTTGTTTCTGCAGCTTCAGACAGAAGCTGACACACTGGGGATGCAGGCAGAAGAGAATTTAGCTGCTGAAGTCAAAGAAATATTTTCTGATTAGGTGTGAACTGATTTTATTATTTTTCCCTAAAGGCTTATAAGTTGACCAACTTCAGGTAACTTTTTATTAAGTACCAAAAGGCATTTATCTAATGCCAGAGCAGCTGCTGACAAATTTCAAGCTTTTATTTCAAAGTATGGAGCAGTTAAGTGGTTGGAAGAATATTTTTAAGCATGAGAAAAGCAAAATAATGTGGAGAGCCGTGCGTTTATTTTGAGAAGTCTGTAGCCCCAGTGCTTATGCATTTTTACTTGGTGTGGTGATCCGGCCAGTTCATATGATACTTCCCAGCTTTCACCTCAATATTTTTCTGAATACAAATAAACCCAACAAACCCCAAAATCAAAATCCCAGCTCACCCAAATCTGAATTTAAAACAAAACCCCGAATTTGGAGAATTTCCTTCCAAGTGACTGTAGTTGTCTGAAAGCAGTGTTTTAACATGGAAAGTGTTGATTGATCTGCTGTATAGGTGCTGTTTGTATTTCCTGTGCTTGCAGACATGGCAGACAGCTAAAATTCTGTCTTTGGTGTGTGTGTAAGACCGCACCAAAAAGAATCACTGCATATGTACAGGGTCAAACTGATTTCATTTGGGGTAACTCAAAGAGGTGAAGTTCCTCACTAGCAAGACCTATGCAAGGCCAACATCCCATGTATTTGGAGGCTTGGGTATTTATAATATGCAGCCAGTTTTGAGGCTAAGTCCAGATCTTACCAACGCTTACCCAGCATGATCTGTGGTAAAATTAAGCAAGTTTGCAGGATGTCCCCCTGTAATTTTCACTTGTGACTAGTTAATTTTGCTGTGTTTCAGGCGTTTAGATGAAAACATCTTAAAGGAGCTTGTTTTCAGAAGGTTACTGGAGTGACTGCTTACTGTCATTGAGATGTCTTCCAGCTGAGCACTGGAAAATCAAGGCTACTAAAATCACTAAGAACATGACTTGGAGCAGTTTAGCTTTCCAGACCTGGCTTTTCTTTCTCCCTGAGAATTATTTCACTGGGAACTGAAATTTGCCGAAAGAGTGAAGTAACGTATTTTCTTTCAGGGAAAAAAACCAAAGAATATTCAAGACATCCTTGACCAGGGGTTGTGAAGTTGCTGATGGTGGCCTTCCTGAAACTTAAATGTATAAACCAAACACATTGCCTTGATCAATAATCAGAATAATAGAATATTTTTAGGAACATTTAGAAAATGTAACTCTATCTGATGTGATTACTCATGCTTACTTGAAAAAAACTGTCAACCAATACCAGTTACCATATTTTCTACAAACAGCAGTGGAAAAAGTGAGAGGTTTGTAAAAGTGCTTGTGAAAACATAGCTTTGGTGCAGTTTAGTAGTTGCTTAGAAAATATAATGCAGAATCAACTATCAAACTGAAATATATCTATTGACTCAATGCACTATCAAGGCTATGTATCAGGAAACATGCACAATAAATGACAGAACAGTTAAATCTTGAACATGGTGTAATTTGGAGATTTTCTTGACAACTGATCACAGCATGATGGATTCTAAGATAAGAACTAAAAATAGTTCTACGTAGATATGAATCTTAGTCATACTAGATGGAAAAGGAAAATGATGATTGAGTTATGCTGATTCTGCTAAAGAGCTCCAGTTATATATTAAGGTAGTAAAACTCTTTATGAAACATGGGAGGAATGTAATGTATTACTAGTTAATTACAACAGCAAGATATACCATTGAAGGGATTATTACCATATTTTATGATGACTGTTTTATTATCTCTTTGTTTATACTTTCCTTTGGTAATGAACTTTTCTTCTGAACTTTGAAACATTTAATATTTGAGCATTAAATATTGTACCCCTTGTATTTGATAGGAATAGTTCTTAACATAGGGAGTAAGAATATAACTGCAAAGGAATAGAAAACACAGATGGGAAAAATGGCGTTTTCTGTAATTATATGTTGTATCCATGCATCAGCAGTGGTGTGGTTGGTTCGTTTCAGTTTTTCTGGTGGTGATGAGGTATGGAAAGCAATAGCTTGTTTTATAGTGGAAAGCAAATTCTGCTCTGGCCAGTATGCCCTGTAAAGTTGTTGGATTCCCAGGACTGCCAGTTTCAGCAGCACCTCTTCAAATGCGGATGGCTGAAAGATGAACATCTCTTGTTTTAAGTAGTTGAACAACTGTTTGATTGCTTCTTTCTATAGGAAAATAATCTCTTCATGGATGGCTATAAGTGGCATCATTTTTCCTTTGGGTTCCCATTGCTCTCTGTATATATTACACATCTGGACTGTAAATGAAACTTGCTCATTCCTCTGAAACATCTGTTGCGTCCTGCTGCAGAGAAGACTTATCTGCTACTTTTACTGTGCACTGCATCATTTTATGAAGTCTGTGTCTAGCAGCCCCTAGTCCAGATACAATCACTTCAAAATCACACAGAAATACTTAATAATCTCTGCAAAAAGAATTACCTGTTTCACAACAGGGTCTTTAAAAAAAAAAAAAAGGCAAGATTAAAAGAGTCCATGAAAAAGTGCAAAGATTTTTTTCCCCTCTTGCTTTGGAAAATATAAAAACCTAAGGAGAAAAATGGTAGGAATTTTCCAGTTAGAAAAAAGATTATTTCTTTTTTCAGTTTAAAAGTATTGGTCTAGTTATCCTGTTTGTGCAGCCGCTCATAGAAAGGCCTTCACAAAGAAAGGAGAGTGACGTAATGGATTCATCTAGTAAAAGAAGGAAAAGGAAGGAAAAAGAAAAAAAAAAGCTGCAGAATTTCAGGCTAGATTCTGCCAATTTTGTTCAAAGAACCAGAGCGGTTGCTTCTGCTGCTAAACCTAGTGAGGGCAGAAAGAGCTACGATGGCAAATACCAGCCATCTCTGGAGCTCAGAGCTTGCTTAGTGAGAGATGCTCAACTAAACCAGTAAGAGGGAAGAGCCTTTTATTTGCAGAAACACGTTTCTGCACACGCAGAGGAGGCTGTGTGTCCCAGCATCTAAAAGATTCAATGAAAGTCTCCACATGATTCTGGGCTAATCGGGGCCCCCTGCCTAAGATTGCTAGTTTTCCCTTCATTCCTCAGGCACCAGATCTTCAGCTGGCTGCTTTCTCAGCGTTGTAGAAGAAAAGAAAAGAAAACAAGTGATTTCTGAGACAGGGCACCGGGATTCAGTAGTCTGGAGAGTAGTAGTAGGAGAATTCTATAACCTTTCAGAGTGGAAGAGACAACTCTTTGCTTGTCTGGGTAGCTTGTTTTTTGTACCACCGTCATATCCCATGAGATAGAGGAGTCCTGATGCACTCCTGGCACACTAATTGTGCTCCTTCCTCTGATGGGAAGGATGGGGGACTTGGACTTCATTGCTACAAGCGTATGTGGCTTCAGATGGGTAGTTTTAAGCATTACCTCTTTGTTCTGCATTCAGGTCACAGGGAGGAGTTACCAGTTGTTTTTTTTTATAGCAAACCAAAGCTGGAGAGAGCAAGGGAGATGCTCACACAAAGGAAAACCAGCTGCATTTTTCAAATGCCCAAATGGCGCTATCAGAACTTTAAATATTTATCGGTGATTGTCTGCCCATTGAGTACTTTGGTGTATTTAATTTTTTTTTTTTAATTGTTATTGTGTGTCTGGGCTTCGACTTAGTTCCTTGGCCAAAGATAAAATATGATCTGTGTCACAAACGTATGGCATGTGAGGCAGTGCTTACGTTTTTCTTGAGATTCGATTAATGAGGTAAGAAAAGGGCAGAGGTATGGAAGAAGGCTTTGCTAAGCTGCCTTTTAAATTTCATACCATATTGAAAATGGAGCTCTGGCAGAAATAGCTTTGGCTTTGAAGGTCTGCTCCCTGTTAGCAACACAAGAGGCAGCTGTCTAAAATAGGAAAATACTGGGAGGATGTTTGGGGCCTGTTTATTGAGGGCAAGGCAGGGAGCTGTGGGCAGGCGTGTTTCCCAGGCTGCTAAGGGCAGCAGTGACCATGGAGCTCGTGTTGATAAGGAGTGGATGATAACATACTAACGCACTTTTACTTTTCTACGAAGAATTGAGGCTAGAGAGCTGCAGACTGTTTGTGACACATGGTAAATTTTTGAAAATTACTATTTTCAAAATAGAGAGGACCTGTTATATTAGTAGAACTGACAAGAAAATAAACAGCTATTTTTGGTTTTGATGTTGTGGCTTTTTTTTTAAAAAAAAGCCTTTGGAACTAGGGAAGATAGATGCAATGTTGGCTATTATTTACCAAATCAAACATATTTAAATGCACTGTCTTTGATACTTAATAAATGTTGTAGTGTGGCTTTTCGTGGCTAATAAAACTTGGTTTACGTTACACCCCTTGTCTGCTATGATTTGCCTCCTAGGGCTCACTTAGAGTGCATTAAGAAGCTGCATGGAAGATCAGGGTGATTTGCTGCAAAACTTAAATAATTCATTTATGCGCCACTGCTCTCAGACAGTGTTTTTACAAATGCTATGATGAGACAAGCTGTGAAATGTTTTACATGGTGGAAATGAGGGCTGCTGCTCAAGTAAAGTCTTTCTGCGCAGCTTTTATTCCTTGAAGTCTTCAAGAGGACTTTCAAAGCATTATGGTGTAGACCTCCAAAGCACACTCTCCTGCTGGTGAGGCTGTTTGTGCTAACTCAGCAATAATATTTTTTGTTTCCATGTGCTTTCACTGGAGGACCTGAAATGAGCACGGGATACTTAAGGAGTGCAGAGTGGAAGCTATAGTTCATTATAGTGGGGTAAAGGCACTTTTATGACTGTGGCTACACCTTGTCTGCCACACTGATAGTCTTTCTTACTGTGCTCTGTGCAGTACACTTGACTTTTTATTAATGGGCATGGAAGAAATTGGAATGAGTGAAGTTAAAATATACCAGAACTAAGCTTTACTGTCAACGTTGTTGACAACTCCCCTGATGTTAGCTCTAAATTCTCATTCTCTGGAGTCGTGTTTCTTCTGTGTAGCTATAACCTTCAATACCCTCTGCAAAAGTCTTATTGTCGTGAGGAAGAGCTTGAAAGTATGTCCTGCACCTACACACTCAGGAAGCAGTTGCCCAGACGTAAAATAGCTCTATTATTTACACTGAATGTTAGAATAATTTTTATCTTTGTTAATCTAGTAATTTGGATGGAGAAGGAGGGATAGTTCTTGAGGTTAGTGAAGCGAGTGTGACTTCGCCATCATTTTATGCATGTTTTAGGCTATAGCTGTTAATTACATGGTTGGATCTTATTTGTTCTACAGCAAGAACAAATTACAGAAGAATTAAAACGTAAACAAATTAGTCTTAAATTAGTAATTGGGTAAGAGTGATCTGTTTACAGTATGTGTCTGACTTTGCCAGGAAAAGTATCCAACAGTTTACATTTCCTGTGCACATCTCACCACTGACTTGGAGCTTAAGATGAGATAGGAGGAAAATACTAGGTGTAACTGAGGCTGCTGGATGGCTTTGGTTGGAGTTTGTAACTAATAAAAATAATGTATAATTAGAAGCAGATTTTAATTTTTAGGATTAAGACAAAACTGTTCATTATTTTATAACTTCTTAATGTGTCAAATTTGCTTTAGAATCTTTTGCTAGGAAATATTTTCTAATTGCTTGTATTTTTGCATGACTGTTATAAACCTTGAGTCTGCAAAGGTGATTACTATTTTACAGAATGAAAGCTGGAGAAAAAGGAGGGAAGGGAATTCAGAGAACAAAATATTTGGGCTGCTGCTAGGTAGAGATCCCTTTGAATTCGCTAGCATTTCTGTGAGCGTTTCCCCCCCCTCTTCTCAACCAGTTTTGAATCCGAGGAAATTACCATCTGTGCATAGATATGCAGGAAATGAGCTAAATTTGTAGTGTAAACATTTTCAAATGAATATTTGCACAGTACTGTCTCTCAGCAATGCATTATCCTCTTTTATTTGATAATCAACACATATCCCTTATGAGTTGTGTAGAAAGGGAAGGGAATGACTCTCACTAAACTCTAATTATCCTCTGCTTCCTCCTGGGAAGAGCTCTTTTTAAGCTCCTTTTTGTGAGCTGCTCTGTGTTTCCCAGTCATTCCACCTCTTGATCACTCTTTCTCCTTATTTTGCCTCAAAATGGACTCTTGGATGTAAGGGCGTAGCATGAGCCCAGACAGCTCCGTAGAGGGATATCTGTTGAATTTCTGTAAGGTAGGATTGCTAGGCCAACACAAAGCCGTGGGGAGATTCATAGCAATTAACTTTCAACTGAGGTTTTATGCAGGACACAAGCTTGTGATAATACACAAATATTTCTTGGCTTAGGACTGGGAGAATGACATATTTCCATTAGCCCCAAAGTACTTTTGACTCGATTCAATCTGTAGCAACATGAGTCAGCTGTTTCAGCTAAGCAGTGTTTCTAATTCAGCCTTTTTCTAATAAGCACGTACACATAATGTGAGCTTCCTACACCGATTAATCCGTGTTTCCTCCATATGGTTTGTAGATTTTGATTTTCTTTTAATTCAGTGCAAGCTGCTGAATAGTAAAATGCAGTCAAGATCTTGTTCTAGCAAAAAAGGGACCCCAGCTGAAGTTGCCAGAGTATTCCAACATTAGCGTATCCTGATTGTTTTGGGAAAGGAATTTTTCAGCCAGTTCCTCTGACTATTAGGGCTTGGAAAATGGGTGAAGTACTTGGGCAGTCCTCTATAGGAGGCTCTACATTTTTCTGGGTAACTTTCTGAAGGCAGGGTTTGTAGAAGAAGAAAGCTGGACCAAACCTTGCTGAAGCTGGTTCAGAAGGACAAAGGAATAGGCCTGTGGAGGTGTCCTGGGAGATGCTACATCTCAATGAGAGGGAGAAGGGGTGAGTGATAAAGTGCTCCATATCTAACCTCCCCCCTCAACCACCCAAACCAAAATAACCCTACAACCTTTTCATTTTAGTACCGATGTAATCTAATGGCACAGTTTTTCTCCTTCAAACAGGGAGAATGTTAATTCCCGGAATGCACTTTATACAAATTAAAGTCTTTTACCCCTTCCAAACATAATTTTTAACAAAAGAATCAATCTCTCTCCTAGCAAACCAAGGTGAACAAATACATATATAAAATAATGAAATTGCTGTTTTCTTATTATAAGAGTTTGTTTGGTTTGTAAAACCAAGCTGGAATATTTATTCCCTTCCTCTTAGGGAAGGTCAGCAGATACATACTCAATTACCTATTTGTGTGCGTTAAATCAAATGACTCTATATTCAATATTTTGTTTTTTAATTTTGCCTGAGCAGGAAGCTGGAAATCCAAATTAATGACTCTTCCCCAGTGACATAAATTCTGCGAGGTGTTTGTAGCTTGCTTGCCTTGTTAAAGTGCTCTGACGTGATTGATAACCGTTGTCCTTTCTGACAACAAAGCCTGCACAGCAGTGGCAAGTAGACCAGCAAACCTGCAGAGAACTTGCACTAGGATCAAAATCCAAGATGTTTTCATTAATTCTACTTCCAGGTTGTGAGGAATGGTTTCTAAACAGCCTCGTACCCTTTGTGTCTTCTCACTAACAGCTGCTGTTAGACATGATAATATACCAAAGTCGCTGCAGCTGAGCAAGGAAAAGTAAAGCTTGTTTCTGTGGGGCATCTGAGGGAAGTAAAGTTGCTTCTGCTGAGGGAAGGATTGCTGTGCTTGTACCATCTTGTGCATGCCCTGTACTGGTTATACAGTATAGGTAGGGTAACTTCCAAAGGGTCCCCACATGAGTGACCTACCAGATGTCCTGCTGTTTCCCTCTTTCTGTGTTTACCCGTGCACTGACTAGTTGGACCCTGAACCTGCAAGGGCAGATTTCTTCCAGAGAACAAGTGGCCATAACAAAATCTGGGCAATAAGCTTTTCAAACTACTTTGCACCATCGTTGTAGTGTTCAGTTCTTTACTCTCAACCAGTGATTGACCCTGTGCTGCAGAAAACATCTCAAGCCAAGACAATCTTTACTACAAGGGACTGGGAATCTGACAGACCAGTGCAGGCAAGATGAGGTGCGAGTACCTTAGGAAAGGCTTCTCTTAATTTTGGGAGCTTTGTTTTAATCTGATACTCTTTTTCCTTTTGTATGATACTGGGGTGGAGAATGGATTTGTCTTCTAATAGGCTAACATTTGTGAGGCTTGTGGATTTGCTAAGGGGTAGCTTGCCAGCTCACATTATTAGGATCTTTCCCATAATTCAGCAATTCAGTCCCTCCCAATTTGTTCAAAATACAGGACCTTAACTTGGGCGATAGGTATTATCTTCAGTAAGCCCTTAGGAAGGTATAACTGAAAACAGATTAAACATCAGATAAAAATTGCATTGATCTAGCAGTCTCTGTGAAAATTGGAAAAATAATTTAGAGTGTTTGGTCTTGAAATAACGAGTATGCAACATTTAAAGAAATAGCTGTTGCCAGAGCTTTGAAATCTGAGTCCAAATCATGATTAAAATTGAGGAATGACTCTTGCAAAGGGCTGAAGTAACTGAGTAGCTTGAGTCACCTGTGGATGTTGATGCGGCTAGAATCCCAGTGGAGGCACCTGTATTGCAGCATGGACATCTCTCTGATCAATGTATTGTTTCTACTAGTTTTTATTTTCTCTTTTGGCAGAAGCAGAGCATAAATGTAAGTAAAAGAGCCGTGCACATTGCTCTTTCCATAATCCTTGTGCTATGAACTATTTTTTCCCCATAGGCTATTAGTGTCTTTGAATAAATATCTAGTTCCTTTCAATAAACACTGTGCATCTGAAGTTAAAGTGGCTGCTAGTAACTAAAGTGACAGCTACTCAACTGCTAGCAACAAAAAGAAGCTTGTTAAACCTGAAGATGTCACATCATTTTTGTAGCCACATTTCTGAGCTCTCGAGTGCCATATTTTCAAGGCAGAAACAGGTAGTCAACTAGGGTGTTTATTCATTGAAGGTCAGGCTTTTGTATTATGAAACTTCTAGCAGATGTGATAAGCAGTAAATTGCAGATCTATCACCTTTTCTTTTCTATCTTTTTTTTTTTTTTTCTTTTTTCTTTTCCCTCCCAGTTAGCGTGTGTGTGAAATCAGCAGAATACTGCCTGCATTTGATTTATGGCCCACTTTTGACCAACTCTTATCAGGTTCCCACAAGCCCTTTTCTGATGCAGCTCATGTCTGAATGACAATAGACAACCAGTGCCATTATGCTCCGAAATCCCTCTCTGCATTCTAGACACCTAAGATTACATCTGGGCTATTGATTTATTACTCCCCCTCCCTTTTTTTTCCCCACAGGGACCAGTTCGTTCAGCCTGAACAAGATAGACTATTATTAAACTGAGCAAACTACTCCATGTGAACTTGGTAAAGAAATAATCATTTGCAACCACCTTTCTAACCACCCAGGTTCATAAAGAAATATAGGTGTTGAAATATTAAGACTGTTTATATATGGATCCCACCATTCGTGTTTGTTCAGATTATATATAATTTATATACACGAAATGAGACCCAACAGGCATTCTGTTGTGTTGGACATTATAGGCATATTGCCTAAAGCACCGTAGTATTACCACCCAATGTACAAAACCCAAATTATTACAAATCTGCGTTATAGAAATACCTACTGTAACACCAACTGTATCTGTGGGAGGGAGGTTTTATGACACCTTTTAGAGCCTCAGCAAAATTTATATGCTCTACCAGTAGATTTTTTTCTTTTCCTTTTTTGGGAAGGGAGAGGAAGCTATAAATTTTACAGTACGTTGGATTTTTATATCTCCTAAAAATGTACTGTGCTGGATTCACATTTAATATCCCTCAGCTATAGTCATCTGTGTATTTAAGTCACTAAGTGAAAAGGTACATACAGGGCTTCTAGTTAAAATGGTGATTTTTTTTCTCTCTCTCTTTCCTCCCCCCTCAACCTCCCTCCCTTTCCCTCCCATAAGCACATACCTCACCCTTGCGTCTTCTTTTGGTTAAAATAACATTACAAAAGCTGAATCACTGATTCAGGGGTTGCACATGAACACCTCTGGCCTGCTTTCAGGAAACTCTGAGCACCATCATGCCAGACCAACAAGCTCTGCAGGTGCTGTGAGAAAAACCCAGGGCATAGCATGGACCAAACACCACAAACGGAGGCTTTCAGAGCTGTGCTCGTCCTGTTGTTGGCCTTTGGGACAGATCTGCTTGACTCTCAACTAAACCTCCCATGGTTTATGTCCTACCTCAAAGGATTTATTTTGTTCTGCCTACTATTTGATTAATTGTGTACAAGCGTCTGTCATTCCTCAAGTCCTGTTAGACTGTGCCCTGTTAGACTGCTTTTTTCAGTGACGCATGTGGGCAGAAAGTATCACACTCAGGCTGTAATTTAAGTATTGACTTTTGCTGGCTTAGCGTACTGCTGATATTTTTTTTTTTAGGCATTCCTTTGTTCTCTTGGGGAGCAAAACTCTCTATCAGCAAAGAACGAGATAATGCCAGCATCAAGTGGGGAAAAATTAACTTTTCTCATTCGTTACTAGATGTCTGGTTTTTATGTCATCATTTTCTCATATTTGAGGATAAAATAATCCTCATAGAAAAAACGTTTTCAATTGAAGTGTTATAATTACTCTGTGATTACTTCTGTGGGCTTCTGTTTCTTCTCTGTCCATTCAGGGCTTGATCCTGCCAGATCCTGTGTCTGTTCCAATACAAAACCTATGGATGTGCTCAACAGCATTTGGAAGCTCAGACATCCATAAATGGTTTTGAAATATTGTAGTATTTCTGTTTAAAGAGGGCTAGTCGACAGAGTATCTGAGCAATGCCTGGCACTGAGGCCTTTTAGAGAGTGAAGAGGATTTTTCCTGTGAAAATCCTGCGTTTTCAATTAGAATCTAGTTGAGTATCTAAATAATGGCATGAGAAAAGGAACTGTGTAATGCTGAGGATGATTAACCAAGACTCTGTTCAGGAGGGAAGAAATAAGTTACACAGAAATACATAAATCAGAGTTTCACAGACCCATGGATTACATTGCTACAGGTAGCAGAGGGCACTCCAGCTCTGTAAGGGTACTGGAGAGTTACAGTGGTTTCTGGTTAGAGTAGGGAGAATAATTAATGGCAAATGGAAAAGGATGAAATGTTTTTTCCTCAGAATGGAGCAAGTAAGAAGGGATGCAGAAAACAAGAAGTGGAGAGTCAAGCGAACTGAAATATGGCAGGCTGAAAAACCCAAAAGGGAACACTTTTTCCCGTAATGTGTAACTCAGCTGGGAAATTCTGTGCTTCTGTTCAATGGAGAACAAATCAAATTTTAGAGAGAGATAACTGAATTTATAGCAGTAGTCCATGCTACAGCAGGAAGAGCAATGGCAAGGTCGTTAGAAATATACTGTGTCCAGCCTTCAGTCACTGGGTGTTTGGGGGTTGCGAGGGACAAATAACCAATATCTATAGGTAGCAGAGTGGCACGTTGAAGCCTGGTTCTGGCCACAAGAGACTAGGTTGCATGGACTGTTGCCCTTATCTAGTAGTGCAGTTTCTTTGCTTTTATCGTTAAATTAAATGTTTTAGAAAAGTTTCAGGTAACTGGGATGCTGGGTGTCCTGTGCAGAATGTCTTTCCCAGTCTCCCTATGTCATGGTTCACTGTTGTATGGAGGAAATGGAAATCATAGCAACGCAAACAAGACAAAAAAGATTTAAGCCTTGACTAAGCTGACAGGCACTTTTGTGACAGTCACTTGCTGTTTGAAGTGAGCTCTTCTGAGCCTTCCCAGCCTGCGTTACAACTGTTGTTTCATTTGCATCTCAATGACGCCAGAAAAAGCAGTGGCAGAAACCTGCTCTGAGTAAGCCAGATCTAGAGTTTTTCTGGCTTCATGGAGGACTTTTTCCCCTGCCATGGAAACTCCCCCCTTCCCTTATTGCAGCTGACTTGAAATTGTGATTTATTTGTCTAAAGGCATTTCCTGGTTTCACTTTGTTTTGGAGCAGAAACCTACTTTCTTCCTTTTAGCTCCTGGTGTTTTCTACCCTGGAATACAGACACTGGCCTGCACAAGTATTGGCTTGCGTAATGCAGCTTCAGATAAAGGTCATAAATGGTCTTATTTGGAAATTAATTCAAATAAGAAAGAGAACGAGCCAAAACCAAGCCTCTACTGGGCATGTTAATAATGTCATTTGTTTACAGAGTGCAAGATTACTGCTAGAGGACATCCTGAATAGTTGGCTGTTGCCCTTAGTGTTTGCCCTTGGGTGTCCCTGTTGTGGGGGAAGCGAGTCCAAAGGTCAGAGAGACTCTGCTGGACCAACACTGCCTGCAGATAGCTATTCATCGTATGGAAACCCAGGCTGATATTTTCGAAGATCAATGTTAGGATTTTGATGCCTAAAAAAAAGAGATGGGATTCACTTCCTTCCATGGACTAGTTCCAGTACAGTCATTGGCACTGCAACCAGGAGGAATTAGTACTGCAGTTCTTGAACACTAACCAGGAAAAAGGAGACTGTTGTAATGTCAGAGAAGTGTGGCAGCAGATCAGAACTGGTGTTTGGGGCTGCGACCATGGTGCCTGTGACAGAACAGCCTGGCGGTGTGTGTTTCGGTTGTGCTTATTTCTTACACATGGAAAATCTGTATGGGGTAGGGTTTGGAGTTTTTTTGAACAGTCTTCAATATTTGCAGAAACATTCCTCCCACAAAACACACTTGTTTTAATGCTCCTCTCAAGCACACACAAAAGGGTGAAAGAAGGCATAGTCAAAATATAATCTTTAAGAAAGAGTGTTTGCAATAAGAGCAGGCAGGGCTGGCGTAGCTCCATGAAGAAGGTACACTGGGTTTCAGCAGGTAGCAGGTAAAAGCAAACAAATAGGGAGCCGTATTGTCAGCCATACTGAAAAGTGTTCTGATACCCTTCCCTAAGCATTTTCTCATCAACAACAACAAAATCAGATGTTTCTATCAGAAACATGAATAGCACAAACACATGGCTCTTGGCTCTCTCCTTCAGTAAAGAGCAGCAGCAATTAATTAGCTCTTGGAACATGTTGTATCTATAGAGGAAATTTTAAACCCTCACCTTTTTTTTTTTTTAAAAGGTTTAACAGTATTTCTGGACAGTTCAGCAGCATCAATGATGCACACTTAACATGTGGGATTCTGGCTTTGGCAGCAGGTACACAAAGGGTGTCTTCCCACAAGTTCAGTTGCACTTTTGGCTTAAGAGAGCACATTTCACTTATTACAGTGAATAAAGAGCAGGAGATATTCAAACACTCTGTGAAGGTCTCCTGGGTGTAGCTATGGATAGTAGGTAGTATTTATGCTCCATTTTGTATGCTTGTCAACAGCTCTTTGTGTCAGACTATTTTTTTTTTAATGCAGGTTGTCCTCAGGAAAGTAATGAAAAGGAGTGAACATTGTCTCAGCTGCCATAAAGTGTTACGTTCTCTTTAGTATAAATCATCATCCTGAAGTTCATTAACCTTAATACAGTTTAGTCTTTATGTGTCATCAGTGGAGCCCAAGCCTTCCAGATGAGTCATTTGCTATATGCTGGATTTGTGAGGGCAAGCTAATTTTTGCATATAATGAACATTATGCATAGGCCTCTCTCCTGCTCTCTGCTCATTGAATTGAAATTGCATTTGTTGAACTGAGAAGGTGTTATGAGAAAAGCAGGGTTGTGACAGGCTAAAAGAAGAGGAACAATCAACTCCAGAGGAAAAGTCCACCGCCGCATGATAGCAAGGGTGCCACTGGAGTGGTGTAACAGCCCTGATTCTGTTGGGGTTTTTTTCTGCACCAGTGTGTAAATTGGAAATTGTCCTGTGGTGACAAAGGGAAGCATGTAGTTGAGGAACATCCCCAAAGATAGTGCACACCCAACCTGGGCTGTCCACACAGCAATGCAGATGTATGGGCCTGGGCCCAAAAGTGAGCACTGGTGAACATTGAGCAAGTGGAAGAGCCCTGAGAGAGGACAGCAGAGCTCAGCCGGTAAACTCAGCAGCCACCTTGGCGCAGCACCTGCTTTGCCAATGTCCCCTGCTGCCCAAGGGTCACATCATGAGTTGTTTTTAAGGAGAAAAGTAAAGCAGGAAAATATAGCCACTGACCTTGTGGATTTTTATAGGGAGCTAATCCAGTGTCTCGGTGCTGGCATGACACAGAAGGTGCTCATTGGAAGGTTTGACAAATGGGCAGTGGAGACTCTCACTCCGCGTGGAGCAGAGGCAGGGGTCAATGTAGTGTGTAGGAGATGAAAGATGAGGACAGGGCTAGGTCAGGAAGAACATTGTATCTTGAGCAGTTGTCTTTTCCACTGTCCAAATTCCACATAATCATTTTTTCCATCTGCCCCAGCAAATTGAAGGCATTTGTAATTCATACTTCTAAACACCACTGTCCATTGGTGTTACACTGTGGATTAAAAAAAATACCTGAACATGTACACACAGGGATATAATAGAAGAAAATAAAAATCCCTCTATAGCTTCAGGTCATCACTCTTTTGGCTGCATGAAGCTCGCTTGTTGACAGAAATCATCTACCTCCAGCTGATCTTACTTCTCAGCCAAGATCTGAAAGTCTGTCACCTCCCGTCATGGTCTGTCATACAAACATCACGTGCAGTGTTAACCTAGTGGTTAGAAAGATTTGTTGCAAGTCTGTTGGATCCTCTTTTTTTTTTTTTTTTTAAACCACTTAATACGATGGGG
>Ga0065711_1004034_pt1 | contig 43419 bp, 24 predicted proteins | sample Hoacrofraction12_FD_59098 | JGI IMG/M metagenome (GOLD analysis project Ga0065711, IMG submission 59098) | Hoatzin crop microbial communities from Cojedes, Venezuela - Epithelial fraction 12 v2 (version 2) | ecosystem: Host-associated > Birds > Digestive system > Esophagus > Crop | place... | reverse complement strand
CCCCCCCCCGCATTCCTAGCCCAAGGAGAAACACCTTATAAGCTCAAACTTCCGAGCATTAAGCAACAGCAAGAAATTGCCTCTCAAAATCCCTTCCAACACAGCTGCCTTTGCTTGGAAAGTTAATGGTCTTGCTTGATTTCCACATTACTAGAAAACAGAGCTTCAGTAAAGGTGTATTACTGAATAAGCAGTAAAAATTTCTTGGTTTTCTTCCTATGAGAAATTCTTTACAAACTTCACAGATACCATCATTGCTCAGAAGTCTTACAGGTAAGTATTAAAAGCTGAAGCTCACAGGAATATACCCAGTCATTTTAAAAAGGCCCGGGATTATGATAGGGCTAGACATGGAGCTTCCATTTCCAAAACACCAACACATCCAGGTGGATGCCATATAACGTCTGACTGGAACCAAAACATCACAAAGTTCAACTAGTGAACCAAAACCACTGAAATTATGTTTTGCTGAAGCAAGAAGTTCCATGCTAACAGTACATAAAAATTCAAACTTGCAAGAGAACAGAAATCACTAGATGAAAACATACGAACGGCCTAAATTCACCTCAATTTATTCAGAAGTTAACTGATTGTTTTTTAATGACATCGTCTTGCTCCACAGATATACTTTGGTTTCAAGCAAAACTGTGTTTTTCAGCAGAAAACAAAATTTTGTCCCCAAATGCCTCCCCAGTCCCACCTGTGACCCTAGCTGCAGCACTGGTTGTGCCTTTGGACTTCCATCTCCACTGAGGACAGTCCCACCCCCACGGGGAGAGCAGATCAACAGAGCAGCAGAATGCTGGGGGGGGTCGATTCCTCTAAAACAGCATCCATCCCTTGTCCAAAAAGTTTAACAGCACTGTGCTGTATGGTAGTACCACCGTACTTTCAAGGCACTGGTATCACAGCAGTTAGAAATAGCATCACTACCACTAAGACAGGTTAGTCCTCTACATGGAGGTGCATGTATTTCCTTTTCTGGATACACTCAAAAAAGTCCTTTCCAGAGGCACAGGTGGGGTTTCTCCAGTGATTGAAGCCCAGCTTTATGCAAACCCTGGGTGACACTGAGGTGGAGGGCAGTGCTTCTGTCACATTGCGTGAAACTGCCCATCAGAGAAATCATGGAATCATAGAATAATTAAGGTTGGAAAAGACGTCTAAGATCATCAAGTCCAACAATCAACCCAACGCCACCATGCCTACTAAACCATGTCCTGAAGTGCCACATCTACACATTTTCTGAACACCTCCAGGGATGGTGACTCCACCACCTCCCTAGGTCAGAGCGTGCAAAGAGAGAGAGCTCAGGGAATCCTGTCTGGTTTCAGGGGAGGCTGCTGCTTTATAAAGTAGAATCCAGAAGTACACTTGAGCCATTTCAAATAATTCACAAAGAACTCAGCTGAACTGAAACTGTTATCAGAAACACAGCAGGTCTTGTGCACACCTCTCCTTGGGCAAGAAGGCTCAACCAAAACCATACCTGACGCTCTCGAGTTATCTAAAGTAATGCAGTCAAAACACTGTCCCTCAACTAGAAGCTCTGTGGGACAAGTTATTTTATTAACTGATGTAATAGCCGCACCTTTCACAAACCAGCAATAGGTAGGTTAAAGAGTCTCATAAAACCCCTTTCCACTCTAAACTGATTGTTAAGAGTCTTGGGAAAATCCCTTTCCACAAAGCAACCTCTCTCCAAGTTACTTGGCCAATTGCAGGTGTTTGCTTCTGACATAAAACCAAACACGAGTCTATTTGCTTTAGGTTTTTTAAGAAAATACCTTGGAAAGACTTTGGAAAACTAGAATGTAAATTATTGTAAACTATTTTGCAGCTTCCCTCACAATGCTTTTCCCTCTACCAGATTAAATATTTTGCTGGCACCTGTAACAAATCTGTATTTTTAATACCAGCAGCATGCTGGACAAGCAAGTAAATTTAAAGCTGGAAAATATTCTACTGGATTTTCCTCATTTCCCAATAAAATTGGCTGAACTTTATTTGGCTGTTCACCTCCACCAACTAAAGACTGACATCTGCTCTTTGGTCTATGTAGGTAATAGAAAGTTTCCATTTATTTAGAGTTCATTTTACATTCCTATAGATAGCAGAAAAGGGTAACAAAATTTTGCATTTGCAGGAAATGTCATTCACATCACAAGGCACAGGAGCAGACATTCAGAAAGACTAGAAAATACATGATCAAATACTGCATAATCTATTTAGCTCAAAATCTATTTAACCTCTTAAAATCTACTCTCGACTGCTCATTTAGTATACATGCATGCACTTGTTACACATGTCTACATTACAGATGTAACAATGTAAAAAATGAGTTTTCAGACACATTTACTTTAGACACATTTATTTTAGAGGTAACTGTGTTTTATAACCAGGAAGGAGCTCAGAAGCAGATGTTATCATCAAGTATCGGTGTAGGTGCATTTAACAAAGGAATGAAACCCTCCCTCTCATTCGATCAACATGTGCAATAGTACAACCACAGATGAACTGCAGCTCTTAAGTTTCTTTCTCCTGCCTACCTGGAGGCATCTTTGCCACAACTCCAAACACTGTGTACACAAGTGACTGCTTTCCCTCACGTTACCGGCTTGGAGTCAGAGCTCATCCTGTTGTCACCAGGGCACAGATGAACCAGCACTGAGCTTAATTCCAATGTGGGAAATGCCACAAGTACTTGTAGGTCCCTTACAAGCACTGCAGGTACCATCCCCACCAAAACAAGCTGCTGAATCACAACTAAAGTGCCTTCAACATTTCCCAGAAAATCCCTGCCTTGCTACTTCCCTTCTTTTGGACAGGACCCATGACCATGACCATGGAATGTGTGCCCATGTAAGCAGACATTCATGCTCCTGCCTGTGAATTCTTATCTCAGTGGACCTTTGTGCACATGGTTCTTGCACCGTCCGAGTTGTTTCGTTCCAAGTGTACTATCCCCCAGTCTCTCACACACACTCACTGAACTAGCAATAGTGGGATGGGGTATAAATGCTTACGTTCGCTTTGGTGATGAGAGACTGGCAATAGGTAGGTCTGCACAGATGTTCAAATTCACTATTTTCTTGCATGTCAAGTTTGCATTCACATCACAAAGCTGTTAGGTCCCCCACAGCACCAGTTGTTATCTAGGGAGGGACACAGCTTTGTATCTAGCGGATACACACAGTTCTGTAGTAACTCCAGGCAAAGGGATGCTTTCCTCCATCAGGAAGCAAGAAGTGTCTCTGTGGCAGATATACCCCATCCACTCCTCTTACCTGTTCAAATCATATAATCAGAGAATGGCAAGGGTTGGAAGGGACCTTAAAGATCATCTAGTTCCAACCTCCCTGCCATGAGCAGGGACATCTTCCACTAGGCCAGGTTGCTCAGAGCTCCGTCCAACCTGGCCTTGAATACTTACCGGGAGGGGGCAGCCACAGCTTCTCTGGGCAATCTGCTCCAGTGTTTCACCACCCTCATGGTGAAGAATTTCTTCCTTATATCTAATGTAAATCTGCCCTCTTTTACTTTAGAGCCGTTCCCCCTTGTCCTATCACTACACACCCTAGTGAAAAGTCCCCCTCCATCCTTCCTGTAGGCCCCTTCAGGTACTGGAAGGCTGCTGTAAGGTCACCCCGGAGCCTTCTCTTCTTCAGGCTGAACAGACCCAACTCTCTTAGCTTGTCCTCATAGCAGAGGTACTCCAGCTCTCTGATCATCTTCGTGGCCCTGCTCTGGACCCACTCCAACACATCCATGTCCTTCCTATGTTGGGGGCCCCAGAGCTGGACGCACTACTCCAGGTGGGGTCTCATGAGAGTGGAGTAAAAGAGCAAAATCACCTCCCTCATAGGACAATTGTTTAAGAATTAAATTTACACAGTTAAATCTTCCTCTCCTTCTTGTTACATGCATCAGATCATTTGTATACTGCACTGTCAGAGACCACCAGTGAGATAATGAGAGGTGATTACGTGTGCCTCTCTCTCCAGCACCCTGAAAAGTCAGAGAGGGAAACAAGTCCCTGGTCCCCTAGTCCCCTAGTCATCCCAGCACATTCACCTGCAGCACCAGAAGAGCAGTGGCAAGGTTCTGGCTTTTGTTGACTGAGCACAGAGGTTCATCAACGCAAGGAGAATTTTGGAAACATGAACTTCTTCCGCATGTTAGACTTAGCTTTGAGCAGCTGGATAAGGAGAAAAGGTTTTTTACGTTATATGTAAAGCCAGTTGAAGAGCGCACCAGACAGAATCAATAGAGCTGTGAAAAGCTTCCAAGAGTGAAAATGTGAATTTTGGCTTCTTTTACATGTGGGCAAGGCTAATTGAGAAGACTGATGGAAGAGTCTGTTTCCAGAAGCTTGACTGGTCACACCAGTGCCCAGGCAAACTCAGGGTGATTGGCAGGTGCTCACGCTCTGCCAACTTTGTGCAACCCCGTGGCATGCCGTGAGTGCCAGGACATGGGCTGGGAGATCAACCTCTGAGGCCAAGTTTTGAGTGAGTTAGACACACACTTCTACATGTGTTGGAGTCAAACAGGGTTAAGCCACCTGCCTAGACATAGCCAACCATGCTTTGAAATAAAGCCTTTTAAGACTGAGACTATTCAGTACAGTATTTTCAAAACTTTATGTTACTGTACTTAACGAGCTGGGGGTGGAGTGCAAACAGAGAAGACAAAACCCATTCTATAAGGACAGCTGAATCCAAGCTTTAGATCTACAAATAGTTTAAATCCCCAGGAAGAGTTTGCAAATGCCCAGCATAAATTCCCCAGTCTTTGTCCATTGAACCTTTTCCTACTGTTTCCACCCCCTCCCAGTCCAGACGAAGCCTGAAGTTCAGGCTTCACCAACTCAACAGCTGCAAAAGCTTAAAAGAGAAACAATAAATTTCCCTTCAGGAAAAAAAAAAAAGAAAAAAAGATAAAAATCTCTTGCCATTGGCTTGCTTATGGATTCTGAAAAAACTCTAATGGGTGGCGAGAGGGATGTGGTCAGTGGTCAGCAGCATCTCCTGCACATACACGCTTTCTGTGCAGTCCTCCAAGGAGAGCAGCAGTTGTCTGCATTTGATTTCCAAACCACATTTTCATCCTTTTCTGCCTGCACCCAACCACAAAGAAAAACAACACCCATGCTGTGCATTCTTTTCCAAACTCGAGAGCTGCTCTTCCACTTCTCCTCAGGACAGCTCATCTGCTACAAAGCGCTTCATCTCACAGCCCAGCAAGATAAGCTGAGATGCAAACATCAGGCCTGCCAGCCTTTTTTTGGGGACTCCCAACCAAATTAGCGCTTGTGGGGATGCCGATCTATTTCTGTCTGCAAAGGGTTATACATTGAAACCACTTCTGACAGCCCAAGTTAAACTGCAGGGAGGAGGAGGGTGGGGATGAGGCAGGGGGCGAAGCCCTTCCCAATGTATGGATCAAAGACGACAGTGTATATCCTGTCATTGTTTGAAAACACTGGAATTTTTGCCAGATTCTGTGTGGCTTTCTAAATAAATTACTCTATGCTTTCTTTACGGTCTCAAGATTTCAGAAGTTTAAGGAAGCATCAGAAATAATGAGAAGCGGGTGATGCTGGTTACTGTGGTTCAGCCAATTGTCCAATTCTCCCTGTCTCTCAAAATAAACAAAAATAGACAACTCTAGTGCCAGCNGTGAGTGGGAAATATCAGCATCTGTCTCANCCTTTCTGTTTCCTAAGAACAAATGTTCAATTAAAAAAACTAAATAAAATGTCAAAACCAGAATCTCAGCTGAGCTATCTGCTGCATTTAGTTCAGAGTAACAGATTGTGACACACTGGCTTCAGCTTCAAGACACTGTAAAGGTCTCTGAAATAAAGATTTACAAGATTCACCATCCCATTTTAGAAACATCCTTCCATTAGGCCTGCTGATCAGAACATTTTCTCTGGCCCTCTAACATAGGAACAACAAAAGCCTTGAGTGGACCTCAACAGATGACACATCTAAAAGGAGAATATTAATCTTAAATTTTAAGATATTTAATTAGTCACAGAATTACAGAATCACAGAATGGTAGGGGTTGGAAGGGACCTCTGTGGGTCATCCAGTTCAACCCTCCTGCTGAAGCAGGGTCACCTACAGCAGGCTGCACAGGACCTTGTCCAGGCAGGGTTTGAATATCTCCAGAGAAGGAGACTCCACAACCTCCCTGGGCAGCCTGTTCCAGGGCTCCATCACCCTCAGAGGGAAGAAGTTCTTCCTCATGTTCAGATGGAACTTCCTATGCTTCAGTTTGTGTCCGTTGCCCCTTGTCCTGTTGCTGGGCACCACTGAAAAGAGTTTGGCCTCATCCTCTTGACGCTCACCATTAAGATATTTATAAGCATTTATTAGGTCACCTCGCAGCCTTCTCTTCTTCAGGCTGAACAAGCCCAGCTCCTTCAGCCTTTCCTCGTAGGAGAGATGCTCCAGTCCCCTCATCATCCTCGTAGCCCTGCACTGGACTCTCTCCAGTAGCTCCTCATTTTTCTTGAACTGGAGAGCCCAGAACTGGACACGGCACTCCAGATGGGGCCTCACTAGGGCAGTGTAGAGGGGAAGGAGAACCTCCCTCGACCTGCTGGCCACACACCTCCTAATGCATCCCAGGATCCCATTGGCCTTCTTGGCAACCAGGGCACACTGCTGGCTCATGGTCAATCTGTCGTCCACCAGCACTCCCAGGTCCCACTCCACAGAGCTGCTCTCCAGCAGGTCCGCCCTGAGCCTGTACTGATGCATGGGGTTGTTACTCCCTGGGTGCAGGACCCTGCACTTGCCCTTGTTGAACCTCATCAGGTTCCTCTCTGCCCAACCTTCCAGCCTGTCCAGGTCACACTGAATGGCAGCACAGCCTTCTGGTGTATCTACCACTCCTCCCAGTTTGGTGTCATCAGCAAACTTACTGAGGGTACATTCTAACTCTTCATCCAGGTCATTGATGAAGAAGTTAAACAAAACTTCATGTTTCCTTTTACTAAACCATATAAAAAGTAAGCCACAAATCAATATACACTGGTCTAAGTCATCATCCCACTGTTTTATACAGCCACAGAACTCAACGCTGACATTATCTACGCCTTTCCGAAATAAATGTGCCAGTACTCTAGGTTTAAAAAAAACAAAAAAAAGGTCTCAATGAAGATTGTTACCACCATGAAAATTTGTTCCTCTTAGATTTTATACTACAGAGACTACTGCATTCCTTTAAAATTATGACTAAGGTAAACTGTCCTTACGCCACTCCAAAAAGGAAAAAGACAGTATATTAAGCAGTTCCTTAGCCAGTCTTTTCTGAATTATTAATACTCAACAAGGCATGATAAACCACCATGAAAGTAACATTGCTGACAAGACACAAGAATACATGGATTTCTTCTTAGTTATTCATCTTAGACATTCACCACTACAGTTACAATGTCAAAAGTCACCAGAGGTACTGTGTGGCAATGTCGGAAAACCTCATCAAGTGTCTTTAACTAGCGGACATCAGGAGGACATTCTGCCCACTAATTTTTGCCACAAGAATTGCAAGAATATGGGGTAGAAATCTCTGCCCTTCTGGATAAGGGCTTTCGTACGGGTTGGTTTGGCTTGGGGTTTTGGGGGTTTAGGTTGGGTTTTTTGGGGTTTGGGTTTTCTTTTAAAGTTTCGGTATGGGATGTGAAGAATGTGGAAGGTAAAGTCAGAATGAGAAACTCTTCGGGGAAAAACAGCAGCATTTTCTTGCTTGACCTAGATCAGACTCTTTCTCTCCCCTCCACGTCCAAGACTGACATGTTTGTGTAACCTAATTCATCCCGGCAGTCTTTGAGGATGCAAGAGCACAGATTGCCAGGACCAGTCTATGAAGAACAATAGGGTTTCAGAAAAATATGTTCCTTCAGTTTTGTTTCAGCCCTCCTTTGCCAGCAGTAATAGCACACTGTATGCCTTGAAACGGGTGAGTATCAGAAAGTCCCAGTCACAGACGTCCACAGGGTTAATTCTGTATTCTCAAGGACTTAAGTTTAAAATGTATTAAACATTAATCGTTTGCAATGCTTTGAGCCATAGCACTGACCTGACCCAGTAAAACAGAGCAATCCCTATGGGTGAAAAGCGTGTAGTCTTTTTAACCTGACACTTCACACTTCAGCAGTAATGAGACTAAAACGCAAATTAAGTCATGTGTCGCTTTGACTGGAGATAAACAGAGCTAACTCTGCTTTACTTGATGACCTCCCATAGTGTGGGAAGGCTCAGCCTGAAATTTTTCACATACATATCTAAGGCATTGAAGCTTTTGTGACATTTTTCATTGTACAGTATTTTATGCTCTCATTTGAGCCCTTTGATGATCCTCTCCGAGATTTTATTTTGCCTTAAATGGTTCTGCAAACTCCTTTCTGAAACAAAGACTGCTAAACCCACTGTTGATGTCATGTTTGTTTTCCTTCGTCATAATGAAGTATCAAGTAATTGATTCATAGTCATTCTCCTTACATGAAAACTTCAGCATGACCTCCACCGGGAAAGATCTGGTTTCATTCCAGAGTATCTGATGCATCTGCACCATTAAAATGCCATCTATTTAGAACAAAACAGAGATAAGCTATGAGAACAAAAGGAACCTGTGTAATGCCAAAAATATTAGCATCTCAATGTCTGAACTGTGCAAAGTTATCACAGGGAAACAGCTAAATCCAGTCTCCTATTCAAGCTAATTACTGCCCAGATAACAATCTCACCTGTGCTGAATGGATGCAGAGCCCTTCTCATACCTGTATATCAGTATATGATTTCATAATCCAAAAAGCATGAGGCATGAACTATGCATTGTTAGAGACACTTACAATGAACTCACTTGTAGCAGTTCGGCACACCAAGGCCAAGTGAGCCAGCATCTGACAAAGGCTGGTTTGTTGTAAAGGAAAATATACATTTCTCCCTTCCTGCTTGCAAAGCAGGAAAACAATAGGGCATTAAATACCACAGATGTTTTAACAAACATAAAGTTTTTACAGTCATCACAGAAAGAAAAAAATAAAGAGAAGCCTTCAGTGACAGCTTCCACTACAGCAACCATGCTAACATCCATGTTGACCTCCACAGAAGTGATGGAGGAAGCAAAACACAGTGCAATTGAAGCTAGTTACCATATTTCTGATCAGTTAATGGAAATCTGTGATGATTTTTAAAAAACAATGCTTCTGAATGGTACAAATGGGTGTATGGGGCATAGTACAGACTATGCATGAAAAGCTTTCCATTATTTTTTTGTTTCTTTCAAACGAAGCAAGCGAGACACATGCTCTGCTCTGCTCCTGGCACACAGAGGAGTTTCAGGACACTCAGCGGGTGATAACAGGGTCCCCTGCACTGAACATCACATGTTTCCCCAGGTTGCCGGGAAACGATACCAATCCTCCATCCGTTACTCCAAAACGTTTTATTCCACACGTGACGTTAGCTAAGCAGGCTTCAAATTGCCACTCAGCCTTCAGACCAGCAAGACAGACACAAAAAAAATGAGGAAGGCAAAAGCTTCATTGTGACAGAAACAAGGTAAATCTTTTGGATGAATGAATGAATCTTCCCCCACTGTTGAGAGAAACGCTCTGCAGGCAGAGCAGCCAGTTCCCCAACCCGATGGCAAGCAAGGACGGCTTCCGAGGACTGGAACAGGAAAGCCAGAAGAGGGATGAGCCAAGAACCACAGGTTCAAAGGGTAAGGGCCCTTATGTTTCTTAGACGACATTACATGATCTACATAAGGTCAGAAGGGAGCCAAGGTTCGAACAACAATCCAAATTCAGATGTTTTCGGAAGCCTCTTTTTTTGACACAGTTTAGAGTGTTTCATCTTATCAGAAGAGAGCCTGGGAGTCTTCCTTGACGTTCCCAAATTAAAGAGTGCTCAACTAACCACATGCCCTGCAATTCCTCTACTCCTCCTCCTTTAAGGGCTTTCAGGGACAAGTTTTTCCCAGGATCCTCAATCCCCGCCAGCAATAAGCAAAGCAAGAGTGGTACCAATCTACTGCACCCTGGGAAAGCACAGAGTAACCAGCTGTGCGGGGAGTCTGCAGCCCACATCTTGTCCCTAAGTTTCCCCTAGCCCAGCATTAGCTCTGCCATAAACCCACCAGCTAGGCTCTTTGTGCCAAAATGGGAAGACAGGTTCCTACAACAGTCACCCACAGATGCAGCAGCACAGGGGACACCTCCACATCAGCATCTGGCATCAGCACTGAATAATGCGGTGTGAAAGAAGTCCTCCTCCTTCTGAAATGTCATCTTCGCCTGCCCAAGCAAAGCCTATTTGGTATAGCTCTGCAGAGCAATGAGGATCTAGTTCCGGGGAGCATAAACTTTACCCATGTGCTGAGGGCTAGCTGCATTTTTACAGTCCTGATGTATTGAACATTGGAAAGATTTCTTTTTTTCCTTGGGACTTCTTTGGGTGGGAGGAGGAAAGAGTGCTTGCTCTTCGGAAAACATCTGTAAGAGATTTTTGATGTAACAGACTCTCGAGCATTTAATAAAGTGGAAAGTTCGTCTTTTGGGGGGAAGAAAATAACATTTATAGCCTTCATAGTGTCTATGCCAAAGTTAGACCTCTTCAGAAGTAAACTCAGTGTCCATCAAGCAGAGATTAGCAGATCATAGGGAGAAGTAGGGCAGAGATTATTCATTACATCTATTGATTACTATGCAGCAAGTACTATTCAGTGTTTACTAACAGTATTTTTACAGGTCATGCCCGAGCACGGCAGCAGACATGAGTGCCATTGCCAGCACAGGGCCAGGATGCAGGAGGGGAGGCAGGACCACGGTGGCCTGCAGCACACTCTTCTCTTCAGCCTGCAGAATATAATCTACAAATTAAGATAACAACTCAACCCCCCTGTTTAGTCTGCATTCTGCCCCAGATCTCAAAAATCCCACCGCATCCATGGAGAAACCCCCTGGGAAGTGCTATTAACCATCACTGGGAAGGGGAAGGTACAGCACATGCCAGAGGAGAGCATCTCCTCAGGGGGTCCGTAAGCAGGGTACAATGAGATACCATGCCAGAAGCCCAGACACAAGACCCAATATTCTTGTCTCAAAATGCTCCGTACGACACACATAAACACACTAAAAGCTGCTTCAGCTCTCAGCTAGATCAAAAGCAAGGCAAATTTTTTGGCACAACGAAAGAGAAACCAAGGAAGGCGTTATCATATGATTCCAATCACAGACAAGAGGCCTTTCAGCCCTCCAGAGATTAGCTTAAATGAGCAGCGTAGGTTTGGGGTGGAATAAACTCTCCATTTCTTAGGAAGTTAATCTGTTTAATTTTGGAAGGGGGTGGCAAGGGGGCTCTCCTCCTCGGGAGATAAGCTGCTTTTATGGTCTTGGAAATTCTTACAGCTGCCAGGGGTATTAACAAGCCTCGTACACACAGCGTGATCTGCTGCATGCTCAGTAAGACCAAACCTAGAGCTGCTGGCAGCCCTCTTTACAGCCATCTCCCGACATGCTAAGATTGGGTCACGCAACTGACAAACAGGTTCCCAAAGCACTACCAGATTGTTTGCATTAGTTTACAGGAGACTTCCATTTGTGGTTTGGTTTTTTGTTTGATTTTTTTTTTTAATAGGAGGCAAGGAAAGTTTCAGCATTTCCCTCAAGCATAACTACTTTTCTGACATGTTAATTGCTACTCAGAAAGCCTACAATTAGCCAAGCCTAACATCATTGCTCTCCATGTCTATCACTGAAATCATCATTTCAGACCAGTTAAAGAAGCCCCTCACCCACCTAACGAATCAGGTCAGGCTCCTTTGACACACAAAAACCTTTTGTGGTGGATACAATTACCTGAAGGATGATGCTGGCCCTTTCACTGGTTGGAACAAGGCTCTTTCTTGAAAAAAAGTTCACTGACAGAGAAGATCTGCTGCCTGCCCCTGTCAGAAAGAATATAAAGCTACTCTGGGACCATCTTTGAATGCCGTCCATCCCGCTTTCTGACTGGTTATCCCTTACGGCACTGCTTACAAACAAAATCCACCAGTTTGCGCTAGCATCTGAAAAGCTACTCACATTCCAGCCTCCCCACATGATTTGTGTCTTGTCACGCTCCTCACAATCATCTTTAATTTGCTGATGACCAAATAATTTGGCCACATCCTCACAATACAAACTCCAAACTACGGGGCTTAGAGGCAGCAGCAACATGCAGGTCTCCGAGCCCACGGCTTTCCCGTGCCTCCTCCGAACAAGAACAGCACCTCCTAATCTAACTCCATCCCCGGGTGCTGCTTCCCTGGGGTTTTCTAGCACCCTTTTCTTTCCCCAGGTGCGTGACAGAGTGCTCCCAGGGTGACCACCAGGCAGAAGAGTGACCCTGGTAGCAACATCCATTCGCATCAGAGGACTCATTGCATAATCCAAACAGAGCATCTGCACTTACTCGTTTTGGATACTCTCTGTAATTAGACTATCAGTGGAATTTGTCCATGACCTCTCTTTAGCCGCCTGAAGTAAACAAGGCCACTCCAATTGCTTTTGCCCCCTGCAAATTCTCAGCAGTATCTCTTGACCCAGATTAAGACAATCCTCTGACTAGATAGGGGTTTTCTGAAGCTGCTGTCAAAATACATAGGGATTATTTTCAGCAACTTATTACCATTCTGTAACTTGGTTGCGGTATCTGCCCCAGAGAAAGTAAGTTTCCTGAACAAGCCACCTCCATAAATTCTGCTTGCATGTTGGAAGCCACTCCAGGGAGGTGACTATCTGTAAGTTTTACTCCTTCATTACTGCTGGTGATATGAAGAGTAGCTGAGGAAGGGAAGTGAGGCACAAAGTTCTCATATTTATTTTGGTTCTTCAAAAATACATGTAGTGTTCTACTCTAAATTGTCTGAACAACAGCAGCATAACAATAAATTTACATTCTGGCTTTGTGCTGGACCTTTTCTATTGGAGAGTATGTTAGAAAAATAAATATGCAGGCAACACATAACTCAGCAAAATCCATATGTACCCTATCTTGGTATTTAATTATAGTAGATCACAGCATCAAAGCCCAAATTCTGGCCCCTTTGTCACAGGGGTAGTTGTACAGGTGCATCTGAAGGTGAAATTTACTCCTAAAATATTGATGAAGAGGAAACAATTTTCCCTTCACCCGGATTTGCCTCCCCTGAAGAAGCACTCAGACCCAACCAGGCAAAAAACAACTTCACAGTGTGAGTTCTCACACATATCTCTCCATCAGGTTTTATTGTATCAAAAACCGATGACAAAGAGCTCAACTTACGTCTAGCAACATAATGATAAAAACCAAAACTTTTAAGGATTTAAGAAAACAAAACCAGAGTGCTTCACAGCAATTGCAACGTAGGTTTGAAAAGCACAGATGTCTGGCCATTCTGATACAGGGAAAAGAAAGAAGGATGCCAAGGTGCAGCCTTAGTCAAGGTACGCACATTCCCTCTGCAAGTGGTGGCACTCTGACCTATGAAATTGCTTCTAAAACAGCCTGCTATGGTCAAGGCAAAGGAAAAATTAACCCAGTAACTACACCATCACTCTGAAAACGCAGGTTTGGCTGCTGTCCCACCAAGACAGCCGGGAACAGACATGGCATGGCAGGCACAGGTATGGGAGAGCAGCAGGAGGAGCTGACCTTCCCACCTGCTCCGGGTAGTACCAAGAGCAGCAAGCCCAAACTTCTCCTCTTCCCCTCCCACCACCTTCCTCGGTCTGCGGTGGCCAGATCCCCACCTATCGTGGGGGTGGCAAAACTCAGCAAAAAAAGGAAAATCAACAGTTTCATGATGAAAGGCATAGAGAGTCTTTATCTAAAGGATGACAAAAGAGCTACCACTTAACTATGTGTGCTGTGAATTGAGGAAGTCTTTTTTTTTTTTTTTTTCCCTCTTCCTCTGCAGGCTCACAAGCAGAAAGGAGAAGACCTTCTACAGGTTAGTTAAAAGCAGCATGCTTCTGTACAAAATGCAGCTGGAAGCCCACCAGGTGTTAGCCTGGGGGTATTCCTTTCCCTGAGCCTTCCAGCTGAACAGCGGGGAATGCTGTGCTGAGGATGACTCCTTTGGTTCACTGGAGAGGCCTAAGCAGAAAATACCACTGTTCAATCATGCTCTTTCCTATACACAACACACCTGCTTCCTCCTGTGACTAATCCCCTTTTCTGTTGCGGAAATATCTGGTTATGAAGACAGCATGGGCACAGAGAGGTGGTTCACAGGCTACGGCACTTGCCACCCGTCCAAAAATGGGAAGACCGCTAAGAACAAGCACACCGTTCTTCAGTGCCAGCATGATTAAGTCCCAGCTGCAAAACATGGGGCCTAACCCAAAGGCCAACAAAATGAACAGAAGCTTTGCTGGCTAAAGATGCCAACGGCAGCCTTAGCAAGGGCTTCGTTACCAACACGCGGGCCATCTCCCCACCGCCACCAAGGATAGTCACCCAGCACCTCCTCAAGTCAAGTCACGCGGACTCAGTTTTCAGTTCTCTTGAATCTCACTCTACGCAGAGTCTCATCTGGAGCTAGGGTAAGCCAAGCAGAGCAAAGGAGCACCCACCTGCCTGCAAGCTTGCCGCAGTCGCAGAAGGCCTGGGACTGAAACAGCTTCGTGACAAAATCACTCCGCTTTCTAGATTTCTGTCACACACAGAGGGAAGAGGCATTCTGCAGGATTATTTATGGGTGGGATTTGTAAGAGCGCCTGAAGCCTTTTCAAGGAGGTGTCCGTGATCCCAGCTGACAGGGGCATTCATTAGTCCTCATCTGTTCGTGTTCCACGTTAAATATCTTAAATAAATACTAACTTACTCATGTTCCAAGTCAAGATACTGACTTCAACGTTCATGAAAGCACATGTGAACATGTCACAGTGCAACACAGAGGCTAAAAAAAGTTGTACTCCAACTTGCTCTGCCTAATCAACGTGTGTATAAAAAGCTCTCTGACCAGACAGTCAGGATGACAAAAAAAAGCACACTTCACATGCCAGCAAAAAAAAGTGGTCACAAAAGAAACACTACAATTTTTGCCTTTGGTTTCTTTTAGTATTGTTAAAATGTGCTTACGCCGGTCTTTAAATATTTTTCTGATCTCCAATTACTGCCTGGAGGCATCTCTCTGAAGGACAGAGTTCTTTCCTCCCTGTCTCCAGTAATATTCTATGTTAAAAAGTGCTTTTTTTAAAGAAGCCGAGACTGAATATAAGATTCAGTTCACATGTCCGGAGTCGCAAGAAATTTTGTCCTTTTCTTAACGACAGTAAGTTTATTATGACACAGGTGTGCTGCCGAAACAGTGACATTTCCAGCAGTTTCCACAAAGATTTTCCCTTACTGGCACTGCTCTGCTGAAGCGTGCCCTGAATGAAATAAACTCCTCTTGAAATGTTTGCAACCATTCACGAGGGTGACAGTGACGAGAAGGGAAGTGACTGTTCCCAGGCCAGGTTCTAGAAGAAATGTCAACAGCTGGAAGCCATCTCAGATGGAGTCCTTGCTGCCAACCCCTGCAGAAAGGCTCCTGAATAGACAGAGGGGTGCAGCCCCCATCTCCCCAGGTGTAGGAGAGAGGACACTGGTGGAACAGCATGGCGAAGCACGTATTGCTGCTGCCCATCCCAAATCTGCCTCGCAGGACTGCTAAGGAGGACCAGGCAGTGGTTCAACCCTCCTGCTTTACACGGCAGTATCTTCATTTTTTCCAACAGGGCTCACTCCTGCCAGTGCCACAAGTTGCAACTTGCTTTTAATCAAAAGCAGAGGGAGGGCCAGTGGCAGCCCGGAATCATCAACAGGTCAAGACATATATTAAATGCCTGGTCAAGGATGCCCAGTGGGAGTGTTATTAATGCAGAGACTTTTATTAGTGCTCTGCCTGTGTTTCTTTGCTGACTGAGCTGACGACAGTTGAGGCTGCAGTATTTAGGTCCTAGAGTCCAGCAGAGGCGTCTCCATTAGCTTTGCCCTTGTCCAGGCTCTCACCAGGAGATCTCGTACCCTTCATCTGAACATACCTGTATAAACCCAGCTGTGAAAGGGTACAAAACATACCAGCAAAACGACGAGTCTCATAGCTTAAAATACTGCTTTCACACTTTTGCTATGAATTTTGGGTTTTTTTAAACGTGAATCTGGAAGCAACAAAAACCACCGTGCTTTACCATTTCTCTCCTCCCATTCCCTTTCAGCTTTTAGATAAAGCTACTTATTGCATCTAGTTTCAATTAGCCTGTAAACTCTCCCAGAGAAGGACTGATCCTTACGTAGACTGCCTTGCACAACAGGAGAGGACCAGTTCAGATCAAGGCTTCCAGATGTCACCATACCACAAACAAAACAGTATGTTCATAAATGTCAATGCTTGCCCTGGTATGGAGTAGCTCTTCAGGGGTAAAAGGTCATTTGTCTATGCACTTTCTTCACATACTTAGCCAGGAAAACTGCACTTCCAATTGTAAGCCCCATAAAAGCGAAGGTATTCTTTGAGAATTGCTTGAAGACTCAGGAGTGGCAAGATACACGTTCATGCTTTTACAGCCATCAATTGACGTTTTCCTAGCTAATTAGGACACATACAACCAACATAAATCAAAGATACTAGAGCACACATCAAATTTTAATAGGCTTTTGGAATCAAACTGTTTGGAAATGTAACTTCCAAGTTCATATTTAATATACTATAATGTTTCCAAGAGGGAATAATATTTTCTGCTCTAATTCTATTATGTAAAAATATGTTTTCTCTGCCAGTAAAACATATGGGACAGTTTTTCTGTTGTTAATAACTGAAGTCATTCAGTACAGATTTTCACATTTAGTATTCTGAAACTAATCCCTTTTTGGTAAAAAAACTTGGCCAAAAATAGTCCTAAACAGAAGTGGAATTAATTGCTTTCCCATCATCTTCTCTAAGGGTGAATTTATATACAGTATGTTTTTCATAGTCATTGAAATGCAACAATCACGGGCGACAAATGTTCTCAGTGCAGATCTTCCACTGAAGTCGGTCAGTAACAACTCTGTAAGAGGAGGTGGTTGCAGCAAGAGGCTCTCAGGAAGATGCATGGTTATTTTTCTCAAGCTAAACAGAACAAAGCAGTGCTCTCATTCAGTTGAGCCTAAATGCAAATTTTTGCTTCATCAGTCCATGAATGCCTCAGTCCTCCAAAATGGTATTCATGTGCATGATTGTTCAAGCTGTATAAATTCTACCCAAACTTTTACGAGTCTATTCTAACTACATAGGTTTAAGCATCAGCTTAAGCTTTTGTGAAATTCAAACCTAAATCAGAAGCAAGTAGATTTCAAAGAGAAAGAGGAATTTCCTATCTAAGCCAGCATCTCAGCAGGACTGGTAGGTCTGCATGAACTGAAAAAAGAAATCAGATCTCTCATTAATTAGGAATAAAGGTGCCTTGCTTTAGGATATAAAAAAAAAAAATCCCAACTCTTACTGCTTAGTAGACCTTAAGCAATTTTGTCCTAAAGAACTTCTTTACAAATATGTAAGTCAAAGACACATTTCTTGCCTTATAATGGTTTGTATAGCGCATTTCCTAATACTGCAAATGCCGGAATAGTGAAGAAATTACAGGAAAACTTGCTGCATAATTTCTTTGCTGTTGCCAAACTGCCTCTCACCGCGCTAACTCTGAAGAGTTTACTTCAACAGCAGATAAGCTCTGAAACAAACCAACTGCTGTAGCTCTTGCCTGACAACAGAAGAGAAACAAAAAGAGTTCAAAGCTTCTGCCAAATACCCGAAGTATGGAAAGGAGTTAGCCAGCAAGTACAATTCTGGCCCTCCTAACTGAGCAGGCAAAGAAATTGCATTTTATTTTGCACAACACCATGGAATTCTGGCATGTTCAGCTTGAATCCACTTAATATGGCATGGGAGATGCAGATCACTCTGACAGTGATGCAGAAAGGGGAGTCCTAACACAAGTGATGTATCTCAAATGCCAACAAAAAGCAAGATGATGAAGCAAAGAAAAAGTAAACCCAAGAGCTGGTCAAGACTACATATAACTTCTGTAATGCATTTATCGTGTCAAATATCAAGCTAATACCAAGCAATATCAAGCTAATGATTTCTAAATATTTTGCTCAGCTCCATAATGTGCTTTGCACAAGGCTTTGAAAACTGCTCAGATCTTGCCAGCATACAGAAAAGACCTAAAAGCATCACCCTTTCAGAGCCTTTTGCCCTGCTACACTATATCCCCTATGTACTTTCTAAATATCTCAACTGTGTGACACACAGCAAACACAGATAACCAATGTCTGCAGTCAGACAGAGCAGACACTGCCTGACACCCTCCATTTTCAGGACATCTCAAATGGCCAGCATTGGTTTTGTCTCTTTACCTGGAAAGTTAAGAAGCTGATGTTTCAACCGTCCCAGCTTCAATCAGACCCATCCATGGTTGTCATGATCTGTTTATACACTTCACTTTCAACAGCTAAGCTGAAAGATGGTTCAAAAGAGAATTCACCACCATCCACTGTAAAACTTGGGGACCCCCAACCTCTTGCAAAGCGGTAGGCTGCTCAACAAGTGGGAGAGGGAACGGTCCATCTCTGATCCAACCAGGTGAGGAAACTAGGCAACAGGCACTCCTCCATGGAGCAAAGGTGTGGAAATGTCTCCGCAGTGATTACCTACACGTCCTTCTCCTTCGTGGGCACTCTGACCCCAGACCAGGGGGTGGATGCCACCACGTTCCTGCCTCGACCTTCCTAGAAGGGATGCCCGCAAACCCCTGGCCTCCCTGCTGCACAAGTATGCACATACATTTGACAGAAATCCAACCCAATCTATCCCAGTCCACGTGTTTCTCCCTTTCCCCTGGACAGGCAGGAACCCCCACGGACGTGCTGCCCTCCGGCTCTGCTGTTCCTCTGCCGCAGCCTCCGTGGAGGATCTCCAGAAATCAGTTGAAGAAGACGACCAGCCTTCAGGCTCCCTGTCACTCCTCTGCAGGTCGTGGAGCTCCCTGCCAGCTTGCATAACATTTATTCTATTCAAATTCGACTTCTCAGTGCTTTTTCCTTCCATGACAGTGCTGTCCCCACTCCACGCGCTCTGCAAGAAGCCAGAGTGCAGTGGCCATTTATTAGAAGACAATTGCAGCGTCTTACACTCAGTTTTGCAAGACCACACAGTTAATTGAACTCAGCATGAGGGGCAACCAGTTTAGCCCTTCTACAAAAGAATCGCACAAAATCCAAAATCGTTCTATCACTCATTCCTTTATCCAGCAAACCCTTTGGTTTGGCAACCAACCTTCCAGCTGCCACCCCAAGAACCTGCACTGAAAAAATTCACCTTATTTCTGAGAGTTGCAAAGTTGTCATAAGTAATTATCTGCCCAGTCCAGACTTGACAACATAATGACAAAAGAGCTGACAGGCCCTCCAAGTTAACAAAATCGGACCTGATCCTCAATCACCTAACTCCCCAAGCATCCTCTGGTCCAGGCAGCACTTGAAACCTGCCGCTGTAAAACTTGAAACCTCATTTAGAAAAAAGGCATTCCCACGGTTTACTGGCCTCACACCACAGAAGCAAACGGGGCTGCAACCACCCCGGAGCCCCCCGGCAGCACTCGCTTGCCCTGCGTTCCTTCAAAGCAAGAAACTCCCACAAAGAAAATTTAAAAGGAAAACCAGGAGATGGAGCATGTTCGTGATTTTGCAAACAAGTTAAGAAACTTTGTTAGAGAGCAGGTGGAGAAAGGATTCATCTTTGGAATTCTCCCCCCTCTCCCCCCTTAAATAATCCACAAAAATCTGTTTGCTGAAAGGGAATATGAATGGGAAAAAAATCCGTCTCATAAGCCAAGGATTGAGTCGCTAATGCCTGGGGATTTTTGTCAGTGGGCCAAATAGGGCGCTCTGGCTTGTTTTCATTCTTCCAGCTTCCCATTACCTGGAATCGAAATATTTCACATCTTTACGGGACAAATCTCGGCACATCGGGGAACACTGAGGGATGACGGCAGCAGCCGGCGGGTGAGCATGCGCCCTCCATCAGGATGACAGGCAGGGCATGTGCCTTGATATTTTAACCCGCGGAGCTCAAACAAGCACCAGCAGCGAGGCAAAAGCTATTTGAGCAGCGAGCCCTTGAGGCAGAGAGGGGCCCCGGTGTGACAGACCCCCGTCTCAAGCCCTCTTCCCTCTCTTGCCCAGGCCATTTTATGAAAAGCTGTAGGTATGTCGGGTTGTCCACCTGCAGCTGAGCCCCCCTCCGCAGTAGCAGGTGCTGCCCAGGGGTCTGCCCCGGGGCCCCAGGTGACGGCTTTCACCGAGGGAGCCTCTGCCAGGCTTGTGAGCCGTCAGCCTTCCGCCAGGACTTGATAAATAAAGGAAAAACAGATGAAAGAAGGGAAAAGCAGCTGTTTGGAAATGAACTGTAAAAACATCTGTAGCGCACCACCGACCGACCGCTGCTGGCTCTGGCCACAGAGGGTTTTAAAGGGCCATGACGCTGCAGCAGAGGACTAGGACTTCGCAGCCGCCTCGACTAGATGTACACTGGGACCAACCGGAACCCCAAAGCAAATCAAACAAATGACCAAAAACAGAGGAAAACTGAGTTGTGCCACCACAGCGAGCCCTCACCTTCTGGGGCCAGGCAAAAGGAGGAAACGATAAATAAGGAAAAGTCCTTAACAACACAGTACCGCATCTCTGGCAGCACCTCCCAGGTGATGCTCTCTTTGGTGAGGGGCATTGAAGGGAGGTTTAAAGAGGGCTTCACGACATTTTAATTTACTGCTGGAAGGCCGGCGGCTGCACTACTGGAAGCGGTTAGTTCACACACAGACGAACTCCATTGCTGCCTGCACTTGACTAGCTGACAACATACCAAAGAAACATTAAAACCAATCTATTTGGCTTCAGTGCGTATCATTCCAACACAATTTTATGCATTTGCTTCAGACTTGGGGAGGGGGGGGAAGAAAGTTCAAGGGTCTAAGTAGCTCAATTTATTTTTCAGTAACTAAGTTACCAGAGACTTGTAGCGAGATTGTATTTATTTTCTGAAGCAGGCTCCAAGTTGGCAGAGAGGTCCTTGGAAGTACATATTTCTTCACGTTCTCTTGATCTCAGTGTGTGGAGATTCACTTAACAGCTGTTTTATGTGCAAATGTTTTTTCAGGCATGTCCTCCCCAACCATAAACAGATTTTGATAGAAAACCCTCTCAAAAGAAGTTACGAAACAACAAATCTCTGAACCTCTTCTCACCCAGACCTGGAGATGAAATGTGAGCAAAGCCCAGAGGGTCTTCACACCACAGAAGGCTGGGGGGATTTGGTTTTGGTTTTTTTTCTTTTTTCTTTTTTTTTAATTTATCAATACTGTAGTGGTCCTTCCAACAGAAAAAATAATGCCCTGCCATCTGCACAGCTGTACTTCACTCCTTTTTTTACATATACAGGCATTCATACGCATTTGTATGTGCAACATCTATATCAGGTCTACCTACATTTAATCTCAAAATGACAAAAAAGAGTTTTTTTGGCAATGCAGAAAGCAAGAGAGACAGTCATCTTGCAAGAGCTGCAATGAAATCGTGTAACCATTTGGCTACCACACAAAGTAGGTATATCCGTAGGCGTGCATACGTGCGTGCATACAGGCAGGGATGGGGAATTCTGGAGGTGGGGTGGAGGCCATCACTTCCGAACATTTTCTGGGGCAGAGATTTGATATAGAGCACTTAGGGTTACTGTTTATGAACCATTTCAGAACCAAAGTCCTACAAAAACCACTTAAAGGTTTGATATCAAACTACTAAATCATATATGTTAACTTCTTCAGGTTCATTAGAACAAGAAAGGACCCATAGGCTGGGCTTGGAAACAAATACATAAATGGTGCCTCTAATGATAAAATGCCAGGAATTCCAGCAAGAAATAAAACATGCTAAACTGTTTTGAAGCACCAAAACTAAAAAACAAACAAACAAACAACAAAAAACAGAAGAAGAAGGAAAGATGAGCCATACTCTGAAGGGAGTAACAGCCAGTATCAGAAGAAGCACCTCTGAGGCCACCTGGAGAGCCAGGACAGCAGATCCTAGCTCTGAGAGGGGAGTCCCACATCCTACATCCTTTGGTGGCAGAGACAGTTTATAGGTTGCTGTCTGCCCTTCTGCTTCCAGGACGCCATCCGAGACACCTCCTCACCCCCAATGCCTGCTGTTGGCCCCTCATTGTGTTGAGTGAAGTGTCCATATAGCCTAGCTCCAGGTCAGATCTGCAAAATGATCTGACTAACAAAACAGAGGGAAACAGGCTGAAAATCAGTATTCAGGCTGATGTTGTGGTTTGCTGGTACGGTGAATCCAGCTTTAAAATGCCTACTACCAAATCAAAAAAACGTGATAAAGAACCAAGATATGGTAAAAATTTCCTCTGGTGGTTTAAGCTTGCTCCACTCTTTGCTGCGCATTTGACTTTCTATTGGCAGGCTCCTGGCTAAGTCATCCATCAGTCTGTGCCTCCCACAGGCAATATAAAGCCAACATAAAAGCACCGAGGTAGCATTAAATCCCCTGTCATCTGCTCACAGCTGATCCAGATCACATCCGCACCGCACAGTGATCTGGTCTGAGGCAGGGACCTGGGGCCAGACCATGGATCCACGGCTGAGTCATTGCCTCACATGAATGAGTAGGCAGGACAGTTGACAAAGCACTGATGAAATCTGCTTCCTGCATTTAACAGTGTCATTACCTCTTCTGTCCCAAGCTGTCAGCCAGTAATTAGGATCTTGCAGGTTGTTTCCATTAGGAGATGAAATCGGAGCCAGGTATAGAGCTGGTGGAAAAACAGGACTTCCAGTTGTCAGGAAATTTTCATTTCTTTGAAGTGTGGTTTTGGACTAAATTGGATGTACTTTTTCCGCAGGTAGGGACCATGGTTAGGATCATCCAGTTATACCAGCGCTGGGATTAAGGACCCCAAAACTCCTAGCACCTCCTGCCACAGGGGAGGGTTGCCACGTGCAACGTGTTTCTCCTGGATTGTGGATTCAGAAGCAGCTCAGCAGCCCAAGATATTTGAAGTGTAACAATCTAGGCTCAGCTACTAGCATTTTCTCCTTGCTCTTGACAGATATTTCCTCGAGCTAATACACCTGATTTACAGCGGATTTATCTATATGCAAAGTCCTACTCCCCTGAGTACAGCGGAGGGCTCTGCTGAGTTCTCCAAAGAGCCTTTCACATCCCCCAAACTGCAAACCAAACCTGTATCATCTGCGTTCCGAACACACAGAACTAATGAATGGTCACAGCACAAATCAAGGTCTGAGATCAATTGTGAGAAGCACCTAAAAGAAGCGTACAGAGGAAGCAAATCCTGCCTCTTGCAAACCCATTGGCCCAGGGAGTAAAGAGAAATGATGTGCACTTGGCTGCAGATACCTCTCAGGTGAACTAGGAAGAGTGAGGGTGATTCATATCACACTCACTTTTCCTGAAAGTTGCTATTACAGGTGTCTTTCTGAATTTTAACTTATGAAAGAAAAAAAATAACATCTCTTGAACTAACACTTTTTACTTAGTTCGAAGTGCTCCCTCCCCACCAAGCGCTGCTGTTCTCAGAATTACCAACCCTACAAGAATTCAACCAGCCAAAAGATGTTACTCCTTTTGCTAGTCTCCACCTGGTAGTCATCAATGAGTAGTCTGGGAACATCCCAGATCTGTTAGTTGGAATTATCCACTCCACTGTTTTCTACAATTAATTTCCAGGGACTGTCAGCTGCAAGCAGGCAGTTCACAGCAGCAGTTCACTGTCTGACCTACTGGCTTGCTCAGTGGACACTAAATCCGCAGCTTCTTCACATTCACATATGCAACTCTACTAAAATATTGTGCTCTTACGCTTAGCATCAGCAACATGGACATTTTTGTGGGCTTCTGGATAGGGATATTTCTTTCTCCTGTATTGGTCCAATAGTTTTCCAATACAAACACTTTCTAATTCAAAATTCACTTTTTATTATCCCATAGTCAGCCAAGTTTTAACCCCTTCACCAACATCCCTCTCAATGTATTCACTTCTTTGAAGACAACAACACAGAAGGAGGCACAAATACAGTCAAACAAATTTATTTTGCAAGAATAAGCACCTGTGAAATGTTCTTTTTCTTTTCCCAACTCCATATCCTTCTCTTTCATTGTTGTCAACTTAAATAAAAGGCACTCCTATTAGTAATAGCTAGCATCAACATGTTCCACATTTTCCAAGATAAATATTTAGAATCCAGGTCCCAGCAACACAAGTATCAGTATCTGTCTCTCATGTAGGTAGATTCCCAAGTCCACTCACTTGATCCCAAAAAAACCCCCCACAAAACAAGTAGATTCTTGCAGTATCCAAAAACACACACAAAAACTCAGCATTGCCCCCAAACACAACGCACAGCACGTGGATCCGGGCCAGCCAAAACTGCCCCCTCGCAGGACCGCTGCTCGGCAAAGGCAGCAGGACCACATGGTGGGGCCGGGGCCTCAGCTCCCCCATCCCTTCTGTACCCGCGGGCCAGTGATGTCTGCGGGTACCACTACAGTTTGTGCTGGCACTCGCTTTCTGAGGCATTTCAGGACTTTCTAAGTCAGTGGCATGATCTTCCTACAGCCTTGAACCGGAACTTGGCATAATAAATAACCCTGAACTAGGACTGGATACTTTTATTCAAAACAAAACAAACCTAGAAACAGCTGTTTGCATTTTCTTTTTTCTAATTGTAGGTATGTCCAAACCAAACAATCTTGCCTAAAAAGGTTACCACTTGTGTGTGTTCTCACAACATAAAGCTCGTATTAGCAGTGGGTTTAATTTTTTAATAGGTCTATAGTCTATCACTTGGGTATATGCTCAAGGACCTTTAATGGACAGGTCTAGAACTGAAACAGCAGTTACTGGTACCTACGCATTTCTCATCAGCGTAACGCATCTCAACTAGTGCAAAACCTGTCCAGCGGACCAAGAGGAAGGGGTTTCCTGCAGTCCCAGGGCAGCTGACGACCTTGTACCATCAATATTCCACATCATCTTGTTCCCAAATCGAGGAGTTTTATCGTGAGTCTTATAACACACTTATATTTGTTTTCACACATTCAAAATCTTTGAGTCCACCACTAAACTAAAGCCAACTCATTTTAGTATTAAATAATGTACATATTGGTATCTTTCTAGGCTTCTATAGGAAAACTCAGAATAAAAAACACAAAAGCAAAGAACAAAAATATTAAATGTCTTGTTCTTTTCATCCAAGACAACAACCTGAGGAGTTTGATCTTTGTTCCTCTTTTCTGTTCTAGAAATACACACAAAGGAAAGGCTGGCAATCCCACTCCCTGTAGTTGTCATGTGGAAAAAGGCTGATGGGGGCAAAACCACAAAAAACTGTGGCTGTGTGCCCATGGTGGTCTGCTCACAAGCTCCTGCCCTGATGGCAGGCTGCTCTAGGGCAATGCCCGAGCGAAGCCTCCCAGGAAGGAAGACCAGCAACAGGCGAGCGAAGGGACAATTTCCAGTCAAGTCTCCCAGTGCTGCTCTACGACAAGCTCAAAAACTGAAGGATTTGCCCCTGTTTTGATTGCTTAATCAAAATACGTGGTCACCAAAGGCTGCTGCAGGGCTGAGGCTGATCCTTGGGTCTGTGACGCGACACTGAGCAAGTCAAGCTTATTCATTCACATGCCTCAGCTTACCCGTGTGCAGAGCAAACAGCCACCTCTCGGGCCTTTGTGGTCTCCAGTGATCTGCCAAGTGCTTTGGAGAGAAGATTAAACACCTCTGTCAAGCAGTGAAATGGTTCATCATACAAACAGGTAAGACACAAGAACTAAATCCTTCCTTTGGGTGCATGATGAATTCACGCAGAAGCCCATCCAGCACAGAAGTAAACGTCCTCTTAGGTGTCATCTCAGAGCCTACACTAGGTTGAAAACCGTAATTCTTTTCACCTAGTGGTTACCTCGTTCTTCAACTCTTAAAAGTATGAACTCCACAGTCATGAAGCCAAGGGATAGGTAGCTTTTCCCCACGGGTTTCCACCATCGTAATGCTGATGAGCTACATGCTGCTTGCACCACAAACTAGAGAGTCCTAACCAAAGTTGGATTCACGAGATCATAGAAACAGCCTTTTAATGGACCAGACCAAAGACTCAGGCAGCCCAGCATTTTGTCTCCAAGGATGGCCAGTAAGAAATGTTTAGGGATGAACACAAGGCGACAGACGCCACAGAAGGATCTGTACACCTGCACACAGTCTTCCAGCCATCAGAAGCTTAGCAGCTTCCTGGTAAATGAAGACCATCACATTTATCAGTTGCCAACAGATGTATTATCTCCATCCTTTTTCGAACCACTCTTACCTCTGGTCTCCACAACATCCTTTGGCAATGGCTGCCATAATATAACACTGATGCACTACAAAGGGAGTCTTTCGGGGAGTGGGGGAAGAAACCGCATTTGTGGGACAAACGGAACAGAGACTGCTAATAAGATACACGCAGCCGGCAGACCGACTGTAAGCCAACCAGAAGTTGGTAAAACAATGAATGCATAAGAACAAAATTAATGACAAAAACACATGTTCTGAGATAAAATCTGAGAAAGACAGCAAAGGAATTTTTCAAGTACTGTGCAAGAAAAAGTTATGAAAAGGCAGTATTAACACTGTGAAAGAAATACTTACGCATGACTATGAAAAGAACTGATTTTTCAATTATTTTTAATGGGAAGCAAAAAAAAATTGCTCTAAAGTATAGTGACCTGGTTATTTTCTTTGCACTCTACCAGCTAACGTTCAAAAGATGATACTTTTTTCCCCATGGTGTTTTTCACAGTGTACGAGATGCACGTTTTCTGCATAATTTGTCTGGACTAAACAGTTTAATCTAAGCCCACTCTGTGTCTTTCGGCTGGTTCTGTCATTATAATTCTACTCTTGCAAGAAAGGACAACTGTTATGCAGAGATCCACTGACAAAAATGGATTCAAGAGACCAACTAGGTAGCTCCAACTGGTAAACTGAGCTCATAGCAAGAAAAACCCTCCAAAATGAAGTAAATGAAAAATGAGATTTTTCCATATTTAAAATATTTTCTCCAAGAAAAAATGGCTGGGGGCTCTTGAAAATGAAAGAAACTTTTGCAAATATCCACCACATATGCCAGTAAAAGGATGGAAAAAAGGATCTTAATGGAAAAGACATTCTAATTTTTTCATTTTCCTCCCCTTCCATTTTTCATTTCCATTTCAACAGAAAAACGAATAACATCCTTAAAAAGTCCAAACCATAACATTTTAGCTCTTCTGTTAAAAAAGCTAAAATGTTTTTTTTATTAAATGACCAACAATAATGCTGAAATCCAGCAATGCAACCCATGACAATTCATACTTATGCAATACCAAAATCATTATTTACCAGAACTAATCAGAAAGACACCTCTCGCCTCTGAAGGGGAGAATTAGGAGGGTTACTGTTAAGCCAAATTGCATCTTCTCACTGCTGGTAGCTACTGCCAACTCAGACCCCAAAATCAGTACAAGCTGGTGGCTCCCAGCGCAGCAGGAGAAGAAGGGGCAAGGAAAGGCCATGCCCAGCCCTCCCCCTCCATCAGGTATGCTCAGAAGGGTTTGAAGTAGTTTTCTACCCGTGGCAGGGATGCTCAGGCTGGTGCTGGGAAGTGGTGGGGGCTAGGCTGGCACCCAACTCAACCCCCAAAGAGGACCAGCCAAGTACAGGGCAAAAGACAACCTCCCGCAGGAACCCTCAAACCTGGAGCCCAACAACCTTTTCCCCCTTCCCGCAGGTGTGGTTGAGACTTCTGTTGAAGCACCACTGAAAGTCCACAGCAGCAAAATGACAGCAACTTGCTTTGCGAACTTGTCTGCTCCCGCAAAACATTGCTCATGGGGTCATTCAGCGTCTCGCAAATCTCAAGAACACTCTTTCAATTTCTTTTATGTCACCATTTACCATCCCTTCCACAAAAAGCACTGCATTTCTCCAGCTACCGCTAGATGCACAGCAGCACCTTTGCACAATGCCTTGTAGCCCGCCCTGCTCGCACAGTGCGCCAGTGAAGCCACCTTTCCCGCTCCTGCCCTCACTCATTCATCCGCCCAGGGATCCATGCAGGAATGTCCTTGCCTTCCACTCACCAACTCATCCATTTCACCAGCCCCACGTGTCTCTCCCCTCCATCCTTGACCACCACGGGTGCCTGTCCCCAGCCTCCGGCCACTTTTTCCACCCCAGCCCAGCTTACCCCTGCTGGTCTCTTTTCACCGCCACAGACCAGGGGCCTGATTTGCCATCTGAATTCCTTACTGCCACATATTTCAGAGGAGCTCATAAGCATTCGCAGTCACCTCAGCGCCCACTGCCCCTCACTCACGAGGGCCAGCAGTTCATCCGTGCAAACCACAGGGTGTATGAAGCCTGCCTAGCAGGCACATCGTGAACGCTGGCTGGACTGCGGTGGAGGTGGTTGCTTTCTTCAGAGTGAAGAACAGGAAGCCCCAGAAACGAAGCCCTAAGAACAAAACCTCAGTGTTTCCGTAATCAGCAAATAGGGGGCTTAAATGGTAAAACTCAAGACAGTAAGGATGCAACATGGCACACAGCCTCCCACACTCGTCCACAAAAATGTGACCATCTCAGAATTACTTGATCAAATTACAAACTGTTGCATAGCCGAACAGCCGATGTTCCCCCACCAAGGCATGGACTGTCTTCAATTGCTGCAGATAGTCCACAGCAAAGAAACTCAGAGCCGAAGCAAGCATCATCTTTTCTGTAACAAACGGGAACACATTTTCATTTCTGATCTCCTTGGGCAACTTTTGTCCATCGTTCACCCCACCTGCTGTCAGTGATTTCACAGTTTGGACATCAAAATGACTATTCATAAGAGGAAGGCCAGAAAGTCCATCTAGCAGACGTGGGACAAATGTGCTGCTCACCTATGGGGACCCCATAAGCTCCCCTGCAGAATATACCACCAAATGCAAAGCCATCCCTACAACCTCTGAAGACGCCCACAGCAAACAGTGTGGGCAGGAAATGTCAAGTTACCTTGACCGCAGTGACTCCTTGATGTCACGAACACCACATGAAATCTTGCCATCCTCCCAAAAAACTATGGTTAAGGGAAGAAGTTCCTTTCCATCTGTGTTTGGGCTTTGCACTGAAATAAGAGATTTTCCTGCTTTCCTCCTGTTCAGCTGACCGACCTGAGTCCCTACACCCATGCTCTCCAAAAAGCAGGGTGATTCTGTATATTCTGCTGAGACCAACCATCAATATAGGTCCACCGTCTCACAACAGAATCGATCCCTCTGCTCTCCACCAAGCAGAGAGTTCAAAATATCCCTTTGTGACCAGATATCCAAGTTCTAAATCCAGACAGACATCACCAATGCCTCATTTTCTGCTTCAGTTTCACCAACCTAAAAACCATTTCCACGTACACATGCTTCCCAGGGACATGGAAGCAAGATTAGGTGCAGAAGACTACTCTGCGTATACACAAATAAATTTTGACTAATCCTTACTTTTCCTCAAAGACAAAAAAACTCGTAGATCTCCAAATGTGATACGAAATACTGTAAAACGCATATTCCTGTGTGATTAACACATAACAGGCTGCATTTCAAATAATTTGTTAAATGTGGGTAGTCATATATTTATCTGTTAATCTCCGTGCGTTCTGTTACTCTGTCCTCCACCCCTTTTGTTACTACTATCTTCCCGTCACGTCCTCTTAGCTGTCAATGGCTGAGCTGCCTTCTCTGTTATGTATCGGTACAACGCCCAGCACAGACTTCTCATTATGACCTCCAAACCCCACTGTAAAAGAAATAGCAATTAAACCCAGGAATAAACAGATAAATTTCTGAAAAGAATGTACAATTTAGATAATGACACAAATTCACAAAAATGCTGGTTTCATGTCGGCTAGCACCGCAAACGACAACTCCCTCGAGAACCTCCATATTTTATAGGGCTTTTTATGCTGCACTGGGGCAGAAGTGAGAAGATGACAGCCTAAAGCCAGCTCTTAATCAAATGCAGATTTACCTATGGAGCTCAGAGCGGTGATTAGCGAGTTACATTAGGAAACAGCTGGGGAACCAAAACGAGTCTTGGTGCCAACTAAACCTCAGCTCACCTGAATTTAAAATAAAATCCTTGAAGAAAAGACTCTTCAGTTAGCCATCATTTTTTATTACCGGTATGTGGGACACTCCCTGCTACAAATTCCTGCTTCTCTGGGTGGAGACCGATCACTTCTGAGCCATTTCTTCACTGAGTCTGAACCACCCACATCTACCAGGAAAATTTATTGTGATGAATAGACCTATTAATACCAGCTTCACCCCACCCTATACTGCTTCAGAGTATGGAAACTAGATGGATGTATCTGGTTTTGGTTAATATGCCATGACTCTCAAGTTTTACAATGGGAAGGCGGAGGAAACATTATGTATTTTATTGTAGTATTTTGGCACGTTCTCCATAAAATGGAAAATTCAGCCTATCCGGGATCCAGTTTGCTTACCAAACCTTACATCCTTCTTCTCCTTTTTTTTCCATGAAAATTATTTTCTCCTTTGTTCCTCCCCTCTGTGCCAGGAGAAGCCAAGAGCAAGCTTCAAGTCCTCCCAAGCTCAGGTAGAAACCATGTCCAAAAGGACAAGGAGGGGGCAACACCATGTGAGGCTTTGTACGGGAAAATCTTTCAGGAGGAGTTTTGAATTTGGCACAGACTTGCTCTCACCTCACCCTTAAAAGCCTGGCCATGGCTAACACCTATTGACTTCAGAAATCAAACTCTGATTTAAAAATCAAGGCTATTGCAAACTGAGGAAAACCCTATGCAGATGTCACTGAGGAAGACACCCACACAAAAGCAATGGCTTAGATTGCTGAGAGCTATCCTGCAATTACAGATCTCAAATTCTGGAGCAAAGATAATAAAAATAAGCAAGACAGGACAACTGTGGTAACAACAGAGCCAAAGCCAGGTAGCAGGTGAGGGGAAGACACTGAACTGCTTTGGCTAGGAGGCAAAAGGCAGGCCAGGCCCACTAAACCTATGAAGAGAGACAGAAAATGCAACAGGGTTTCAAACAAAATACACTTTGTTTAAAGTCCAGCTCCTCAGGAAAATCAAAGAGCGGACTTCCTCCACCATGGGTCAGCTGAGGCTGCTACAAAACAGAGGAGTCCAACATCACTTCCAGCACTTCACCAACATGGCTTCTGGACAGGGATGCCCAAGGACCTCAGGTGGGCTCTACGCAGAAATCCTCTCAAAGCTACTTGTCTGCCTCCAAGCTGCTAGAAAAAAAACATACTTTTCTATGTTTCCTGACACTGCAGGAGATGCTTGAAGGCCACCTTCTCAGAGCACAGGGTCTTCTTGGTAACGCGTTCCAGAACAGCTTAATCTTCACCATTGCTAGGGTGACCAGGTCCCACCTCTCCCTCCCAGAAGAAAAAACTTCCTAACTGCTTCAGCAACTTGTGCTCCTCCAGGTAGCAAGTGGCGCACACCGAACACGGGGAAGGGCAGGAGGAGCGAGCCATACTCCATCCTACATTTCAGAGCCACAGAGACCAGCCAGGACCTCAGCGAGGGGAGAAGCAGCGTTGCAATGACTCCACTTTCTCCAGCTCATCTGATAGTGCCATTAGCACAACTGGCTCTCAGCCACCAAAGTGAGAAAAAGAGCAACTGGGTGCTCGTGCGGAACGATCGAATAAAAATTTAACGTCTGCATAAACAGAACCAAACATCTGGTGGGACAACTGCGGTCCAGCCACACACACGTACCAAGGGCACCAGCAAGAACTCCAGCCCTGCTCAGCACCGCTGCAGTGGGGAAAAGGCTCGAGCCCAGCTTGGTTCCAACGCAGACCCTGTAAACAGTTTTGGGCCGCTTCTTGGCAGAGCTCTTCAATTTATTTTTGACCACCAGCACTTGCCGGAGGGAACTATTGGGAGGCCCATAAAAATCGAGTTTCCTCTCCCAGTGTCAAGCGATGAAGTAGTCTTCGTTTCCTGACCTCAGTCATTGTATAGCGCTACCGCCTGCTGTTACAGAAAGTTGCTGTGTGACAGTAAGCAAGCTGACACCTAATTGTTAAATTCGACCAAGTGTTTTAATTAAGGGAAGAGTGTCTTTAAAATAAACTTAGAAGGCTTTGGCCCGCGTTCAGGAAAGCACTTAAGTACAAGCCTAAGACTGTCCCTACTCAGGAAAGCACATGCTTAAGTGCTTTCCTGAATGCAGATATATTCCTGTTCTGTGGCCTTAAAAGTGCACTAAATAATAAAATTTATTGCAATTTGACTTCACTGTTTTCTTGAAATATTTATTTAGCTGCTTCTTTATTAAGAGTAGAGTCACTTAAATTTTGTATCTGTTTAACAACACTTACTACTTACTCGCTGATTGCATTTCAAGACACAAACAATCTGTTAATGCTGTTTCAGATAAACTCGGGGTTCCCCCCCCATTATCATGAACCTGTCACATTTTCTTGAAAAATATCCCAATAAACCAGTTGCCCTGATACAGGGTACCTACTGGCCACATACCACTTGAAATAATTTTGCATGGAGTTGGAGATCTTCCGAGTTTATTCTCTGTTATATACACAATAAGGATACAACGTCAAATTTTATCTAAACCAACACTCGTGTCTAGGGCATTCATTGAATAATGACTTTCAGTCACTGCTTCTACAAATATTAATGCGCATTTTATTGTACCAGTATAGATGTCACAAGTTGCACCAAAAAGCCAAATTTGAATAAAAGAACAACCTTCCCCCCCAGCCAATACACAGTACCTGTGTTTTACATCTCTCACAAAGCTACCTCCAACACCTCCTCGCTGCAAATTTTAGATTTTCCTAAGAGAAAGCTGATGGTGTTCAGCAGGAGGGGCAGAGAGCGTGAGCACAGCATGCACACATCCATGTGAAAAACTGGGAGCAGAGTCGGAGTGTGCTTTGTCCTACTTTACCACTGCCTCTGCAGCTCCTGAAATGGGAACCTGAAACTTTGGCAATGACACCAGAGGTGTCAAATTTGTCAGTACTGCCAGGGCGCAGTGAAGCGGGAGGGCATCACCGTTTTCCCCTCGTTCATTTGGCCCATAGTTTTACCATATTAGTCCCCCATTTCATGACTTACATTGACGGTCTGAGCCTTTTTTCCTGTGGTCCTGTGAAGCATCAGATACAGACCCCAGCTAGAGAAAGTGCCTCTCGTGGGGCAAGAGTCTGTGGGGACCAAATTACTGAGTTACTGACAATCTCTCACATGCAGACATAACACCTGCAAAGACTATGACAAGCAAGGAAATTTTCCTCAAACCAAAACAGCAGGGAGAGTTTGCATGTTAAGTGCTTTCTCTTCGCTCTCTAACACGGAGGACAGTCCACATCCCACCTGGGAACTTCACCCAAAGCTGCTGTAATGCTGTGAGGACCCAAGACACCAGTGACAGCACTGATCTCTCGGGCTCCAGGGCACATCTGCCCTGGCAGCGTACAGCTGTAGGCACTGGTCTTCACTTCTTTGCTCTTAATTTTTTTCCAGGGCAGCTGGCAGGAGTCCCCTGACTTGTGAGATGTGCAGAAAAACTGGGCAGGATCTCTGTGGAGCTTGCTGGACAAAATGTCTACAGCTTCATTGTCTGCAATGGCCTTGAGGGTCCTCGCTAGTCCCAACGTCAATTTACCTTTCTTGGTCAGATTTGGGCTTTTGGTATGCACCACCACTGCTAATGAAAGTACCAACTGTTGTACCTTAGCTTACTACCTCTGCACTCCAAGGACACCTAGAAATGCCAAAGCAGTGGAAAAACAGGACATTTCAGTGTATTCACATAATCTGCACAACACTCAAAAAAAGTTTTCAACGGGTGGAAAAAATCTGCAAGATGAATTGTCCTCTGGCTACACAGAGAAGCAGGTGAAAATCTAGGTGTCCCAGCTGTGACCAGCAGGTACATAATTAAGGGAACACCATATGACAACACACACTTAATTTGTTCAGGTGGCAAGGTTAACAAAATAAGCTCAGGGAATGAACGCAGCACAAGCAGAATGACTTAAAAATGAAGAAAAAGCTGATACAAGATGAATCATGCGTCTCAGTCAAATAAAGGAAAGTCTGCTTGCTTTAAACTCGATTGTAATTGGGTTTCCCCTCACCTTCCAAAAATGTATTTAAAAAGGAAAACAGTGTTTACGGCGCAAGCTAAACCACAACATTTTATTCATCAGTTGTTTCAGTTTTTCCTTGAGGCACGCGTTTAAAGACAACCTGGAGCAGCCTATCCATTTAATGAGGGGGAATAAAGAACATGACAATCAGGTTTCTTAGGAGAGGACATCGCAAGTAAAGCAGAACAGCATCATCTCCTCGGGCTTCCCTCCCGGGCACCGCCAGGCAGAGCCGGCTCACCCCTCGCTCGCAGAGCTGCCCGGGGAGCCCAGCAGGACACCTCCCAGGGACGCACAGGGGATCTTGTGGGCAAAAAGGCTTTCATGACAGAGAGCAGGCCTGTTTTCTCATCTCCGTCGCTGGTCTAACAGAGATGGCAAACCTCCTGCCCCTGTGAGCCATGCCTCTTCCACGCAGCTCCGCTCTCACAGCGACGAGGCACCGTCACTAGTGTTCACACAGGTCTGAATCATGCAAACTAGGAAAGATGGAATAAGAGGTAAAATAATCAAGACCTGCATCAGCAAGAGCTGTGGTTTCAACAAGCTGAAAACATTATTTTTAGAAAACTATAATCTCTTAGGCACCATCCTTCAAACTCACTTGCCTGCACGGGCAAGAGTCGGGACCCGCACACATACCCCTCTTTCTGGTCCAGTTCATTCCTCCTGCCCTAGCTGTTTCTTCTCTCCTTCGCGCCCATGGAGTGACGCGTGCGTAGCCAGCCCCACCGATCAGCTGGACGTGACCCACCCATGACCAACTGCAGCATTTTCTCCAACAACGGTGGTCTTCCAAATTTTGCTTGTGATTGTATCCAACACTTTCAGGCCCCTTTTTCCAGGGGTTTCCCCTAGTCTAATGCTTCACATTAACTTCAGCCTCAGACAACAAAGGCAGCTTTCACAGGCCATCTATCCCAGAAAGCACTCTCACTTTTAGTCTCCTCGAGTACAGCCTAAGCTTATTCAACCAGAAAGAGCAGAAGTAGGGATGTGTGGTGTGCAGGGCACACATAGCGGCAGTCACACCAGCCCATGATGGTTGGAATTGCTGGATAACTGACTTAAAACCTTGAACTGAAACCTGGGTTGGCAGACCGCATACGATTCTGCTGATGATTCCTCTCTTCCTCTGCCTTACTTCTTTGCATCCCAGCTAGCCCGAACAGAGCCGCATGCTTGGGGGAGCCCTGCTCGCAGCAGAGGACAAGGTAAAACCAAAGGACAACTCTGCTGCGGCGGCTCCAATACCGAGCACGTGGCAGGTAGCAATAAGCAACAAGAGAGCAGTAAGGTGAACCCCACCAGAAGACTGTGGCAGAGCACTGGCGAGGGATACTGTGGATTCAGGAACAAGCTCTTGTCTGCATGAGCTTCTGAAGTGACTTTTCCCACCTTATCTTTAGGAATGGATACCGACCTCAGGTGACTTCCCACAGACAGGAGGGCGGTGGGGCAAGATGACGCATGATGTGGAGACAAACCATGAATCCCAGGACGGAGAGCGAGCATCTGCATCCAGGTCATTACAACCTGGCCGTGGTACACAACCCCTAACCTCCTCTTCGGTTTTGTTTGTACTTGTGAAGCGCTGGTTTTGCTGTCCTTACTCCTCAAATAGCATCAGCGAAATTTACAGGACTCTTTGCAGACTACAGCCTTTTCTCTAGGTAACTGCTGCCTCCGAATCTGGCACAAGGCTGGACATTCAGCAGGAGAAACACATTAGACAGCCATTGCTTGATATCAAAGTCTTCAAGGTTTCCTAATAGTCCTTCATATATTTCTGTAGTTTTGTAGAATTGTAAAAGTTTGCTATTTTTGAAAATAATGTGTTCATTTAGTCATGATATCTCCTGCCTTTTTTTAATCACTGAGAGGACCTGTAGTACAAATCCAAATTTTCTTCCATCTCAAATAGGTACAGTCCAAAGCCAAGAATATATACGTTGCTAGCTGGAAAATAAAGTGCCCTTGATTCCTAACTTTATTTTGGACAGTCCACCCCAAGTTATTAAAAGCCAAATTCAGTAGTGAGAAAATATATATAGCTTCAGCTGTTTTGTGTGGGTTTAACGTACTATTTGCTTTATGAGTAAGAGATTCAATAATGCATATATTTACATAAAAATAGTTTTGACATTTAAGTTAACTTCTTGCCAAGCTGGTGCAAAAATGGAAATGTAAAAAGCATAAGCACAGAAATAAACCCCTATGCTGTAAGTCTGCTATTTACAGGTAAATTTTTTTCTTGGCAATAAGACCTGAACAGTGTGTTTTATAGCACTAGACCTAGCCACTCTGAGTCAATTTAGTGTTTATGGAAAGTGCCAGACTGACAGTTTGGGAATTAAACTCTCCATGTCAGCGTACAGTTGAGTAGGGGTAGTGGCAAGGAGAGCTTCCAGACCCTGGGCCACTGATGGGCCCTGGTCGTGTTCTGCAGACACAACAAAATTCACAATAGCACAGTCCAGTATGCAGCAATGCAGATGCCAAATTATTTCTCAAGCCCCAAGAGGCTTCTGAAGAGGGTGGCACCACCACGTGCTACGGGAGAGCATGGAGTGCCCCAGACAGCTACAAAACGTCCAAAAGAAAAAGAAAAGAAAAAGTCTATCTCATAGAAGACTTTAATATTACAAAGCACAGGCAGATTTGGAGAAGGAGATAACCTGCCACTCCTGGGGCTTCCAGGCTGCCCATCAAAGCCTCTGGGACAGGGCGAGTGGTGGAGAGCCAGGAGCTGAAGGAGACCTGCCTTGCAAACCGCAGAGCCTAAAGCAAACCACGGAGGAGCCAGAACTTCTATCTGAGATCCACAGCCTCCCAGCAACACACACGCAACCTAGCTGGCCAAGGACCAGGCAAATTGCCTGGCAAAAGGCCTTCTTCACAGGTACCACCACAGCTCCATCAAAAGCGAACACTCCCATGGAGCACGTAGACCTTGTTAACTCAGCCGTCCTCAACACATAATGTACGTACAAGTGCGTTGCACTGGAGGATTCCCCAACAACAACAACTCCAACAATGAGTCATACTTGGTGATGTATATTCCACCTCATCCGCTCTCCAGCACTTTCCACCTGAACTATCTAGCTCTTTTAGACTTCTCTTTTCTCAAAGCCAAGGAGGAAAAACAAATCTCATTAATGCCCAGTTAGGATAGGTGATGCAAAATATGACATCAAGTGCATTACTTAACTGCATTGTGGCAAGCCATAGGAGCCCTACTCTGCTAGACCTGGGAACAACCATGCAGCAGTCACTGAGTAATTGATGGGATGGACAGAGAAGGTTGGTAGCTGTCTTTTCTACTGCAGTAACTAAGACCATTCTTTACTTCTTTTTTTCCCCAGAGCAATTAGTCAGCACAAGAATGTCAAAATACATAACTGGGCCACAAGACAAATTACAGTGTAAGTGCTGCTGCTTTGCCAATGACCTAGCAGGCTTGGCCCTGAGGTTTCTAATGTTTGAAGCCTCATGTCCCTTGTTCAGTGTTGCAGAACTTCTAAAGACATTTAAATAAAGATAATATGACAGGCAAACCTACCTGCATGGATCCTTCACATACATCAATAAATAATAACAACGCCTGGATGACCAAACCAATGACATAGTGGTATGAAAAATTAAGCCTTTGGTCACTAATTCAGACCCTTTTGCAAAAATTTGTGACAACTGGCTCATCAATACTTAATACTTTGACTGTCTCAGTTGAATGGTCTGGCAAATACAAAGCTATCTTTATGTTCTAGTTACCCTACGGCATCATAAATAGATGAAAATGTATGAAGAGAAACAATTAATCAGAGCTGAGAATAGTCTTGATCCTTACTGCAGCCTCATATGTTACATATTTTTCCTGCCGTGATCTCACTAGCAATGCATCACTGTTTTTAACCACTCTGAGCACTGATTCTACACTCAGCAGCTGTGTTTGTTTACAGGGCTAGAAATTAGCACAGGACAAATGGACTTCATCCAACTGAAAATTTTTTTGGCATTTTCCACTACACTTCACAATATATTGGTCCTCATAGTCCAATTATGTATTTGTCACTGACGCTGGCCAAGGAGAGTGCATAAGCGAAGATGGTGCTTGCCAGTACCGCATGGGGATGCTTTTCATCGCTCCAAACGCGGGCTCCCTAGTTACTAAGCACGGTTCAGACACTTGCAGCCAGGAAAGTCCACTACTGTATTGTCCACACTTTTTTCACTAGGAACGTAAAGAATGCCGTCATAATCCATCCCGCGCTTTGCACTCTGCCAGTTCAGCAAGAGCGATGAAATGCAATGACATTTTATACTTAAAGGGACCTGCCAGTGCCCCTCACACTTGCAACCGAGCTTTCAAAGTCAATTCCAAAAGACTGTAAACCAAATCCAGACAAGTCAACCCTAAAATTGTTCTCCGTTTCAATACCCATATGCTTTTTCACAGACAGTTCTTTAAAGACAAACAAAAGAGCAGCCCTATGCTCCTACGTGCTTTCCATCTCCTTAACCGTTCCCTTAGCACAGATTTGGGGGATGCTTTGTTTTTCCCCACCCCATTTTAGAATAAACAATTAAAGAGGAGTTACTGGTTTCACAAGGATGCGGCAGCAAACACTCCTGCCCTAGTTCTCACACACCTGAAGGTAAACATAATCTTAAATGTTTGCCCTAATTATTCAGAACATTTTTGTAAGCGACTTGTATTTATGTTACAACTCACACAACAGATTAACACTGTGTTCATGAAGTTGTAGCTTACAGACTGTTTATGTCTTCCACACTGCTAAAAATACTTCAGTTCCATCTTGTAAACTGTATTCTACAGACACTACCAAAAAGGCTCCCGGGCAGCTGCCGAATCCTGGTATTCAAACAATCTCTCCATGCAAATATCCACCACTGTCCGTTAATTCACCAACAAACCCTAATCAGGCACCTCTCTGGAGAGAACAAGGTTAAAAGCGCTATGCAACTTCCTGAAATCTATGTTCCCTCGAGGACAGAAAATGCCTGTTTCCAGCAAGATTTGCAGGGCACTGCATTTCTGAGGGACTGCTTCTCACTATTTTTAATTTTGTTTCATACAACATAGTCCACATTTCTCTGATAATTTCAAATAATAGCAATGATGATGTTCTGACATCGCAAGGCGCATGAAGAACTCTGTCAAAGTAATGTATGGCACTTCGCCGTGTAATTATGTTATATTGGAGCAGAGTGTTGGAAAACTTAGTATAATCATTAGCTGAGCGCTGAATGTTTTGATTGTCAGACAGGTTGTATATGATGCAAATATATGACTCAGAAATGATTTCACATAAACATTTTAGTAACAGTAATCTGACTCATAACCTCCAACATAGAAAATAACAAGCTGCACAAAACATCTGTGCGCTCTGAGCAACCCCAGCTTGCAGCAACCTTCCCAGCAAGCCTCGCAGCACAGAGAAACCAGCGGGTCCCATCCCCAGGAACCCGCAGCCGAGAGGTGCTGAAATCCACCTTCCCCAAAAGAGTCAAAGCAGGAGTCAAAAAGGCTGTCGTTCCCACCAGGGATGCCTGCCGGAGAGCTATGGGAGTTTACGCCGTCTGATAGTCTGCCCGGTGGGCATTGCTCGGTTTAGGTTCACACTTAACAGGGATAAGACGGGAGGAAAAGTTTGTTGTTATTCCACCCTGAAGCTTCGCCATGTCAAGTATGACACAATGCACAATTCTTCTGCTATTTATTTTCTCATTCATTAGGAGACGGACAGCTTCTTTCACGGCCCCTTTCTGAGGACAAATGTGCAGTCTTGAGTGACAGGGAGGATTTACCGTCTGTTATTTCAGAGGAGGTTTGCCATGTTTATTCTGGAAAGTGCCATGAATTAATGAACTATCTCTTCAAGCCTCAGTGAGCCGGAGCTGCCAGCTCTTTGGCTGCCAGAAGCAACAGACTGTTTTGGGACCCCATAAAATTCTTTCTGCTGAGACTAGTGATAGCAAAAGTATCAGGCGGACCCAATCCCAATAGCTCCTTAAACATAAAGGACTCATTATACCAACTTCAGCCGTTACACTGCATTTTTATTCAGAGCTTCTCAACAACCTATTAGTTAACTCAGAAGAACATCTACTATTAGCTTCCCTGCAGTGTGGACATTACCAAAAGACATTATGACTCTGCAGTGTGGACATTACTGTTATCACGTACATTAGCAAAAGTCAACCGAACCTTTACTAGGCTCTCCAACAGTTTCAAGTGAAAAATGTGCCCACCTGTGATCTCTTTCATCATTCCTATTCAGCTCCTCGTGGACACCAGCCTATGCCCATGTACAAAAGCATAAAACCAGAGCCTGCCCACATGCTCATGCTACCACCCACTGCACCCAGATGTCTCCTGCACTATTCGGTCAGAGACCCAAAAGGGTTTTTGCTTTCTTGCAAAAGCCATCACTTAGGGCAAACAGTAGATATCATATACAAATGGATGTCTGGTGAGTATTCGCGTTCAGGTAGCACCCACAGAGACTGGAGATGTTACCAATGTCGAGCTGTTTGCCAGCACATCTAAGGAGCCGTGTCCCTAACGGAGCATAGGCACAGACTGTGCAACATGGATGAGCAAGGTCCACAGTTGGGAAGGACTAAAGCCTAAGCAAAGTGAGAATTGTGGTCTCCAGTTGCCTGACGCTGCAACCTCAAGAAGGATGGGTTTCACTGAAGAAGACCCTCCTGTTCCACCGTCTCCACGAGCCGCTTGGGCACCGCCAGGACCGTAACTCAGCACGCGGTTTTGCAGTTACATCACAGGACTGGAAGCAAGAATTTCAGGGATCGCATCGCAGCTCCTGTCCAGTTGTGCCCTCCGAGCCTCAGCTTAGCCATTTAGTAAATGAGTACAGCGTCAATTCACGTTCATCAGAGCACGCTGTTGAGACTTCAGCACTTATGAAGTGTTTCGAAGTCCCAGATGAGAGACAGAGCAGTATCCTTACGTTGTCTAGCAAGTAACGATCATTACATGTCCTGCAGAATGGAACATTTTTGGACAGAATGGCTGCTACAATCATTAAAGTGTAAAAACTATCACACACAAGAGACAAGACACAGACATCTCAAAGTGAAAATCTCGCTTGTAGTGTGTTAAACAAATGTATTTTCTCTCCAGCTATCTTCCACAGCACATTAAGTTGGAACTTCCTTAAATATGAGAACTTTCTTTTTTTTACATCTCTTTTTTTCTTCACTCCCTTCCCCCTCTGCCTTTTTTCTTTGTGGGTTAAAAAAAAAAAAGAAATTGAAAGGGCAAGCCAAGAGATTCACAATCACCAAAGCCTGCAGAACATACAGTGAATTTTGGCAGGACATGCATGTTTATCCTTTTCATATGCTGTTTAAATTATTTTTATAAACAAGTCATTATCTTGCATAGCCACTGCTTGGTCCCTTTCATGTCCAAGATGTTTGATGTTACAATAATTAAGCAAAAGGGTCTGCATGCTTGAAATGCAGTCTCAGGATGATGGTTTGTGGGCAAGAGAGACTGCTGCTTTTCTAAAACAAAGGGTTTCTTCTCCACGCTTCGTCGTCAAGCACCTGCATTCTGTACTTACAGATCAAATCTTTGTGTAGATATTCAAATACTAATTATATACTAGGCTTAAATTTTAGAAATACGCTGCTACTATTTTGCACCAAAACCGTGCACAGCCTAGATGCACACTGCAATGAGAAAAGCAGATTTAATAACCAGAACTACTACCAAATGGATCTCATCGTTTCATCGTAAAGCTCATACTTGAAAGTAAGACCACATTTTCTCTCACTCACGTGTGTAACTGGGATTTAGGATTTTCACTACTTTTGATATTTTAAAAGCCCAGCTTTGTATCTCTCTTCTCAGCATCTCTTGCTGACCACTAGAGAGATGCCTGACACAGTTTTGATCCCTAATGGTCCATAGGCCAGCAAGGGCTGAGTGCACGACGGTGCCTACACGCGATCCCTCTGCAGAATGGGACTCTGGTAAGGGTCTTGCCTGGTAAGGCAAGAAAGGTCGGGACAAGGCTCACAGAGAAGCTTCTCGCTGCTTGCAAGCAAACTTGCTGAGGAACCAGGCTTGGCATTGTGATGAAAACACAGGTATATTAAAAGCTTATAATGCCCCTTCCTGCACAAAGGAGTGTGTTTGTCATGGCTGAGCTGGACCACGCCATCGGTGTGGGCACAAGAGAAGAAACATGAATGGGAAGCCCACAGTGAGCAACAGAGGAAACGCTTCCTCCTTTTTTCCTGCAGAGCACCTGGCCATCACAGACTGGCACTTCCACCTCTACTCATCCAGATTCAGCCAGACGGAGCTTGGCCCTCCACGACATGCAACTCGGCTGAGCTGAAGAGAAATTAAGAATTCCCCTACATAGATCTCTATTCCAGATACTTTTAACAAGGTCTGAGAAATACGGAAGTTCGGCTGCAGTAAGTGCTCATGTCCAAACAACTTTTATTACAGAGTTTACAAAGCCAGAGGCAGACAAGCCTTTTGTGTCTTGTGCATGCTTGTTACGGTTCAACATTTTTTCCAACTCATTCAGACAATTTTATTCCCTGTAATAGGACCGGGATTGACTGCTCACAGCTTTACCCTCCCAGATTTCTCTCTCAAATGGTCCAGCAAGCCCAGGAGATGCAAGCAGGCACCTCTGCTTCCTATCAAAACTGCAGACCCTTGCCCGCCTCCACCACATCTTGGCTCACGAATGCGACTATCACAACCTGCCCACAAGCTCTAATCTGTTCTCATATTTTTAAGTGCTCCTTGTTGCCTGGTGTGGAGCTAAACGCCTGTGTTTCAATAGACATGACGTCACCCCGTAGCCCTTGTACAGTGTCTAATGCCCTGACCGTACTTGCCACATGAGCGCAATCACAGAATCATAGAATGGTGGGGGTTGGAAGGGACCTCTGAGGGTCATCTAGTCCAACCCTCCTGCTGAAGCAGGGTCACCTACAGCAGGCTGCACAGGACCTTGTCCAGGCGGGTCTTGAATATCTCCAGAGAAGGAGACTCCA
>Ga0065711_1028136_pt1 | contig 43420 bp, 19 predicted proteins | sample Hoacrofraction12_FD_59098 | JGI IMG/M metagenome (GOLD analysis project Ga0065711, IMG submission 59098) | Hoatzin crop microbial communities from Cojedes, Venezuela - Epithelial fraction 12 v2 (version 2) | ecosystem: Host-associated > Birds > Digestive system > Esophagus > Crop | place... | reverse complement strand
CTATTCTATTCTATTCTATTCTATTCTATTCTATTCTATTCTATTCTATTGTTTTCTTGTTTGCTTTGGCTATTTAGACTTTGAGGTCGTTGACGTGGAAATGCTACCTAATTCACAGGCACCAAGGAAGAATTGTTCCTGAAGTTAAGGCTACTGAGATGGATGTTGCTTGTACCACATTAGAGGTGATATGTGTTCTCAGGCCTCAGAGAGATGTGGTCATAAGGGCAGTGTAATATCATTACTGCTGCTTCATTATATCCAGCTTTTAGCAGTTGTCTTTTGAAGTCATGTCCCTCCGTTCTTTGCATTTTGCTGAGGAAATCTTTTGCTTTTTGTCTGTTAGTTCAGCTAGTCCTTCCTTTGCTCATGCTGACTACTTTTTTAAAAGTGACTTTGGTACTGTCCCTGTTTGCACAGGACATATTTTCCCCTTGGTTCGCCAGTCCCTCTCATTCTCCCTTGTTTCTTCTCCCTGTCTGTCCCTCAGAGAAGAAATATTTTTTATATATTTAGGGAATATTGCTTCAACAGTGGAGCAAATCTTAGTGCAAAATCAGGAGGGGAAACAAAGATCATTTTCAGTCACTCTGGCTGTCCTCCCCACCTACTCCCGAGCACCAAGACATGCCTGTGCACGTTGCCTCCAGTGTTCAGGTAGCAAGACAGGTGTGCTCAGGTGATCTGGCGAGGCCCCCTTGCAGTGACAAATCTCATCACTTCTTTCATTAGTTGGCACCGTGTGGTGGGTTTGGATGTGCTGTCTTGTACCGTTTGGTAGCAGACAATAAATAGTCTTTTGCCTCTCTATCCTGTTGACATCTGAGACTCACTGGGATTCAGAGCTTCTAGTTATTTCTATTGCTGCGAAGGGGCTTTTATTTACTTACAGATTTTGTGTATGATTTCATAGATGGCATATTATTTTCTGTCCTGTCTTCAAAGCCATGTTCTTCTCAATGCCCTTTTTCTTCCAGCTGCTAAACTTTAAATGTTTTGAGTCTTCCACTTAACAATTTTACTTTACCTGCCCCACAATCAATAATGGTTTTCCAAGCAGTTTTACTTCTGTCCTAAAATAAATTGTTGTATTAATTTGAATGGCACATACATATTTAGATTTTTTTTTCAGTTTTTCTTATGTATTCCCTTTGGATTAAGACTCTCCTCTAAATAATGCCTTTAGCTGATAGCCAGAAACTGAATATTTACTGCAGTTTGCAGACTCAGTTACCTAATTGTAAAAGTGCTTGTTGATTTCTTAGTGTGCCTATTTATGTCTTGAGGCATTCATGAAATATAAATAAAGTATGTTATAAATAACCTTACAGTAAGGAGACTGGATTAGGGAGGTTTGCATATTTTGAATAGTTTATTTAACTTATATCACAAGTTACTTCACATACCTGTGGATAAGTGTGTGAAAAGTGGCATCTGTTCATTAATTGGTATAAAATCTGCCGTCAGTGGGCAGACAAACAAGATGGCAGGCAGTAGATATTTGCTGCACTGTGGACATCTTTAGCAACTCCCAAATGTACTATTCAAATTCAATTTGCAGTGCTATTCTTCGCATTTGATAGGCGATCATATAATGTGTTTGCAGTAACCATGTCTTAGTGCTTTTCATCAGTAGCTTTCTGAAGTGTCACAGAGGAGGTGCAAGTGAGGTACAATCTCTATACTCAGATGAGAAGGACATTGTCCATCACAAGCAACAGAACTGGGAAATTACCTGAGTTTCCTGGAAATCAGGCTGGTACTGCTAGCAGTAGTGCTGCTTGGGACGTGGTTTGAATGATAATACGACCCGAGTCTTGAACTCCTTTGAGATGTTGAAGCTTGTTGTAGTTCTTCGAAAACATTTCCTTAAGCGTAGTGCCAGATTAGCGCATCCCTTCCCTTTAGTGTCCTGCATGTTAACTTGCAGATGCCATAAATGTGAAGCTATTAGAAAGCTACTGGCATGAATGTGTATACAAATTCAAGCTTATCACATCAGAGGACGATTTGCTGGTCTCTAGTTAGCTTATGCAGAGCATACACAGAGCTAACACAAAGCTTCTGCAGTCCTATAGGACCAGCGACTTGGCCGCAGATGAGAAATGCTCCCTCCAGGGCTATGTTACAGACTCCATGTGAACACATGTACCTTTGCCCAGGGGCAGCCCATCCCCTTCAGGCTGCAGTCCTCTCCTTCCAGAGAGGATACAGGGCCTGGAGCCCCTGGCCAGAGTGAAGACTCAAATACAGGGTAGGAAAGAGCAAAGCACAAAATGCGGAGTCGTGTTAACTTTTGCACTGAAGATCTATTCTTTGATACCCACTCCCTGCTTTTCACATGGTCTTGAATCTTGAAACGCTAGGAATGGTGTAAGTTGTTGGGGGGGGTTTTTTGCGTATTTTTAAGAAAATAATAAAACTTCTGATAACGAGAATCACACAATCCCATAACAGTAAACAAAAACAACCCACCTTAAATTGTTTGTAATTTGAAGTTTAGCTACTTTTCTGCAACCCCTCGGACGGATCTGCCAATCTTTTAACAAAATTGAAAGGAAAACCTTTGTATTTCCCAGCATAAATTTTTAATAGCATCTGAGGTATTTGTTTTGCTTTCATTTTTAGTACTGATCCCATGAGACGTCCTCCAGGCCAAGCAGCTGCAAAGCCTGTTCTTGAAATAGTTTATGAAACACTACTACAATGTAGGTGGTGCAATAGGGCATAATGATGCTCACTGTTTTAGTTGGACTATCACCTCTGACTCCTTGCCACTTATTTAGAATAACTAGCTCTTTTTCAGGTCTTCGCTTCATCGTTTGGAGATTGTTCTTTATGGATGAGTAGAAGGTAGAGGTAGCTGCTGATTCAGCGGTGGATGTAATGTCTCAGAATATTGTTCTTATCTCAAGAGCAAAAAGAAAGGTTTTTGTTATTTTTCATCTGTTTTGGAAGTGTTTGGAGTGGCACCTTTCCCACCCTAGGTACAGAGTATATCAGGGAGGTAAAGTAGGTCCACTTCCCTTGGTAAGTCTTTCTAGCATTTACTTTTGAGTGAAAAGCTGCCAGTAACATACTTAGAGGGCTTGGTCCTGTACTGACAACTCAATGGAGAACAGAGCCTGTGTGAAAGTTTATGGATACAGTTGAACTGTTATTTGAGTGTCAAAATGAGAGATATCTGCTGACTGACTCCAGCTGCCTTAACAGCAAAGATAGAGAGGTATGAAGTCTGTAGAAACACAGGTAAACTGAAACGTGTGTGTTACATAACATCAGTTAAAGAAAATACTGCACCCATTTGTTTTCACAACTAATTAAATGAGCCTTAAAGCTTCTCACGATAGGTGAGAAGTTCCTTTTTAATTCCAAATAGAAATTCTGTTTGGAAACTTGGTTAGAATTTCAGCAAATCGCAAGTGCCAGCAAAATTTGCTGTTTTAATAACCTACCCATATTTCATTTTAGATTGTCAGTTCTCTCTCTGCCAAAGCACCTATCACCTCATGCTGCCAATCCATTTTGGTGCAGGTAACAGTTGGAAAATTTCACTTTATTGTAAAGGCTTGCCATTCCTTCTGAAATGCTTGTCTCATGTTTGCTATCTTCGTGATTATCCATTTAGCATTCATTCATGTTCAGTTTCATTTCAGTAACCAGGAGCTGTTTGAGAGGTGCAAACTGATGAGCCTTTTCTTTCAGGGAGAAAACTCTGTGAGGAAAGTTAACACAGAAGGAAAAAACAAACATTTTGTTGTGGAAGTCAGTGATTGGAAAAGGCCAGTCAGTGTTCCCTGATTTCAGCATCACCTGGACAATTTGATTGGATTTCACAGCTGTTGTTTTTCCTGTATATTGCCCACATTTTTAGTTTGGTGCTTTATTGCTATAGAGTGTGCTCTTTCTTAACGGAAGGAGGAGGACAAGAGCAGAGGAAAATCCAGAGTTTTGCAATAGTAAGCATGTTGAGTTTGCAAGCTGAGCTGTCATGTTGGCTTGTCGTATGGACCAAGCCACATAGAGTTAACAGGCTGTCAATCAGAAAATCTGTTTCTTAAAATGTTTTTTGAGAACTTAGTTTGGGTAGCAAGAGTCATAGTGCCATTGGTGTCTCATCAAATTTCTTTTATGAACTACTGGGGATGAACAGGCATACAACAAATGACGTTTCCATTCACCTATGACACAAGCCACCCTATCTCCGTTGCCGATACACACGCAGAAATCTAAGATGTTTGTACTGTCAGTAAGCAAATGCATACCCACGTGGCGGCAGTGATGCAGATGCAGCTAGCAGTTGCAGTGTGAGCTCTTGAGGGATTCTGAATGTATATGTGGCTTATTAGTCCATGCTGAAATCTTCATGGCTGGTGTTACACTTCTTGCATTAAAGCTCACGCATGTATGCCTGCCATGCTTGTGGTAGGCATTGAGCAGGAGTTACACCCTCATTTTTGCCATGTGGATCTTTCATGTACTATTTTAAGTACAGCTTTGGAATTAGCAATTTTACCTAATCAAAGCCTTTGGCAAATGTGAGATTGATTTAATTTTTTACATATTTTTTCCTACTATCTAATGTCTTGCTTAACATGTTTTATTCTGTGCTCTGCGTAAGCTGACTTTTATATGTCAACTTTGCTTTTATACAAGCCTTACTTCTTTTGTGTTTAGTCTGTCTTTGGTATTATACTTAAGATTCATGTTTGTAATGTTGCTGGCATTAACTTGTAAGTTCAAGCTGGTGAATGAAAGTATTTGCTCCCATTCCATTTCAGACCATGTAGGAGGATTTATTTAAAGTGCGCCTTGCAACCCCACCCACTCCCTCCTCAGAAATAAACCAGGATCCAAGCTAGATCATCAGTACCAAAGTGAAGGACCACGTTTGTCTTATGTAGAAGTTTTCTTTCTTTACAAATGGATGTAACATTTACTCTTCTACCTTACTCTGGAGATTCCAACACTGAGGGTAAATGGAACTTACAACAGCGAGCACAACAGTATTATCTGTCTTTCTACACGATAACTGTTTGTTATCCTTCTAAAAAATGTGTGGTGACTAGCCAGACAGCAAGCAAATACAGTTTCATACACCTGTATGCCAGATGTTACACAGCTGTACACATACTGCTGCTGCTGAACCTATAGTAAGTGCCATGGGACAACTGATTCATGAAAAGTATGTATTTTCCTCTTGGGATGGGCTGAAATGACAGTGAAGGAGACAGAGCTGCTAATCAAAGGAATTGCAGAGTGCAATCAAGAAGCAAATCTTTTGGCATCTTGTTTGGGGGTATCACTGACATCGAGAGTTAGGAAGATTTCCCCTGGCTTCTTCAGTGCTAAAATATTTTCCACAGAACCTCAATGTCTAATGAATTTAAAGTAGGAATTGCTGAAGTTTGCTTTGGTAACATACAGGTGAACTGATTCTAGTAAAGAGATGCATAGAATAGGGTCTTACAAAGCTAGGTAGAAATTAGAGAGTAAAAAAGTCCTATGATTTTTAAGGACAGCTGGGTGTCTGAATGTCACAAAGCTTTGAAAATCTTGTCATTATTGAACTCTACTTTTTTTCCAAAATGAATATTTTATTACTTAGTTCTTCAAACTATGGACAGTTTGGCAAAGGAAATGGTCCTATCGTCACAATCCCAGTCCATTTTCTTTCATTATGACTCGTACAATCATTCTGCTTTACAAAATACTTCGCTGCATTGCTTTGAAGCTTGCAATATTTTGTAAGAAAGTGGGTTGTTTTGCTATCATGTAATCTTATGTTTATTCGGCATTAGTAACACGCTGCTTTGTATGTCAGAATGGAAGTTCCAGGAACTGATATGCTGCCCATGGTATTTGTAGCCAAATCTCAGTGTAGTTGCAGCTGGATTCTGTGTCATGTCTTTAAAGAGAGGAAGGGGGATATCGCTCACTGCTCTGGGAAGGGGGCCAAGGTATTAGACATGAAAGTGGGCAGGCAAATGTGCCTTTATGGGGAGAACAGGAGAAGGAGTGTGGTCCTGGAAGTCTGTATAGGGATGGATGTATTGTGGTTGCTTCATAAGCCAATGCAAATTTTTGATTAGCATCTGTAGTCTAGTCACTGACCCAAAGCTTTTAAGGCTTTTCAAAATCTGTTTTTAAGGTGGTGGTTTCAGGAATTTGTTTACTATTGACCTCCCAGTATGACCATGAAACAGTGTTTTCCATTTTGTTTCTTACTTGGCTTTCCAGCCCATGGAGCAAGGCTGCAAGCGTAAGATGTGGAAAAGAGAATTATAGCCACCACTGTGATCTAACTTGATTTTGAAATGTGGAGTTGAAGAAAAATGATGTCAGATTAGCATCGTGATAACTCAGTGTGAGAGACATTACTGTTTTGAAAGGAGATGGCCAAAATCTGCCTGCTGAAACACAAATTTCTCCAAAGCTCCGTGTTTATGCTTACTTAACTCTTTTCAGCAATTAACTTTTTGTTGCTTTTGAGAAGCATTGAAGGTAGCACTTTTCTAGGCTATGGAGCGTGAGTGGCAGGAGCCCGTTGCACATTGTGCAGTGCAGTGTGGAGATCTGTGGTGGTACATCGTATGGCACAGGGCGCATAGGAAGGACTACCTGTGGTTTCAAAGTTGAGAAGATGGCCATTAGCGGGGCAGTGTGCCTGAATGAATACCCTTTGGCTCAATGGCACATTCATCTGTATATGTAGCTGGCTTTTGCTTCCAAAGACACGGTGGGATGCTAATGTGCTTTGCCACCTTTACATTCTGTTAAGCTGTGCCGTGTCAACACGGGGCATAATTGACAAGCAGGGAGGACAGTGGTCCTGGACTCACATACAGCTGCGGACAGGGCTTCCCTCTGGTTTTGAGGAAGATCAGGTGTGGTGCTGGGAAGCCAGCTCACACTCTCTGCCTGCTGAATGGATATTTCTGCTTTCACATCATGCTATGAAATTCATTTCTTTCCCGTCTCAGACATAATATGCTTTTAGTAGAGGGTTTTTCCCCTGTGATTGTTTCCTGAATTAGTAGATCTCCCTTCACTTTGGCAAGGATCTTCCTTAACAGTCTCGTCATCAGATATTAGTTTTGTATGACTGGTCTGTGAAACACACAGGATTATTGAAAGCTATAAAATTTGTTAGGTGTTTTCCTACATCGTGATCCAAACGATCTCAGTAGTGCCTTGTGGGTTTGATCATAGAAATTTATTGCTGGTTACCCACAGCAAATCGACAAGTTGCAACTGTGCAGCTAGAGCTCCCATGAACTTATCTGTTTACACCCAAAGCAGTTCAGGGAAAAACAGCTGTAAAATAAGTGCTAGTTTTAATAACAATTGCTTTGGTTATAACGTTTTATAATTTTTTTGTAGTTGTTACTTTCAGTAATTTTAGTCATTTTTAGTGGCATTAGGTTACAACTTCACTTAATCCTATTTTTAACACCAAAAAGTGAAAATGTTGATACTCAATATTGCTTTATAGTGAAGTGGGAAAAGAAGAGTTACTGTGGTAGAACACAATGGGCTACTAATAGCACCTGATGAACTAGCGTAAAGGATCATATTATTAATTGATTAAATGACTCCTTAGATCCTATGATACTTGAAAGAAGGTTAATTGGTTGCTTACAACATAGCTGTAATGGACTGTGTTTAAATGCATCATTTGATTCTCATTTGCTTGAAATACCCACTGATGAGATTTTCACTTCCCGCTTCGCTCCCCACTCCCAATATTCACAGCTCACAGCATTTGAAGAGCATTAGCTCAAAGCACAGTGTTGCTTTCAGACCTTTACATCCCCTGAGGTTAGATGTGAATGGATGCTGTGCTGGGCACCGTCCTCTTCTCTAGCTGAGCAGAAACAAGCCCGCCTTGGCTGATGGTTCAGGTGGCAGGTAATGCTAAATGGTGCTTGCCTGAAAGGTGTGATCAACTGTAATTGCTTTGGCACATTTATATTCAATATTAATTTCCTCTTATTTGTACAGACTGTATGAAGAGCAGTGCGGAAGCGTTATGATTTTACTTTTTTTCCATGTGATTCTGTAAAATAAAGTCATTTTCATCTCTTTGAGAGGACGAGTGCCAGAGGGGCTGGCCAGCTTCCCTGAAAGGCTGTGTTTGACATGGCCTTGCTTTACAGGCAGGTTAAATTACAGCAGTTGGATGCTCTGGAAGGCCCTGCCATAAAGGGAAACGTGGCTGCTGAAATAGCCATGCTGTGAGTCTCAGGAAGGCAGGCTGGGGCACACTCAACTCACGTGCTCCGTTCTCGGTGCGAACTCTCTGCAGAGGGCCTGAGCAAGCTTACCCAGGGTTTCTGTTCTAGCAAGACAAAGTGCTGTGCTGTATATTAGAGGGAAATTTTGAAGCTGCTTGGCTGCATCCCCAAAGTCAATTTGTAGCGCTGGAACTTAGAGGTGGGGCATGCGTGGACTCTGCCGCACACACTGTGACTAAGGTGCTATGAACCACAGGTACAGCAAGTCAGAAACGGTAGGAGCATTTCAACACAGTCGACCTTGTCAACTCAGCCTGGCACTCATCATTTTGCTTCGGGACAGCTGATACCATGAAGAAAGACAAAAATGTAAAAGTCTCATACAAATTCAAATCATACGCTGAGAGCTTATGTGCACAAGGGGGAAAACCTTTGCAGGAAATTTTGAAGGAAAACTGCAAGAAAGTTTTTTTTTTTAATAGTTTACTTTTGACAAGAAAACATTTCCTTCGTTGGCGCTCAGAATAGTCTGGATGCCTACCCACATGTATGGGCATACCTACCTGCCTGCACACCTACACGCCCTTAGTGGCAGGATGCAGTTAAAGATGCTTCTAGTTCTGGATTTGTATTTTCAGGATAATTTAAGTCATTTAAATCAGATTTCAGAAATATTCACAACTAGGTTACATTGTCAAGAGTACGTATGCTTTGACTACAGTAAGAAGCAACCAGTAAGCGTTCATGGGGATAAAATTCCTGTGCATATTCACATATTCATTTTGATTGGCAAATAAGTTAGTCGTAGTTCATAGTGGCTGCCTTCCTGATCATCAGGATATCCTTCATCCTTTCTCCTCCTTTCTTCTCTTTTCCCCCACCCCAGTATATTGGATGTGCTGGAACAGATACACAGTGTAATGTGTTTGAGGATTTTTGCATCTTTGCTGGAAAACAAAACAGTCTGGACAGTAGGAAAATTATTTCTCTGATGAGATGTTGCAGGTTGATTTATTTATTTATTTGAACCCTCTCTTGTCTGTCTTCATCCAAATAACATCGTCTTTTTTAACCGTCATTTGTAGAACTGTGACATATTTTACACCCCTGTTCTCCCAAAATATGCTGAGATGTTCTTTTCATTAGGAATAAAGAGAAGACATCCAGGATTCAACACTTACGTCCATTTTACGTTTTTGATTTCTCTTTTTTTTTAGCTTTCCTCTTGCCTCATTTAGGAATCAGCAACTGTTTCACATTGTATGTCACATCCCATCCTTTCTAATAAGCAACTTTAGAGCATCTTTCCTCAGTATTATGAGAGATGCAGAAGTCTTATCAGTACTTTGCTGCTTCTTTCTCATTGCTCCATTGTGAACTTGTAATATGTCATCTACATGGTGCTGCTCTGTGTTGTCAGAGCACTAATTTAATTAATACTCATTAACTGTCCCTTAATTGAATTTTTGAAAGACAGATACAATTACAAACACAGCACAGGAAGAGCATAGGAGGAATGTCTGGCACAGCTATAAAAATAGCTGTATTACTTCAAATATTCTCCTGCTGATGAACAGGATGTGTAATCTGTAAAGGATTATATGTAAGAGGGAGAAAAATGTGCAGAGCAATACTGGAGCTTATTGAAACGGTCAAAGCCAGTACAGAAGAAAAGTCTTGGAGACATCAAATCACATGAGTGCCTCCAAAGTGCGGTGGCTAGTCTTCCCTCTCCCAGGCACTCCACCCAAAAGGAAATCAAATTATCCTAATGCCTGTGCTCTGGCCATCATTTCAGGAGAAAGAGGCAAGGCGGCATTGCGGCCCACAAGCTAGCATACCTAACAGGTGGTGCAGGTTTGCCTTCCACCACTGAGGCTGAACAGAAGTGCAAGCACTGTGCAAGCAGCCCTGCATTTTACCATCTGAAGTCACTCAGGAGTAGAAGGAGAAGCTGTGATTAAAAGCCCTAGGTAGCTCATTTTGAAGCACTTTTATCTTTCCTATGTGGCAAGGCGTAAAAAAGTGTGGACCACAAGTCCACACAAGCAAATAAGGCTTCCTAATAGCTGAGGTTGGTCACTAATGCAAAATGCCCATGTTGCATAAGGATCGCCAAGTCCCATAACTCTGTTTCCTCTGAGCTGGAGCTTTGTTTCCGTTGCTGAGTTGCCAGTTTGAATGAATGAGCTAATAAGACAAGGGATGTGAGCTCTTGAAGACAGGCCACATTCACTAAAAGGTGCACTTTAATGGCATTATATTAGTGTATTTTACCAGCAAGGTATTCTGATTTGAATGTAGAAAGGCCATCCGCACAAGAAGCCCTGGCAGCTGAGCAAGATGTGACAGTCAGTGGCCACGCATCCTTATATTCCTAATAAATGTGCTGCTGCAGAAGTCTGTAGTAAGAACAGATTCTTTCACCTTTTTCTGAAGGAAAAGTCAGCAATCAGTTCAAATCGTTTAAATGCCTTTCCTAATGCTTTACATGTGATTTACAAAATGGGCACAATTGGTGGACTCATTTTACTCCCCAGTCAAAGAGAGAAACTGAGATGGGGGAATTGGTGAATATATGCACAAACGCCCACCGCACACATGCACACATGTCATGCTGGAACGAGGTGCCTTTAATATTTAAGCAGAATGGCTGTTCTAGTACATCTGTCTGTGAGCATTCTTATTCCAGGATAAAAGTGCTTTTTTCTGGGTAAACTGAATCTGCTCTGAAATGTTAGCCAAGACTACGTATATCTTGCAACTGGAAAATATTTTATATGCTTTAAAATGACATCTTCTAAAGGAATAGCAACTTTTTTATTTCCTTGGGTTGTTTAGGCCAAATAGACCATTTCATTAAAGATGCGTTCTGAATTCTTTTTCCCAGATACAAAAGTCATGATAATCCAAATATATGCTTTCTTGTAGGCCTTTCAATGTGACTTCCAGTATGGCTGAAAAAATAAAATAGTAGTGTACAAGATGAATCCCAGATGACTGCAATGTAATGCCTAGTGGTTTCATGAGATACCATTTTCCAGGGATATATTCATTAAAGTTCAGCTTTAAGGGATGTTGTGGATTTGTGTGGCAAGGTTTTCATATTGGGGGGGTCTATAGGGGTGGCTTCTGTGAGAAGTTGCGAGAAACTTTCCACATGTCTGACAGAGCCGGTACCAGCTGGCTCTAAGACAGACCCACTGCTGGCCAAGGCCAAGGCAATCAGCGATGGTGGTAGCACCTCTGTGATAACATATTTAAGAAGCGGAAAAAAAACCAACGGGAAATGGCAGTCAAGAGAAAGGAGTGAGATGACGTGAAAGAAATAACTCTACAGACAGCAAGGTCAGTGAAGAAGGAGAGGGGAGGAGGTGCTTGAGATGCTAGAGCAGAGAATCTTCCCTTGCAGCTCGTGATGAAAGACCATGGTGAGGCAGGTTGTCCCCCTGCAGCCCATGGAGGTCTATGGTGGAGCAGATCTCCACCTGTAGCCCGTGGAAGGGACCCCACTCCGGAGCAGGTGGATGCCTGAAGGAGGCTGTGACCCTGTGGGGAGCCTGTGCTGGAGCAGGGTCCTGCCAGGACCTGCGGACCCATGGAGAGGGGAACCCACACCAAATCAGGTTTGCTGGCAGGGCTTGTGACCCTGTGTGGGATCCACGCTGGAGCAGCCTGTTCCTGAAGGACTGCACACCATGGGTAGGACCCATGCTGGGGCAGTTCATGGAGAGCTGCAGCCTGTGGGAAGGACTCACATTGGAGAAGTTTGTGGAGAACTGTCTCCTGTGAGAGGGACCTCATGTTGGAGCAGGGGCAGAGTGTGGGGAGTCCTCCCCCTGAGGAGCAAGGAGCGGCAGAGACAACGTGGGATGAGCTGATGGCATCTCCCATTGCCAGTCTGGGGGAGGAGGTAGAGAAAAGGGAGTGAAGTTGAACCTGGGAAGAAGGGAGGGGTGGGGGAAGGTGGTTTAAGATTTAATTTTATTTCTCACTATCCCACTCTGATTTGATTGGTGATAAATTAAACTCCCTTTTCTTGCCAAGTTCAGTCTGTTTCGTCCGTGGCAGTAATTGGTGACTGATCTCTCCCTGTCCTTTTCTTGACCCACGAGCCTTTCATCATATTTTCTCTCCCCTGTCCATTTGAGGAGGGGGAGTGATAGAGCAGGCACCTGGCATTTATCCAGACCAAACCAAAACAAGGGGATAAAGTCATTTTCATTATAAAATGAAAATTTTATAATTAAAATAATTATAAAATTAATAATTAAAGGCTTCAGTTTTGATGTTGTCTGGTGTCTTCTCTGGGATTGATTCAGAACCAAATACATACTGTAGGGGAAAATTTGGCATGACAGTTTGCTGCTGGCATTCTTAATGAGGAACTGCAGTATTCTCCCAGATAGAAATTTACACGGGTGATTTTTTCTTTTTATAGGGTTATGTTATAGCTAACTATTCTTCCACTTATCACTGCAGGTACATGGAACACTGCCTGGTTTTGGAGTCTTTCCGCTTTATAATGTACAAGGTTATGTTAATATTTTTTGACACTTGAGTAAGAAAAATTCTTAAATTTTCCCATATTCAAGACAACTGACTGCCCTTTGATTCTTTCCAGACACATGTTTAATATCAGTCACCAAGGTAATATGGTATGAGGTTTAGGGTTCTGACAGACATGTGTCTGCAAATGAAAATCATATTGCTGAAGCCATATCAGCCCCTGCATCTCTGAGGGATGGTGGTGCCCTGAGTGCAGGGATCATCTCCAAAGTGGTTATAGTTTACTTCATTTTGTGTTTTGTAGATAAGCCTCTGTTGTTTTCAGTTTGCCTTATATCACTCCAGAAAAAAAAATAGTTGTTCAGAAACTGTTTGAGAAGTGACGGAGATATTTGGGCAGCAAGATCTGAGGGAGAGGGACAGCAGGAGTGCCTGTCTCATCTCTTGCTCCAAGCCCCACTGTTCTTGCTGGTTAATCAGAGTACTAAATCCCTTGCAGACCCTCGATGAACTGGAGCGTGGGCAGACAGGCAGGGTTGGAGTGGTGCCCTTTGCAGCAATTTGGGCACAGGTGTCTGTGCCTGGAAGCTGTAAATCTGTGCTGCCTTGGGGAGGAGCCTGGGCTCCTGTGCCCTGCCTGTCACAGTCCTCTCTGAGGGGAGAGTGGTGTGAAGGGCTGCCGTTTGCTTGCTGGGGCTTTTTAAGGGGTCTTCCTTAGCAAAGAGATCGTAAGCCTTAAATATCAGAATGAGCTAGGCAAGGGTCAAAATCTAATGAGAGGAAATGAGTAATAAGGATGTCGCAGAGCATCTACTAGGTTATTTGGAGTTGTGCCCTGGTTTTGTCATAGTTCTCCCTTGTCTTTTATGGAATCTTTTTTTTTTTTCTTTTTTTAATAGTAGCCTTAATGGCAGTGAAATGGTTCTAAGTACAGTACCTGTTAAATGCCAGCTTCCCCTTGTATGGCATCCATCTGTAAATGCAATTTGAACAAACATCTGCTCCCAGAAATGACTTCCTGACCTGTGCTAGTTTTTTCAGTGTCTGCCAGGCTTCTCGTCGCCCTCCCCAGTAATCCCAGCAGATCCACAAAAAAGTAAATATCCTTATTCATGTGACATTGCAGCCGCTTCAGCTGGCTTGTTGAAGCTCAAAAGTTATAACTGGAGGAGCAATGCCATAATATTGACAAGAAAGAGAAAATTTTTCAGTTGTAAAGGTTATCGCATTTGTTAGGTGTTCATAATCCAGGTTACTTCTGCATTGTAACCTGAATCCCACAAAAATGAAAATTCATGTAAAGTATCTTTTTCAGCTAAAATTTGAATTAGTAGTTAAGTAACCAAACAGTAATCTTGAAAAGCAGAGGAATGTTACAGAGACTATAATACAGCCATGCATTAACATGTAGGCATTCCCTTCTGAAAACAAGATACTGAATTTGATTTTAAACATCAGCTTGCACACAGTATGATGTTTAGTGTTTTTTTGTAGGCTTGTTGACTTACAATGTATGCTTAAAGCTAATTGCTGTCGTCTGAGCTCTGCTGTTGTCCCCAAATCAGTTTGTCAGTAGGTTCTTATTCTTTAGCAATTTGACCATTTTGTTTCTCTCTGTTTAATTAAAGCTTTTTGGATCATTCTCTGTTTCTTCACAGAAACAGTTTTAGGACTCTTGACATGTTAACATGTTTCTAATATTTAAAATACTGAGAAGGCCAAGAATTTTTAAGTTGCTGTGTTCATATAAAATTTGTATCTGTAACATCTGAAGTCTTGTGAGTTTCACAGACCGGTGTTTATACCTGTACTATGTCCCTGTGCTGTTACGCAGAATTCGGAGGTCATCTGAAGCCGTATCTGTGCTGCCTGGAAACCAGTTTTTCTTTGAAATCTTTCTTTGGACTGTGAAGAGATGTTCCTAGGCATCTATTTTAATACCTCTGTAAAAGTAAGAAATACTTTCTCACGTGTGATTAAAATGTGGAAGTCATTAACACAGGAAAGCCATTGAGGCCAAGAATTTAGCAAGACTTCTAAAAGGTTATAGCCATCAACAAAATGCAGCATTGTAATTAATGTAAGTAAGTAATTTGGAAAAAGTGCTAAGCATAACGTTCAAGGATTCAGTCAGTCTTCATCTATCAGCCCCCAGTGTTGGACAGAGATTGCTTTGTCAAGCTCCATTGTTTTAGCTTTTCTCCGTAAAGCATTGGCACTAGCTGCTGTCAGAGGCAAAACCCTGGGACATGCAGCACATTTTTTCTGACATGATACGGAATGCTCCCTGCCTGCCTTCTAGCTGATTTAAAGTGTGTAACTTTTGTATTATTTGATCACACTGCACCGGTTTTCCATGTGTACACAATGCCCTGCTGCTCTGTACATGTAGAAAGGAAAGCACTAGGAGCTTTTGTTGCTAGGCTGAATCACATGAAGATAAAAGACGATGTTTCACAAACAAGTGCAGCAGAGTAGATACAGATGCTTCCCACCTTCCTCTGCCTTTGAAGACTTTTTCCCATTCCTGTATTTCTTGGTTGTGACCAAGCATATGCTCTGCGCTGTCCTGCAAGCTCGCGCACAGTTGCAGCAACGCAGCAGGAGCACAAGGAGAGAGAACGTGCAGTGGCACACAGGGAGTAGAGTAAAGCTTTCTCCCTATGCGCCAGCGAGCAACAACATCGTGCTGCTGGTGCTGCATGTGTCAGATTTGCTTTTGTGCCTGAGACCCTGAATGGGCCGTGCTGACTGTAGAGCTGTGATTGAGGTTGCAGTAAAGAACTTCAATGCCGCTGTATTTGGCACCTGTAGTAAAGATGTGAGGCAGTGAGTAGACATGGAAACCAAGTGCTCTGCAGGTAATCTGTCCAGAATGGGATCAAGGCATGTTTGTGACAGCATTAATAAGCTCCCTCTGCATTTGTGAAGCTCTTTGTCTCTTTACTTGTCTCTGGGGAAAAAGAAGAAACTAAATTTCTTAATAACTTTCACAAAAAATCAATTTAAAAATAGCTGCACAGTCAGTATTTAAGCAGTCTGACAAAGGAGAAATGTCATGCGGAAGCAAAGATAAACCAGAGTTTTCCCACGAATGAACAAGTAATTTTCAAACGAGGATAGCGACAGGAATTCCAGCTGCTGGAGGGGGTGCTGATGCTGAGACGCAGCACGGATCCGTGGCTGCGTCCAGGGGAGAGAGCTCTTGCTCCCCATCAGCCTCTCTGAAGGAAGATGCCCAGGCGGGTGGGTCAGCTCGTCAGGCAAGGTCAGTGTGCCATCGCGGGGGCCTTCGTCCCTGGGGTCACCGGGGGGGAAGGAGGCAGGCTGAACGCTAGCGTGTGTGTTGCAGGTTGTGTTTGTTACGCCTTTGGCTGAGCGGTGGAGTTGTAAATGGTTTGTTGGCCAAAAACGAAAGTTCGTTACAGACTAGCCTTGTTTTGATTAGGAGGAGCCGGGGGGCTATACCATAAGAGTATATAAAAATTATGGTTTGTCCGCTCATTTGTTCACTTTGGCACTAAAGAGATTATATTCTAACTGGTTTTTAATTTCTGTGTTATTGTTTTATTTTAGTCTTCTTATGATTTACTCTGTATGTGCACAAATAAACTTCCTGTGATGGTGGCACTTTTACACATTTTTTTAATGCTTGAGAAGTTCCTGTAGATCATTCCTGTACTAGATGTTTGTCAAAACACAAAAAAGGGTTGTGTAACTTGTTTTGTGTTGGGATGCAGAAATGCATTATTACCTTCCACTTCTTTTGTTCTTTGATATGCTTCATTTCGGAAAAATACTGAATGCCATCTACAAAACACCTGTTCGGGGGTAGGTTTGTTTTTCAGACTGAAAAAAAAGTGTGTTTCCAAATATGGTTGATTTTAATGGGACAGTTTAACAACATTTTTGTTGCTTATTCAAAATATATCATTATCCATTGTTATATTGTAGAAACTGTGGTTAGAAACATGACTTACTGCAAGTTCGCACTGAGCAAAGTGTGAAAAATGGAGAGTTGTATTTCATTAAAAAATACTGATACAAAGGCTTCATTATGTTACAGAAAAATATGTTTCATGCAGTGTAACTATTTTAGCATAGTTGTTTTTGAGTTTCAGTTATAGGAGACTAAGATGAGAATCAGAGTTACCAATTTAAAATTCCATTCTCATGGCAGCACCTTCTGGCAAATCATTTAACCTTTTCTGCCTCCTATCTCACTCACCTTTTAAAATGGCAATCTTATTTCATTTATTTCCCAGATGTACTTAACATATTTAATTCATATTTGTAAGTACTTTGAAAATAATTTTATTTCTAAATACAAAAATATAAATCTTTATTATATTATGTAAAGATACACATGTGGAGGATAAAGATTGTGCTCTCCATCAGTTAACATAACTTTGTCTGGTTTCCTTTGACAATTAAATCTGTCTGACAGCTTGTTAACTTGTGGTTCTCAGTGAACAGCAATTAGGATTTTAGTATCTCCTTAGAAAAACTTTGAAAATCAATATTTCCATAAGAGAATTAAGTTACGTGTTCATGGCTAGAATTTTTTTCTTTCTCCTTACAGCTGTTAGTGCAGTTCAGGCAAGTTGCAAAGAAGGTGGCTCTTCTGAAGGCACTAGTACATCACAACTCAGTGGCTTTTGGCCGTTTTCAAAACATTACTGTGCTCCTCCATTTTTCAGGAGAAGTGTGAGCTCTAGCGTAGGCTATTCAAAGCTCGCTTTTCTTAGCAGCCTTCTGGGGACCTCTTAAAATAGTGGTTCGATAGACTGTAGGATGAAAATAGCTGATCTAAGTAATATCCTTCATTTTTATTTGCTTCCTTGCCAACGGGAACTGCAGTACGTTCTGATATGATTTTAGAGGACACACTGTATTGAATAATATGTACTGCTAGAGGTCTGTGATGGACTTGTGACTGAAAATACCTGATTTACACAGTTTAACAATTTGGCATCCTTGTACGCAGCCAAACTGGATCCATTCTGGATCTTCTGGTTTAGGAACAAATAGAAAGGAAGAGTCCTTGCATTCTTCAGTGCTGCTAAGATAGCATTGACCTAGCATATGGAAACAATAATTTGCCCGGAGAGAGATGGGGCAAAATTGCATATGGTTAGAAAGCAGCTGCACCCAGAATTATAATGTAAGGTGCTTGTTTCTAATTGTCTATTTCCTCTTTGCTTCAGTCTGTCACAAAATAATGTGTGTTAAGGGCTACAAAGAGCAAATAATGTAAATTGTTTATCCAAGCAACAAGTGACTTGAGAAAATGAATACAGAAACTTGGACTAACGAGATTAGAGATGCTCGCAGGTCAAGTTTGATACATGATGATTCTACAGTGATAGTAACTGTTGATGCCCACCACAGCTGATCAATCTTTGGAGACAAGCCCCCAGACTCTTCTTTCTGGCATCTCCCATGACAACTACAGACTGGGAAGTTGAACTGCACCTGTGAAATGTATATCCGAGGTTTTATTGTTTCCCGGTACTGAAAACTAGATTGTGTCTACTCAGATGGGATTAGCAAAGTATAGTCACCTCTTCTTCCACTTCTTTTCAACTCCTGTTTTTTCGGATGTTTTCCAAAATTCTCACACCCTTCAGTATTATAAAGGTCACCACTAGCACTTAGTTTAAATCGTGTAATGACACCAAGCCAGTTTGGTGATTTGACAATTAAAAAGAACTAATTTGAAGTGGTCCTCTGCTATAGTCCCTTTACTTTCTCTGGAAGCAGTTCTTCCCATATATATATGTATATACACATCATCTGTGCCCGATATGGTGTTTCTTAGGGAACTTTACTTAGCTGCCAGTGGATCTAGTTAATTGTAACCAAGAGGGCTAGTGTGGCAGCACTTAAATGTGTTTTTATTCACCATAGTTATACACTCTTTTATAATTTGTCATTGAAATGACTGGATGATGCTCCTGATGCTCTTTCTAGCGTGGCTTACTGTGAAGGGTGAAGTTTATTGCCTGTTGAGCACACTTTTGCTTTACACAGTCTGCTTCTGCTGCTGTCCCCAGTTTCTGGGCTGTAACTGAGGCTCTGTGCTTTCCTGTGTCAGCATGTCAGGCTGTCTGACCAGCAAGGCAAGTCTCGTGTGAAAGTTATGAAGCTTTTAAACAAAATGGCATAGTGAAGATCAAAAGCAAAAAGTGGGACTTGTTTGAGGAATGACCCTTCTAGAGAAACAATCGGTAAAAAATAAGCAGGTTTCAGAAGAAATGAAGGGTGCCTGGTCCATGAGCAAATGCAGAGCAGTAGAGATGGGTCCACCTGAGGCCTCTCCTCCCCGAATATCACAAAGCCTGCTCTGCTTTCAGCAGAACCTGAGCTGCTGGTGCAGCTTGGACACCTCCTGCTCACCAGGAGACCCAAGCACTGGACAAAGCAGGAGGATTATGTACCCATGAACATCAGAGACTTCAGATATTCCTGTTGCTGAAGCAGCACATGAGAGGAACGCCTTTGTGCTCTGGATTTATTCCCTCAGAGGCACGTTTCCAGCACTGTCTGATATATTGGACACTCGGCAAGAATGGGAACAGCCCTGGGAGCCTCTGACATCAGGACTGAGCTGGAGGGGAGGATTTCTTCAGGCTGAGGAGGTGATTTTGTACAAGAGGCAGCAAGCAAGAATCTTCTGCCAGGGAGTCTGTTGAAAGCCCAAGGGGGAAGGGAAAATCAGGATGTAGGCCTTGGCCAAGGGAGCAGTTACTCCTGGAAATGGATTTGAGTGGGCTGGGATGGAGGGAGGTGTTTTGGAACAAGTCATCTGGAATTTGTAGCCCTGTTTTTTCTCTCCCCCTTCATCTCCTCCCTGGTTGGTTGTTTGGGGGCTTTTTGTGGGTTTTGTGGTTTTTTTGGTTTTGGGGGGTTTGTTTGGGTTTTGTATCTTTTGTTTTTGTAGTATTTTGTTTATCAATTAACCTATCTAAGGCAGAAAACAGCTCTGAATACCCTGTGAAACGTGCTGCATAGTGGATGGTATGAAAAAGTAGTACACAGAACTAACACCATCTAACGTGCTACCTCTGAGAGAGATGTATTTTTCAAGTAAAATTTAAAATATTTATCCAATTGTGCTGTTATTACAGGGACAATTTTCTTCTGCTGTAAGTATGGTTTTAGAAATTCTAAAATGAAAATGAGTTGAGACAACTCTGCTGAGAGGAACTGTAGTCATATATATGAGTCACAAATGTTTTACTTAATGGGGAAAATTGCTCATTCTTTTACAGATTACATCTATGCCTAAATATTTTATTTAATAACTAGCAAAATGCTGGTTCTGGGTCTTCGGTGCTTTAGCACGTCACTAACAGCAACATTTGAGTTCCAGTGGCATTACACTGACCCGCTCACCAAGAACTTGGCCAGCCAAGAATTGACGGATTTCTCTCGTCCCCTGCTTCCTTTGGGATATGCACCCACAGGTCTCTCCAACAAAAGCTGTGCTGGACAGATGTAGACTGTTGTGTGGGCTTTGGTTTTTTTGTTAGGGTGCCCAGGAGATTACTTTTGCATTCAGACTATTTCCGCTCAAGATGAGTGAATTGTAGGATCCTGGTAATCCGTCAGGGAATGTAACAGGGCACAAGCTACTTCTGCTTCACTTCAGCACCTGGCAGCAAGGTCAGTTAGGATTGTGTAATCAGTATTCAGTGCTTTCATAACTTCATCCAGATGCTGACAGCAGAAGAGTAGTGTCCATGCATTTTGTTGTTATGTATCCTTTCACAAAATCAAACAATTGCCAAGAATCTGGAAACATTAAAAGTAAGAGGCAATTATAATAGAATAATTGATGCCAGATGGACTTCTGCACCTGATATCAGCCAGCATGCCAGTGAAACAGAACTGTTTATTGCAAGGAATACTACAGCATATGTCGGGGTAGCATCAGCATCTTTTCAAACATTATTTTGATCATTTTGAAAGCTGATAATGTGTTGATTTTCTTACTGTGATTGTTCTTATATGTTGCAACAAGATACTTTTTTGATAAAGATTTCCTGAGAAGGAAATATGAGCTTCACTCTCCCTATGTCCTCTGGCTATCCTCAGGTTTGGCAAATTTTCGTTAAAACTTGTAAGTGAACTGTTATTTAAACACTGGCTAAAGATCGTTGCTTAGCTGCTTTTAGAAATCCTTGTTATTTTCAGGCAATGAAAAATAATGAGATAATATTTTCTTAAGCATTATGTAGCTCTTAAAGTAGATTTTTAGAAATTATTGCCATTTCCAGGGCTGAATTTATTAGTTTGGTTTTGAAGGTTGATACTTTTCCAGGGAAGCCCCAACTTGCCTCCATTGTGCACCTGCATTTCCTAATTGAGAGTCTGAGGTTTGTTTGCTTTTAAGAGGTGGTCAAAGGTCCCTTGAGCATCAGTTCAGTCTTTGGTATTGGTGTCGTTCGCCTCTCTAACACCTGTGTGTGTGCAGACTATATTGTGCACATTTTGGTTTGGCCGTTTCATTCTATTGTATTTCTTTTAATTAAGACAAACAATACTGTTCTCTTAATTATTTTCTGTCATTTTCGTGTAAATTTTTTTCTTCTGTCATTCAAAACATAAGCTACCTCTGAAGTGCACTCTGAGAGCCTCTGTGCGGTGGAGGACAGTCCAGTTTAAAGATGAAGTAAACGACCACTCACTCGAAGTGTTTGCACAGTCGCATGCTTCAGGCTGCCATAGTCCTACCTGCTACCCTCATTGCGTGGAGAGTATCATGAAAAATTTTCAAGCGTAGCTTTAAAATGGAGCCTGCAGGGACTTAAGGCATCCAGTAATAACATCTGCATTCACTTCTCCAGTCGTGCAGTGCAGTGAGGTGGCTGTTAATCTCTCTCTCCCACTCCATGGGTTGCAATTGCCCTGGTGCCAGCTTCCAGTTCGTGGCCATCACCACAGGTGTCAGTGGGAGTAATCTGACACTGGAGATAAAGAGTGCCTAAAGGCAGGCAGGTTGGAGACCTGGAGGGATGTGTTCAGAAGAAAAGAGGAAAGCTCTTCCTTTCAGCTTTGCATGAGTTGAGACTGACAGGTGCACTGCAGGGGAGCAAATTTCTGGTAGTGGATCTGTCATTCAGAGCCCTAACTCACACTAGGAAACGTTACTGAAATGCTGAAGCGTAGCTCCTTCGTGCCGCGCCTCAGGATTCCAGCACATTCTGGCACGTTGAACATAATGCATGCATGTTTATAGTGCTATTCTTGAGTTTCCTCTTGTATTGTTTCTTGCTGAGGGAGTATGGGCTGTGCAATTCACCCCGTCAGATTTTATTGAGGAGTTATCCGCAGTCATGTGTGTGCTAGATTCTCTTGAGAAACAACATCTGTTTTCTGCAGTATTTCACATTTGAAATGGTTGTGGGTTCTCTTAACTTGTTTAATTAAGGAAAGGATACAATTAGATAATGTGAATTACTTGCATTTCTTGTTAAACGCAACATTAACCCCATAAGCCACAGAACAGAGAGGTTTCCTCAATAAGCCGTTTACTGATTTTTTTGGTATCTTCTAATCGTCTGTTTTCCCTACTTTGTTTAAGTATGGATTCCTCTGGTTTTCTTGCTCTATCTAGAAACCATGCTGTGCCTGTGAAACAGACATGTCTTCTCTTATAGGTGAAAAAGACACTAAACATGAGTTGAATGTAGTCCTCAGGACCATCTGTTTTGCAAATCATGTCATTGTGCTAGCCCAGCTAAGATGGGCTCAGGTCCTATTAGGATTTTTCATATAGATAAATGAAGAAATAGAGAGAGAGATACATATATGGATGGATACGCACTTGAAGTAAAAGGCAGGACATGTCAGCCACTCATAGGCATTTGTATGATAAAAAGGAAGCTAAGCAGCATGGTTCCTCTTGGGACCATAAAAAACCTGGCTAGCAGAGTCTTAGTGCTTGACTGTGCAACTGTTACGTAGACCTTATGGCCAACTAAAATTACAAGTCAATACAGAACTGTAATTTAAATGGAACTTCGGTAAAGCTCAGCTTATTCACTCTTCCAATGACAGTGGATGCATTCTTGAAGAGGGTATGGAACAGCACATTCATATAGCTTCCTTAAATATTACCGGCATCCTCCTTTTGTAAGGAAGATCCTTATGGGGTTTTTTTGTTTAGCCATGTAAGTAAATTTCTGGAAGATCATAAATGCCTAGTATAAATAACTGTAGCCTTCAGGCTTTCTCACCTAAAATTGTATTTTATCTTCCACCAGCTGTGCATTTCCAGGAGCATAAAGGATCCTCAGGATAGCTGACTGTAAGACTTGCTGCTTTTGCCTCCTAAACATAGAGTGCCATAGTAGTAAATTGGAATTTTATTTTTCACATTGTCTTTCTGAGGTTGATTTGCTTTCATGGGTGCGTAGACAGGTGCACAGTTTGCGAAGAAAATGGTTGATTCCAGTGGGCTCCTACAAAACTCGTTCCTATTAATTTCTGAATGATGTTTTGCAGAACAGCTGGATGAATTCTTCATAAAGCCTTTTTTTTTTTTACCCCTGTGTAAAGCATTTATATGAATTACATTAAGTCTTAAGGTGCAAAGTTTATGCCTTATGTATTCCTTCTCCCAGGAGAACTGTGATAGTAACGGTTTTGGTCAAATTAAGTACTTATTATTTCGGCTACCTACATTCAGTTTGTGGTCTTAAATGGACAATGTGTTCTCATTCTCTGTTTCTTACCCTGCTCTTTTCTCACAGCCACGCTGTGTGGTGTTATGTAGCTACCAGTCTGTAACCCAAATGTTGTTATATTGGAGTGGAGAGTTGTGCAGGTCTCCCTGCGATATACAGAGGGTGTATGTTGAATGAGATGCCGAGCAAGCTGCGGTATGACTGTAGATTTCTGCGGGTTTTTTCATGCTGTACGTACCTGCTAATTACCAAAGTGATTTATGTTTTCGGCATATTTTCTCTTTTAATGTTCACTCTCCTTTTTTCAAGTTTCAGAAATGAAGTAATTGTAGTAAGTAGTTATCTCAGAAAGCCTTGGAGAGGCAGAGGTAGTCTGCCAGCCGCTGTGCAGGTACGGTACGTGCTGCGGCTGGGGGCAGGTTAGCATCCCCTGCTCCATGCGCAAGAATCTAGGCTCTGGGTACTTAGGCCAGGGAGAGGGATGCTGCTGGGTGGTGCCTGCTGCGGTTAAGGCCAGCCTGTGAACCCGCTTGTTAATGCCTTCACTCTGCATCGTGGGAAACAGTGAGAGGGAAGAGGATCGTCCTGAGCCCACAGCCGTGTGGAAAGCCAGTCAGCTGGAGCCTACATTCAGCCTCGTAGCAACTGAGCCCGCTTTCCTCTCCTGCCTTTTTGGCTGCAGGAAAGAAATGGAGGGCTGGGGAGGGAATAATTGGTAGTAATCTCCTCGGCCAGCCAGCCGTCTCCTCCTGTTGACCTTGAGGTAATGAAAAAGGGATAGATTCTGCTGCATGTTACCCCTGTGAGTCCAAATAATGAGAGCAGAGAGAAATGATTGTAAATCTACACGGCTTTGCCTGTTTGGAAGTCTGTGCCATGGGGAAAATGACAGGATGTGTTTTATTTTCGCTCTGTAATTCACATAGGTATTCATCCTGAAGTTTTTTCTCTGTGGGTTTTTTTGCCTTATACTTCATTTTACACAGCGGTAGTTTTTATTCAGATGAACTCATTCCCTTTTGTTGACTTAAATTTTCAATATGAGAATAGTTGTATTCCCTGAACCAGCAATATACTGCTTTGATATTCACATTTTATAGAGGTAGTAGATTTCCATTAGTACAGTGGAGTTACACCAGTGTAGAACTGGGCCTGTGAAAAAAAAATAAACCCAAAACACACGTGGGACTTTTTTCTAACGTTTCTTTTAAAAAAAAATATAAGGAAAAGCTCCCCTAAACTGATTCTTGTTTTTACTATACAGGGAAAATGAAGACTGGCCAAGCTTGTGGATATATCAAAAAAAAAAGAGAACCTGGAATTTGGGAGTTGACTTTCGGATGTAGAGCTGCCATACACAACGTAACCAGAAAGTTGTCTTTGGCAATTTGTTCATTCCCCTCCCAGCAAAATATAATTCATTAAGGCAGTTTCTTGTCAAGCATTAACTCGTAAACTAGGATGAATCTGAGACAGAAAATAATTCAGTAACCCTAATAATGCAGTAGTCCAACTAGTGTGGCCAACGGACAAAGAATAGTAACAAGGTGTTTTAGTACTTAGCTAAGATGCGAAGGCAATGTCAGCCAATAAAATGATGTCATGCAATCAGTGGCAGGGCTTGGTCAATGCAAACTGACAGGTTTGTCTTTTAATCCTACTGCGTGCAATAACAAAAGATCAGGAAGGACTGTTTGTAAAAACAGAGGAAATGTACTGAGCCCACTAGAAGAGCTTGTTGCATTGTTTTTTCTCAGAGCTAGATCTCAAGTGAGCTGATGGCTGCACTGGTGCTGAGCTCCCCGAGCTCCTTGCCTCCTTCCCAACGTGGGATTAACCCCTGAAATGGCCTCAGACCTCTCCAGAGTAAATGGGACTGTGGTGGAGAGGTCTTACAGTTTGCTTGTATTCACACAGTGGAAACATTATATGAGCGTTTGGAGTGAAGCTGAAGCGTAAGGGAGACGCTAACTCCATCACTGAATATGCAGCAAAACAGGTTGACGTACAGAGAATTACAGCATCCTCCAGCCTGAGGGGAGCTCTAAATCTGGCTCTCTGGAGGAGCTGGAATGGTGACCATGCATTTTTCCTCTTTTGAGGACAATTAGCCTGTTAGAGCTTGCCTTTGGCCAGAGAAAACAGCATAGCTGAGCTGTGCTCCTTGGGGAACTGGGGAGGACGGAGGGAGGAAGCCACCCGGCCCTGTGTGCTCTGCTGGGAGGTGATGGCTGGCTGCGGCGTGCTCTGGCTGCTCCCCTGCAGCCGGTGGGCTGGTGGTGATCTGATCATGCAGTAAGCACATTTAATTTGTCAGCTGACTAACCCTGGCCACAAAAATGTGTATTTTCATCAGTTCAGTGTGATGAATGAGGTTGGTTGCAGCAAGATGAGTGCCAGAGCCAGCTCCAAGAGGAAATCATCCCAGGGCTCACAGGGTGAAACTGTCCCCTTTCAGCAATGGGTTTCAGCTCACATCATGAAAATATACCCTAGGCTGACCCTTTCCTTAGGTTACTCTGTCTGGAGTGTTGCTGGTACTCAAGCCAGTGTGATTTTTTTTTTTTTTCCTGCACTGCCATGTTTGAAGGTTGCCTCTTGGGGTCAAATTAATGACCAACCTTAACAAACTCGGCTGACTAGCCCCAGCTAAAATTTTGTTCACCAAAATCTAGCATCTATCAAATAAGTTTTAATGCTTAAAGGCTCTTAGCCAACAAGCAGTTGAGCTAGGAGTTGGTTTGTTTCCAGTGCCTGTAATGTCTTTCATCTCTTTGGGTATTAATATAGGGCCTGATGTAGCAGGGCCATCCTCCACCTCTATGAGGTTAAGATATTGAAAGGGTTTATGGCATCCTTAAGCCCAAATACTACTTTTAGACTGCCTTGAATTAGTGGAAATGTGGTGTGGTGAGATATTCAGGGCTTCTAACCGTCCTCTTAGGAAGACTTAGGGTGTGAATCCAAAGTGGTTCAGGTTGATCCAAACTGGTCCTGCCTTAAAACTGCCCCAAAGTCGCAGGCTTTACGTTGCGCCAGTGCTGGCACTGGGGCTGGGGAAGCCTCACCTGGCTCAAGGTGCTGAAAGAGGAGAAGATGAAGCAGGTCGAAAAATAGCATTATTCTGCTAAACCTGCTCTCCAGACATCTCCTTCATGAGGGAGAAGGGGGAAGTCCTGAGGCGGGTGAGGTGAGAAGCTGGGGCACCTCCGCTTTAAAGTGGCTTAAGCTGTTGTGGACCAGCACCTCAGGATTTCCACATCACCCACGTGTCTTTGCTGCTAAAATGCCAGTTGTAAATAGTAGTCTAAGCAGCGTGAGCAGGGCTGTAGTTAACTGTGTAATTTAAGTCCCTGAGCCTATTTACAAGTTTAAAAGTATGCAGATGCTGGTGTGTTATGCTAGATCAGGATCTTAATTAGGCATAGTTTGAGATAATTGGGTTGCTTTAGCTTCATATGTCAACCTGCTAATTTCAACTACTAAATTAGGATTCAGCTGTAATCCGTGTATGTTTAGTTGAACTATTTCAATTTCTTCCTTACATGAAGTAATCAGTCACAAAAGTTTTGTGATTAATTCTGCTCCTGTATTCTGGTTTTCTGTGGGAGAGGTCCGAGTTCAACACATTCATATCACCAGGTGAATTCAGGCAATTGTGTCCTTGCCCTTTGCTGTGTGATGTTTCCCAGTAGATATAAACGGATAAATGTTCTGGATAAATATTCTGAGGAACAAATAAGTACCAAAGTGTCTTCATTTTGTTAAGGAGTCTATTCTTAGGTTGCTGTGCTAGTGTGTATTTTGTGGCTTTTATTTTCTTCTTCCTGGCTTTTAGAAGTGTACACTTGAAAATGAATTGACAAAGTACCAAGCTTGACATTTTTAACAGAAACAAAAAATGTGATGAAGATCACGTCTGCAGTTGAGTCCATGATGAACAATCCAGCCTTTCTCTTAATCCAAGGTTTACATGGGTGGAGTGATTACCTGCTTACAGGTGCAGGAGTATAACTTTGTTTTGTTGTTCCCACAGATGAGCACCATGCCAGGACTGCCCACGAGGCCATGCTTCTATGACATTGACCTTGACCCTGTCACAGAGCAAGTGAAAGGATTGTTTTGAGAGTGACATCCAAATTCAGGTCAGTCAACAGCCTTTATTTTCCTGTTCCAGCTTGGAGGATGTTTGTCTCCGGTATATATATAAAATAGGTTGTCAGGAGTTTATCTAGGCCCTAGTTTCATTGAGGACTTCACACATTTTGGGGGGATTTTGGGGAATATTTTATAATGTGCATTTTCTCACATGGGTTTCTCGTTTGCTGAATGGCGGCCAGCACTTTGCTGGTGTACATTGATGGTGCCTTTTGGATTTCCTGGCTCTGTCAGTTTGGCATGAGGGCGAGCTCGTTCTGCAATTGTACCACTCTTGGCTGTGGAAAAAGTCAATCTGAAGAAACCGTGTCATGTTATTCACCTCAAAAGAAATAATCTAGTTCATCTTTGATACTACTCTCGCATGGCAGTGTGTTTCTGTCATTACCTAGATATCAGGGGAGATGTCTCTCAGCTTGTTCATGAGCTTTGCTTTGTATCTTCATGTCTTTATTTTTCCCTGATTGCTGTCATCTCTCTCAAATGGTAATAAGCATTTGAGGAACGCAAATCTGTCCTTTAAGCCTGTCTGTTTTTCATGCTGGGTTCTCCCCCTTTTCTTTGAAGGTTGCAGTTCCCCCACCAGCTCCTCCCCTTCTCTAAGCACGTAATCTTCTTCGTGTCCTGCTTTAATTTTGTGTAGCACATGTTCCTCACTTAAAAATCCAAGTTGTTATGAAAACATTCCACACTACTCCATTTTAACCTTGTAACATAAGAAGTGGAGTAAGAGAGGATGTAACCCGGACTTGTACAAACCACATGTGTCTGTGATGGGACTCTCTCCTCTCTTCACTTAACTGTCTGCATTCCCCCAGTAAATCATTCTAGAGAGTAAAACAGTTACTTTTACACAGAGCAATGATATTACAGTGGGCTAGAAGGACTGTGATGGGACCCCAGATCAGCCACAGCTTTGAGGTGGATGTGCCCAGGCGCTTGAGCCCTGCTCTAGCAATCCTTGCCTACTCTGGTTTGAGAGGCGGCTTTCATCTTCTGTTTGTGTGTTTGTGGCGGATATTTTTGGAGGAGGGAAGGGATTTGCGCAACCCAACGAGATTACTGTCCAGGCCGAATTAACTGTTCGCTAGCCCATACTTGAATGTCGCAGCATCCCCATTACATCTGGCGAGAGCAGATTCTGCCCTTTCGTGTATACCAGTCAAACAGGTAAAAGGCAGTTAGCTTGAAAGTTAACCAGCATGCACAGGTAGTTACTAGCTTATATGCAAACTATCACTGACTATTCTGTTGCTGGGTAGTGTTACGCGTACCACTTCTTGGCACATATCCCATTTTTGTTACTGATAAGCATTATATATCTGATGGCTTCATGCAGACATATTGATTCATCATGTGTCAGTCATGTAGTTACTTGTGAGTCATTTGGTAGAATCCTAATGTAAAATCTATATGCAGATTCATATAGCCTGCTTAATCGGGTGTTTACTGCCTAGTCTTACACAAATCCATCCAAGCCATGGATTGGTGAGTTTTGAAGAGCCATGATAATTAAGCAGATTAAATAGTCCATTCCAACTGTGAAGGTCTTTGATTTGAAGTTGTGCACGAAATGAAAATGTTAAACTTGGCTTTTAGTCAGTGATGGTGTTTTCTCAGACGTAAAAAGAAATGCTAACTAAGCCACAAAAACATAACAGTCAGATAGGAAATAGTGTATATGTCCAAAAGTTAATAAATTATTTTAATTTCATTATGGAGGTAGTGGTGGCATCAGACAGATGAATTAGTAAGTTTAAGCCTTTTAAAGAAAAAAACAGCCTGGTCATCAACATAGGCACACTCACCTGTGTTCCTACATCTAACAATCTAAATAAATGCCTTGAGAGTACCCAGTGAGCACGACACAAGGTAGTCAGTGTTCACCAGCTCTGAAATTCATCCAGTTCATGTGTTAGATTTGTACATTTCTCATTTTGTATAAAGAGAGAAACAATATTCCTGTATAGTCTTTACTCCCAGTTTTCTGTAGAGAACTTTAGTAGTGTTCTTTGCATTCACACTTTCACTGAAGTGAACCCACACTGTAGCTGATAATACACTTTGAGGTATTTGTGGGTTTGTTTCTATGATGGCAGATAGAAGGATTTTTCTTCTTCTGTTTGGTTTGAATTCTTTTCTTAGGGTTTTAGTGTGTAATGTAAAATTTCTAGTAATATGATATTGCGCCAACTCATTAGGACTGATTCAAATCTTTAAGATGTGGTAATTGAAAAATATTTAGAGATTTGTGGAAGAGCTGCAGATGTTTCATTATAAACATGCGTGCAGAGCTGAGAACAGTTGTTTTAGTGTGCAGTTTATAGCCCCCACTGCAATGCATAGCTTCATGAGACTTGTGAAAGAGATACAGGCATAAGAGTATCTGCTGCTAGAGTAGCTGTGTGGGGCTCTTACTGACCTGAAACTTTGGATGTCATTAGCACCTCTGATTTTTCTCCACCACTTCACTGCGTTAATGAAGCAGGTGATAGTTGTCGCAAAGATTTGCAGAATACCAGTCATTAGAATATACTCTAAAAAGTCATACAAGCAAAAACTTTGTCAGAAAAGTCAGCTGTGGGGTTTTTTTTTCTGTTGACAAATAGCTGATATATGGAACAGTATTACATGCTCTCTGTAGGAGCAATGTGCTCTATTACAAAACTGAAACATTAGTAGCTGGAAATGAACCCGAAGGAATCTGGCTAGTTCTTCATCACTGGCCACTAGCCCATTTAGATTGTACTGCCCAGCTCATACGCTACGAAAACTGGCATTGTTTCCTTAGGAGCTGTCTGTAAATAGCACCAGTCAGAATAAGACTTACATGGAGACAAGTCTGCCAGTAGAAAGTTGGGGTTTTTTTTAAAAAAAAAGAGTATTGTTTGCACAGTGAGGGGAATTTATGAACTTAACCCACTCTGCAAAAGTGAAGTCTGTGAAGGACTCTCATGAGCTCTGAGGATCTCTTAAATTTAATCACCAGCAGCAGATGCCTGCTCTTACTCTGCCGGTTTGGCTTCGGGTATCCGGGTTGATTGGGGGGGGGTGGGGGGGTGTTCTCCTCGGTTGGTTGTGACTTAGTAAGGCCATGGCTGTCCACCGTTGCAGATATATTCTTGCACTCGTCTCTGCTTCAGAACTGGCAGAGCATCAGGATGATTGTAATACGTAGCACAAGTATTTTGCCACCCTCAGAGCTTTTCTGAATGCGAGAGGAATCCCAGAGCTCTGACTGTGAGCATCTTCACGGCTGTAAAGAAGCCCATGAGGGGACGACACTAAAACTGATGTCCTAAAATTGCAAACTGTTTGTTAGGTGTTTTCATCTTAATTCATTCCGATATGGACAGAAAGTGTGTGAAGACCTTTCCTTTGTATCCACAAAACTGATTCTATGAAACAAAAACCTGATTTCTTTTAGTCTCATTCCACAGTATTGGGTTTCAGTCAGCAGCAATTACTGCAATAATGTACAGTCTAAAGCCCATATCATACTGGAATGAGTACAGATTTTTGTTTCTCACCTAGCAGCGTTACACAGATAATAAATGGGAGGTGCATGTGGCATAACTAAATGTTTTTGTTTATTATGGTCAAGGTAAAAAGATCCAATTTCACTATAATACTGCTTTTAGGTTGCGATGCTTCTATTTTTTTTTCTTTAAAGCAAGCAAAGATGTCTTATTTCAATGTATAAATTCTTTATCTTTCTCATTGCAGAAGCCTGGAAGTTAAGATCTGCAACTTTCCTGTTTCCTGCAAGTAGTAGACAAAAATGAAGCTGAAATATTCCTGTTATGTGTCTCTGGAGGAATGTCAAGATAGTCCAAAGAGCAAAAGTTTACTCTTTCTTCAAACTAGTTTTTATGATGAAATATAGCTGTAAGGTTAAAAAAAAAAAGGGCAAAAAAAAGGCTAAAGTTTTTCTCGCGGTAGTGCAGGAAGCTCTCTGCTGGGGCGTCTACTTGTTTGTGGATAAAATGACATTGAGAAAGAGAGAAATTTTTCACCTTAAAGCTTTCATCTTTTCTCAAAGCAGTATAGGGAAGTATTTCCCTTATCTTGGCCATCGAAAAACATGCGTAAACATGAGATTATACTGTGTGATCAAGCCTATTTCTCCCTGAAAAATACACTTTCGCTCCTGGCATTCAGGAGCTGAAACTGCACACAGATTAACTGCACATTTTTGAGTTATCATCAAGCGTTGCTCTGGACGCCTTTGGGCAACAGCCAAGCTTCGAGCAAGGAAGATATTAAGCAGAGAAAGAACAGAGCATGTATTCTGTGAAAGGTTTTTAATATATAATTTGTTTCCTTGTTGGGCAAAGATCTTTTGAAACACACAAGCCGTAGCTGTCTCGTACCCTTAGGTCTCTGTTTATCCAAAGCCCACGTTCCAGGCTGTCCAGCTGATCCTGCCTTTATTGTGGTGAAGCTGGTTGTTCAGAGAGGGCACTGCTCCTCCCGAAGCCCTGTTTTGCTCCTGTTCATGCCTAACGAAGCCTCCTGCCATGCTGGCTCCCGACCTAGAGTTTTTCTTGTCCTGTCCCTGGCAGTACACAATGCCCAGTAATAACAGGGGGGTGTCCATCAAGCAAGGATGCAGCAGGGCACAGCTTTGTTTGGCTTCGTTTGGCAGGTTTTAAGCACCATACTTGTAAAACCGCAGCGTGTTTTCTATTTGAAGGGGGTCTTCAAACAAGTTAAATCCTCAGCCGTGTGCTTTAATTCACCTCAATGACTTAGCTTGCCCATTTTTTCCTAGATCTGCAGCAAAACAAGCCTTAGGCACAGGATACTGCATTTAGCTTTTCAAGCTGCTGCTCCTCAGGAAACTCTCGCTGACTGACTGTTGGTTCCTTCAGCAACCAAACATGCAACAGGACAATAGGTTGAATTGAAACAATAGGCCATTGTTTTTTCAGCTAAAAAGCAGTGAAGTAATGATGAGCGAGTTGATTTTCCTGGTGACGTTTTCCATCCTGTCGCTTTGCTCCGCTTACGCACATCTGTCTGTTATGGGCTGCTGCAGTGTAGTTTTGGTTCCCCTCTACACAGCCACATTTGGAGACTTCATTATCTCAGGAACTGTGTTGTAACTGAGGGGTTTGTTTTGGGTTTTGAAATCATGCTTCGTTATTTATAAACTCAAAACTATAATTATGGACAGAAGAGCAAACTGGGGACAATTAAAATAATTATCTGTGCCTTCCCTGGAGCAGCACGGCAATGTCTGTTGACTGCGTTTCAGAAGTGTGCTATTCATGATGTGGTCCCCCAGCGCTGTGGGGATTGCTGTGAAGATAAACCTGAAAAATAAGTGTGGCTCTTGCAGCTACCAGGGAGAGAGATTTCTGATTTTTTCTATTAAATTGTGCCCCAAAATACAACTGTGTCGGTCATATACACAACTGTTTTGCAGTTTAGTCCTGCACACAATGAGCTATCTGCCTAGAAAAACCCAAAGACTTACAGAAGAAAATAAATGTTATTTCCAGCCATAGTTTTTCTAGTAGCGTTATTTCAATAAAAGTAAACAAGCTTTTCCCTCTATCTTGCATGGAGAAATCTGGAAAACCCTAACTGTGCCTTACTTGGGGTCACTGTGGTTGCAGCAGACCGATCTGCGTGCAGTGTGGGATACCAAACGTGGCAGTAGCTGTCTGCCTGTGAAGCTTCCATACGAGGTATGGATGTCTGAGCAACAGGTTTCATAAGTCGTGTCAGACTACTGCTAGGTACCCACACACTTTCTGTCCTGCTGTCTCTGTATTGCCCCTTCTGGGGCTGTTTATCTGACCCCTCAGTCTTCCCCTAAAACACCGTTCCAGCTCAGTTAGTTGAGGGCTGCAAACATCCTGAAGTTTTTTTCTACTGTCATGTGTACAGGATTTGTTATATTGTTTTGATAGCTTCAATAATTCAAGGAAAGCTGGAATGACCCTCGCTTGTTTTGCTGTTGCTTCCCCTCCCCGCCCCATCTGGATAACTATCTGCAAAATCCCTTGAGCTATTACCTTTTTGGTTCTTTTCGTTCATTTTTAGTAGAAGATTTGTTAAAAATAATCCACTCTGGCATGCAGATTCTGTCTCATAATCCAAAGGGACCGAGTTATTGGCCATCAGCTGGGCTGCAGAAGCTGTCACAATACGTTCCCTTGAGCCACCCTGGTTCCAAGGCCAAATGCCTTCAGCAAGAAAGGTTTAAAATGAAATCTTTCGAAGGTGTTATTGCTAGGTCACTCGTTGCTACGCAGATGCAGTTGTGGGTGAGGGGCTCCTGCCTTTGCATCTGCGCTGAGCAGTTCTGTGACGTGGCAGATCAGCGGCTTTGTAAGGCAGCTTGCCATGCGTAGCCCTGCGTTTGTTAAAGTGTGTTAAGAACCGCGCGGTTGTTTATGATCTGAAGATCTGCTTTTTGTAGTGACTGAATACTTTGTTATTGCTACTGCTGACCTACAGAAGACTAGGGACATTGAAATACATCAGGCTACATACAACGAGTTTCTTCGTTTGTATTTTAAAATTCAAAATCCCAGAATTTCAGTTGCCATAAACATGAAAATAAAGTGATGTGTGTACTGATGTCCAGCTTCCAAAAGTGGTGCCTGTCTCAAGTCTGAATTCATTAATAAAGTACAGCCCTTATTTAATACTGGTCTCGTTTTATCTACCATCTTCTCTGTTTGGTGGCCTTCTCCCCCCAGTCTTAAGCCACCGAGTCTTGTCATGCCCCTGTCTCCAGCTAAACACAGCTATGCCAAGGAAGGTGGGGAGCTCAGCCACGTCCCGGTCAAGGGCCAGATGTGAGCAAGGCTTGAGGCTCTGTGTGACCAGAGCTGCTGGCAGGGCTCAGCTTGGCCCGAGGAACCAGGAACATGTTTGGTCCCTGCCCGCTGCCCAAGGGGCTGTGTGCAGGAGGGGTGTCCGCAGGACCTTCTCCATCAGCACAGCCCTTCTGCAGTTGGTTTGTGTTTGGAGGGAAGGACACACCAGAGTAACATCCTGTCCTTGTCCCAAAATATTGTGCTGTTGCCCTTGGTCCTTGGCCTGAAAGGCTGGATGAGATGCCAGGGTCAGTTGGACGCTTTCCGCTCCTCTGTTGGCAGCTGGGTTTGTGTGAAACAGTATCAGGTGCAGGAATACACACCTGTGAGCTGCTCAGGGTGGGATTTAAACACAAGCAATGCAAAAGCTTCAGGAACTGTGGGTGTTAAATCAACTAGACCATAACACAGCAGAAGGCATCCCGGGAGCAGGAATGAACAAAATGGGGAAGCAGGGGGTGGGCTGGGGGAAGGAACTGAGCATTTCAGCCACATACTGGGCATTGCTCCCATTTTCTAAATAGCTAAATGAAACCTTGACCGTACGATTTGGATTTTAACGAACTTCTCATGGCTGGATTTCCAAACACCTTTTCAGCCTCTCTGCAGCGTGCCAGTGAGGAACGTACCCACACGTAAGAGACCTCGAGCACCGGGGCTGCGCTCCAGCGGTGCTTGGGCCTGCCCTGCCGATGGCCACCCAGCCAGCCAGAGCAAGCACTGGGGCAGGGGAGGCTCGCTCCCCTCCACTGAATGACTGGGATGGGGAGGGAAGGCAACTGGTTTCATCCCTTTTAACATCTAGTTTGTGATGGAAAATATTTCAGAGAAAAACGTTAAGGCTGAGCTAGGACCCTCTGCTTGAGAGGGTTGAAATGGAAACACTGAGAGCCGCTTGAAGCGTTTGCCCCGGGAGCAGGGCTGCTGCCCTATACATGTCACGCTGCACTGTAGGTTTAAGGCCAGAGAATTTATGTTAAGTAAGCTAAATTCAAATATTTCCACAAGTGTGGTCATAGTAATAGTTCCCTGCTCTGTGCACTTGAGGGTAATATATTACATATACACAAGCACAAAAGAGTATGTATTCATGCATGCAGTTTTTAATGTAAAGTCTTCAATATTTGCTTCCCAAGTAAACTTTTTAACATAAACCTTTGAGTAATGACTGGGCAGAGCTAGACCGCGACACGCCATCACAGGCTCTCCTGGACGAGGCCCTGAAGAACCATGCTTAAGTCTGCCCTGCGTTAGGCGACTGCCGGGTCGCTTCCAAGGTAAACTGTTCTGCGCACCCACAGCCTGCAGTGCTAGCAGAGAAAGTGAGCACTGGGGAGGCACAGAGAGCTGACATACAGGTGCTGTAGGGACCACAAGAGCTGTTATTCACAGGGTACTAATAAAAAAAGAGGTCGCACCAAATACAAGTCATGCTCACTTTTATGCAACGCACTAAATCGAGGTTTAAGCTATGACATTGTAAAGGCTAAGTTGTTTCCCACTGGGGAATTCCAATCATGGCATTGCAACTCAGTTACCATCAACATCTGGTGAAAGTTGGATCCCCAGTGCCAGAGAAGACTTTCAGCTTCTCGGGACCCTATTAGCTGCCCATATGGCACAGCACCTGTGTGTTCTCATTGCATGCATAGTTTAAATTTATTCTCCAGGAAAATTTAATTACAGCTATATTTCTACCAAATGTATTATACACGTGACATGTAACTGTGCCATTATAGGAATTGTAGGATGTTTCCTTCCCATTTCATTTTTCCAGAAGTCTCAGGGGGAAGTCTGAGAGGGGGGAAGGCAGCCTCACATCTGACTTGAGACAGCAGACCAGCTCCTGCACAGCTTTTGGTCAGGCAAAGTCTCCGCCAGGAGACAAGCTCCCTGCACTTGCTGGTTCCACAGCCCAGGTGTTACACGGATTCCCACGGAGCACGTGGCACCTTGGTGTCTCCGCTGCCCTCAGAAAAAGCTGCATTTGCCAACCTGTTTTTTGATGGTTTTGAGGTAAGGGAACTCCCCCTGAGGAAGGTTTTTGGGGAGAGCAACAAAACCAACTTCTTGTAACTCAAATCTGCGCTTTCTACATTAGCCTGAGGTAGCAGGTTAATAAACAAAGCCCTTGCATCAGTTCCATGGTTGATTTTTTCCCCTGTGATTCGTAAGTTCAACTACTGGAATTCAGTATCAGATATTAGGGCCTGGCAAAAGCTTGTCGTCCATCCAGGATGAAACCTGGATGTAATTCCACTTCTGGAACTACTGAAAGTCAGGCAGACTTTAGACCCCAGTTTGCTGGTAACAACAAGTATACAAGTTATTTAATTCTTATTAGGGAGTGGGAAATGGAAAAGAATAAAGAAGAGAAACAATACAGATGGCAAATGAAGGAACAAAGTACAGGAGTCAAACTTGCTCTTTTGGGACAGAACAGTATGAAAGCAGCAAATGTAAATCAAGATGAGCCTGAAGTTATTTCACTAAATTTCACTTGAAAAATTCCTTAAAAATGAGTGATATATCTCACCCCCAACAGTTTTGAAGAAGGCTATGTAAAAAACCCCAGAAGTACATTTATCTGCAAATTCCTACTGAAAAGGGAAGAGATACTCTCACAGAAGCATCAAAGCTTACTTTTCATATTAGTTTCGTTTTGGAGAGAGACACTAAATTGGCACAATCTAATCAAATGGTGCTAAGAAATAGCAGAAAAAGAGATCAGCAGCAAGTAAAGAAGTCATTAACTTAAAAAAAAAAAAAGTAAGCTAAAATATCTGCTGAGGGAAGGGTGTACTTGGGAAGCTAACACTACTGGAGAAGACCCAGAGCCAATGCTTTCATTCATAGCTGGCCTGCTGCTTCCCATCAGTTCTTCCTGCTGGTGTTGGCTCCCGGATCCCCAGCAACAGGAGGAAGATCTTGCATCAAGCTTGTGCCTGGCATCACCTATGGCAGCCGCAGGGAATTACCCAGGGAGCAGACACCAGTGCCAGGCTCCTGCATTTGTCGAGTCCCTCCTCACCCGTGCCTCCTCTGCGGCTGGTCACCACGACAAACAGCCTCACCTTCTGCTAAATTCAGACATCTCCATCCCACGACTACATTTACTGCGCAACAAACCAACCACACGCCAGCTTGGAAGCAGACATGGAAGAGTTACACCCGGTATGACCGTATGATTTAAACGCGTCTGGGAGCTGTGTAGACAACCTGCAACTACCCAACGAAAAATGTCACAAGCTGTTTAGAAGACAGATGGTCTGTTTTGCAGATCCTTCAGAAAGGACCAACAGCATCATCGTCCCAACACCATTCTTTGGGAAAGAGTACAGTACCCATGTGGAAAAGGGTTCTCTAAAGGGCTCCTTTTCTGCTGGTGCTCTCGTTTTCCCCCTTTAAGCTCCAACACACACACAAAAAAATACTATGAAAACTCAAAACCTCGCTCTGTCCCACTGAGAGTATCCCATCAAAGAAGTTTGTGTCTCTGAATGGATTCTTACTCCAAGCATCTCTAATGCTCGAGTTTTTCAGCTGTGTGAAGACAAGTGGTAGGAACAAACTGACAGGAGAATACACTGTTTAATCCTGTATAAGGGATGATGAAGTGAACCTGCAGAGCCACATCCAAACATTTATAGATACAAGCCTGGATGCACAAGAGCAATTAGGCTTGCATACTGGGGAAAACACATTTGGGGAGGACCTTTTCAGTCATAACTTCCATGAAATGACTACGATGCCCAGCTGTGGGGGCACATGGATGCTGGAAGCGCCATACATTACTTAGTGTGTCTGAAATGGAAGTGATCCAAGTAACCATTTACTCACGTGCATAAACTTGAATCTTAAATTTAGCAACATTTCACCTTTTGACCTTGAATTTCACATTGCCTTAACCAGCTAGACTTGAGCCTGAACAGCTACAGGAATGTTTACAGCCATTCCCTGCAGCAAGATTAAGGAAAGCCTCGCCTGGATCTTGAAACCGATGTCTGGGGACCATTCAGACGTGATCAGTGCTGGAACCAGTTCAACTGGAGCTCCCCCACCGCAGACGCTTGCTGAATTCCACTGTCATACTACAGCGTTGCCAAGCCCCAGGGCTGGCCAGGGCACCCTCCCCGCAGCGTCCCACCCTGTAAACAGGGCAAATCTTCCTCCCTGGAGCCAGCTGAAGACATAGGATGCTTAGTACGTGGAGAGAGGTACACAGCAGATTTAAGCAAATAAAAAAAAGAAAAAGGAACTCAAACCACACAACTAATGAAAAAAAACCCAGTTCTCCCAAGACTCCTAAACTTACATGTTGGACTCAAAAAAATAGAGCACATATTTTAAATGCTGCATGCTTTGTTTAAATGCCAGTGCCCAGCAGGCAAATCGGTGGCAACCAGAATTTATAGCATACAGGTACTGATAGGAACTGGCTCAGCAGTTTCGTTTTCTTAAGCCCCGTACAAGCTATTATCAGATTTACACTTGGGTTTTTCTTCAAGTCTAAGTGGAAGCCGTGAAGTCGTGCCAGAAACTTGTAGTGGTTAAACTGGCAGGTGGGGAGGGTGGGCAGGGGTTTCCCCGAGCATCGGTAGTTTGTTGTCCAACTCTCAGCAACGGCCACCCGGCTTTGCCTCCCGATACCTGTTGCGAATTAAGTCAAGGTTTGTATAAACACTGCACATACACTTGCAATGTACTTAGGGCATTAAGGAAACACCAGTTAAAGAAACAACAGCAAGCTAAATATCACCTATTTCCTTGCTACAAAATGAGTTGCTTTCCTTCTCCAGCATGGCATAAATTCAACAAATAGTGTATTTTACCTATTATTCCTCATACTATAGTTATGTAATTAAATGTTATACAACTGCTAAGAAGTGGAACATCCTTACACAACCCAAAAAGAGACAAAAATGTTTCAAAATCTATATAAAGGAGGCATTTTTCCAAGATCTGTCTGTGCCAAATACTGTTCTTATTGCAGCAAACAGAACCGGTAACACAAAAACTCTAGTTATTGGCCATACCCTCCATCTCCTCCTTCGGATGCTTATGCAATGTTCAGATCTATTCTCTAGTATGTTAACATTCAGGTGGCTCCAGTTAAACTCAAAATAACGTAAAAAAAAAAAATCTTTTTCAATACAGGTGAGGATTCAAGTACAGAGTTATCAGGTTATAAATCTGTATTTGTTCTAATAAAATTATTTTAGAATTATTTAAAATATTCACCTATACCATTCATCCAGATCTGGTACAGATGCTGCCACTAACCATGCTGTTTACACAGAACCACTCAGAATGGAAAGGACTTCTGGAGATCCCCGAGTCCCACCACATCCTCAAAGTTTCACTTACTAGTAAGCAAAAGTTCTTCAGGAAAATTTGTACTTTCATGTGCAGATTTAGGGACAAATGTGACAAAGCTGGGTCACACACTGTAAGGCCACTTACCGGCTGTAAATGGGAGGGTTGCTCATGCATACGAAGGCATGCTGAAAAACCAAAGGCTTCTTACCTCTGCTGCAGAGGTTTGATGGCGAGAATCAACACAATCCAGCCACTCCCCTGGACCACGGAAACATTACAGCTATTTGCCTGCCACCTCTCAAAGGGACACCATTACGACCACTGACCTGCTCCTTCATTTGAACCGGTTGCCAGAGCCCAGGAGACATCCTGAAGACATTAGGAGCACACACCTAGCCTCCTATTTCAAACCACTGGAGAGGAAAAACAAAACCAAAAAAGTCTAAACACCTGAACGAACCAGCTCCCAGGCCACCTCCCGAGCCCTCAGGTGTTCCAGGTTTCTCTGGACCAACCGAGGTCTGGCAGGTGCAGGTGTTTCCTACCCCCACACAGGTCCTCGCCCCTGCCCACAGCTCCTGAGGGTTTGCACAGGGCTGACCAAAGGGTGATTTGCTCTTTGCGAGACCCTCAGTAAATCTCATGCAACAGATTGATCCAAACGCTGATGCTTCGATCCCGATCGGCGACAAGAGCCGGTGGGACAGCTCTGACACAGCTCATCCCCCTGTGACAGTTCCAGCAATCGTTCACCTTGGAGCCTGCAGCCAGCCTGGGGCCAAGGCATCGTCCCTGCTCCTCCTGCAGCCGCTTCCCCAGGGTTAGCTGGGGACGAGACCAGAGGCAGGGCTGTCACGTACAACCAAGTGCCCCAAATTCCTCCTCTCCCCAGAGGTGCGGGGAAGGCGGTAGTCCCAACTTTTTGCACCACCCTAGCATTGCTCCTGTCTGAAAAGGTACTGCTTACTGTCAGAGTTTTGCATTATCTTTTTTTTTCTAAAACATCCCAAACTCTCCCATACCATAGAGCTTTCTTTTTCCTTTTTTGCCATAGGCCTTGGAAACTCAACTTGTTACCTTGCTTGCTCCCTTCTCCCACAAATTTCCAGCCAGTCCGGGATTCAAGTCATACTTGCAGCACGCCTCTTGTCCGAAATACTGCTTTCTCCTTGTGGCTGCTGGTCCCACAGTTTTCCCTCTTCCCACCATAGAGCATCTCCTCGGCCCGCTGCTGCTTTCCCGGCAGGGGAGCAGCTGTCACCAGCCCGAAGCCATGGAAGGACCTTGTGCTGGTGCTGGGGCAGCCTGCGGTCACGGCAGCATCCTGCATCCCTGCCCGGGTGATCCAGCAGCTGCCCGCAAGAGGCCAGGTGGGAGGAGGGGGGCTGCCGATGGGACCCCCACCTGGGAGGGGGCCAAATGTGTTTTGGGCGCTGCCAGCTGCCCGGCCGTGTGGTGGGAAGGGCTGTCCTCTCAGGCACTGTGGTGGGACAGAGGTTTTGGTCTCCCAGCTGCTGGTCAGGGTTGGGTTGTTGGTTTGGTGGCCGGCAGTTACCCTCACCATGGCGAAAACAGCAAAGCTGTGTGTCCCCTCCCAGCCTCCTCCTCTGAGAGCCAACGGGTGGGTTCAGACCACCGCCCCCAGGGCTTAGAATAGGTTGGAAAAGACCTCCAAGATCATGAAGTCCAACCGTCAACCCATCGCAGGCGGCCACGGAAGTGCTCCATCAGCTGTCCCGTGGTGGGGTGCAAGGGGGCCGGTGGGAATAGCTGGTGCCAGTCCTCCCAGCGCTGACTGGCACCGCGGTGCCACAGACCCTGCATGGCACATCCCTGGTCATCTCCCGAGGCCGACCACCCTCAGGGCAGCCTGGGCAGGGCTGCCCTCTCTGCCACCGGGGAGCGGCTCAGGGGCAGCCGAGGAGGTGTCTGCCACCAGGAACAGGCATCAGGCCTTAGGAATCCAGCCCCAGCCTCAGAACACCGTGACCAGGCATACGGGTGTTCACGAAGGTGTTCGCATAGCAGGACCTGCGCTGCCTGGTTTGCCAACACCGCGCTGTTATTTCGGTATCACCCGCAGCCTGATCGACGAGCCAGCGGTGCCCGGTCACCAGCCCGTGATAAGCACTGCTCGGGGCTTGCGAGCCCATGGAAGGGCAGCAAGGAAGGGGGGAGAAAACTGCAATTTATTCACAGTTATGCGAGTTGTTATCCCACTGCCAATTCCCTTGGTGCTCAGAAAGCATCTGTGTTTAATCCCTGGTCTTGTTCGATATGCAAAATACCTCGCCTTGAGAGTCTCATAATTTAATCTCCTTTGGATAATTACTACTGACTAGACTAATAGCTGACAAAGGTCAAGTCGTTGGTTATTCAAAGCAGGATTTCCCCAGGTTTACAAAAAAAACTTCTACTTGGCCTTTGACTTGTTGGCTGCAGCGTGTGATCGCTCTCGATCCTGGTAACCACTGCCAGCTGGGTGTGCACAGACGTGTGTGCCTCTGTGTACGCACGCACACACACACAACTTTCACGCCCATAAATGTGAGCTGGAAGTGGCCATCTTACTCAAACCAATGTGTGACAGCACAGATCGCCTCCAAAATGATGTATCCCTCCATGGCCCTTGGTATACATTTGCACATATTAAATTATTCTAAGACTTCTGAAGTAGTGAAGGGAGGGGAGCTCGTCAGCTTTATTTTTGTTCTTTTTCAATTTTTATGACCAGGATATATTTGCATCTTTGTCCACCCCTAATATTGAAGCTGTCCCTAAGCAGTGAATTGACAGACAAAGCAAATTTCTATAAACTTCATGAAAACAGGGAGCCATTGGGAGAGAAAGGAATGAAACAGAGACAGACGAGAGAGACAAGATCCCTTCCATGGTAATACAGAAATTTATGAGGGACAAACTCTTCCCAATTCCACTTCTCAGCAGGCCAGACTTTCATTACATGGCATATTTTAATTATCACATGTTTCTGCTTGTAATTCAGTTGTTCTGTTTTAGAAGAAGGAATCTTACTAAGTTTGTAAATCCGCTGCAAGACAAGATAATGTTCATAAAATCCTAAATTACTACAATCCCACATGAGGGCCTTTACTTAGCCCTGAAAATGGGTCACAACCAATGAGCAGGAGATAAACCAGCCGGCCCCTACTGCATCTTGCCAATACTTCATGCTCTAAACAGGACAAATTGACTTCACTGATCATTTTTCAACATGTAGAGACTGAGAAACTGCAAAAATTTGGTTCAGAGTAGAGACTTAAGCTCACGTCCTCAGTGCTGCTCTGGTGCTTAAATCCCATCAGCTTTCATTTTGAGAGACTGGGTGCAATAACAAAGTCAAGTCCTCCAGCAAAGTTTAAACACCATACAGAAAAAGGTCTCGGTTTCCAGCCATCCATTGCCCAGACTGGCAGGAGAAACTGAGGACTTCTGTCGCAAGACCTTGGAGAGACACTAAGGAACTACGGCTTCGTGGACCAAGAAGACAAACAAATCTTGGCAAACTTGGCATCATTTTTCAAAGGACAGTATCTTCCCTGCAGCCGGCCAGAGCCTGCCGAGGCCCAGCGGCAGAGACACGACCCCTCGCCCTGGTCAGACCCGCAGACCCCCGGGGCTCGTCCCCCCCGCCTGCCCCAGGCAGGGG
>Ga0065711_1028135_pt1 | contig 43421 bp, 20 predicted proteins | sample Hoacrofraction12_FD_59098 | JGI IMG/M metagenome (GOLD analysis project Ga0065711, IMG submission 59098) | Hoatzin crop microbial communities from Cojedes, Venezuela - Epithelial fraction 12 v2 (version 2) | ecosystem: Host-associated > Birds > Digestive system > Esophagus > Crop | place... | reverse complement strand
CTTTCTTGAACTGGGGAGCCCAGAACTGGACAGAGTACTCCAGATGGGGCCTCACTAGGGCAGTGTAGAGGGGAAGGAGAACCTCCCTCGACCTGCTGGCCACACTCCTCTTAAACTCTTCATCCAGGTCGTTGATGAAGAAGTTGAACAAGGCTGGGCCCAGTACTGACCCCTGGGGGACACCACTGGTTACAGGCCTCCAACTAGACTCAGCGCTGCTGATGACAACCCTCTGAGCTCTGTCATTCAGCCATTTCGCTAACATCATGTTCCTGTCTCCATCAGAAACTTCGTGTGTTTTGTTTGGCCTCCATTCCTAACAGAGTAAAACAATAGAGGGGAGAGGAGTTGTCTCTGTCAGGCTTCTAAATTGTTTGGTCATTGATCAATGTGTTTTATGGTAGCGCTGTAGTTTCTCACAGGAATTTTTAAAAAGAAAACGAACAACAAAAAAAAATCCCACTATGTTAATAGTTTAGTAAACAACTAAAATGAGAATGCTTGTTTCTTCTTGTATTCTTTCCTGCCTCTGCTGCTGAAGACATATTCCCTTCTTTCTAGCACCAGGCATTGAGAGAATGACCACAAGTGACAGTCAGGTGGTCTAAAGACATTTTATTTCATGCTACATTCAGTTTCTTACTTTATAGTTATTGTAAGTACAATATATTTGATATTATTATATTTTGTTATGATATATAATACATACTGATACCATTGAACTGTGTCAACTGATCCTGATATAGTTGAGCTCTACCATTCCTTAAATTAGAAGTTCTCTAAAAGAGAAAAGTCCTGAAAGTCCTGAGTACCACTGGTAGCAGCTTCGTAGCACCACGTGGATTCCCTACCCAGGCAGAAATAATTATCCCCTATAACTAAGATTGATGGAGAGAAACTAACCACAACAATTGCTTGTTTGTGTTGTAAAGATTTATGCTTTACTTTACATACAGGGTATGTTCGTAAAAAGTGTGTAAAACAGTTCATAAATAATTAAACACTGGCTTGTCTGAGACCAGCAGCTCAATGACTTGCATGTAACTTATACTTAATGACTTGACACTCTTTTAGAAGTTATTAGAACAGAATCATACAAATTATGTGTGATGTATGAATTTCATAAACCATATCTACAACTTTTAAATGATTTTTAATAAGACTAAATTTTTAATTAAATAAGGATGCAACTGTAATAACAAAAAAGAGAATCCAATTATGTAGCTTTGTGGATTGAGTACAAGTGATGCACATGCTACTGTGCATGTCAGTGTGTGTACATGGGTGAAGTTCAAGATTTCTTGTATTTTCTTGCCACATTCAATCACATATACTCTGACAATATTCTAAGAGTTATTACTATGTTGTATCTTTGGTGCAATTTAAAGTAGTTTTTTTCAGACTGTGTTGGTAATCAGCATGTTTATTAGGAAGTTATAAAAAATAGCAGTAATATAAATACATAGTAAGTGAAGTTACGACAACATAGAGGATAATGTAAGCATGTCCGATGAACCACAGAGTAAAATAATTGCTAGAAGTCTTAATTAAGACAAGAACAGGCAGCGTTAATGAAAACTGAAGGCTGATCAGTACATTAGTTGTCACAGTCAGCCTGATTTAAGCACTTTCAGAGCCATTGAGCTGAAAACATTTTTAGAGCATAATACAATGGAGAGGTCGTTGTATCAGACTGAACATTTTGCAGAACAGCACTATTAGGGGATTTGTGATAACTAGGTGGCAGACTGGATTAAGGTAGTAGATTCACACCCAAATCTCTGTGAGGGCAGGAACAAAAATGCATTGGATTGTTGGTCATATAACAATGTCTGCCACTCGCCCATGAACAATCTTTTGTAACTGAAAGTCAGAAAAAATCCAGGAATGCAATAGGAGAGAGCTTCTCAAGTCATATTTAAAACGCTGAGAGAGGATTTAGTTTAATTAGATGAGTGTTTTCCTTTCTTAAGTGGCCTTTCTTTTCCTGTTTGTAATGTGTTTTCCTTTGGATTCTGTTTTGGTGTCTTTTTTTTAATGTAAATTTGCTGAGAATGTGTCTGTGTGTGAAAAGTTTATTTTACTGTCTGCCAGCACTGCCAAAGAGAACACGCACCCATTTTTGTGCTAGGCTTTACAGACTACCTTGAGTAGCAGCATAAGAAGTTAAGATACAGCTTTTATTAACAGTTTATATGAATAACCTAGAACCTTTCAACGTTGGACATTTTAGTGTCATGATGATAAAGTAAGGATTTTTTGGTGTACAGGCTTCTCTTTTATCAACATTTAGTCTTTCCCTTGATTTGGGAACTATGGTTTTTCACTTGACCCATAGTCACATCAGTTCTAGAGGCTGGGACACACGGATGACTGCAAAAATCAAGAGAAGCAGCTGGGAACAACTCTTTGTTTTCAAAACCAAAGCCATGCAGTTGCACACGCGATGGGAGAGAGAGGGGAGCCACAAGGCTGTGTGGTAAAAACCGTAGTTCTGCAAATGCTTTCTGGTTGAGGCTCGGGTAGATGATCCATGGCCTGATGTTTTGCCTAGGCCGTGCAACACACTGAAGTAAAACTGCTGTGGGCGTGATTCTGTACCATCTTGGGAAGGGCCTAGAATAATTCCATAGCTGTTTCCCCTCTCTTCCCTGGTTCTGCATTGCATTGGTCGGCTCTAGGAAGGAGCAAGACGTGAAGCACGGGCATTACTCTTGGTGCTGAGTTGGGGCTTATGGTCATTTAAAGAACTTCAAATACATTTAAATGAGCAGCGGAATCCCACCCAGTTTTTCCATTGTAGTGTTTTTTACCGGAATAACTAGTTTTCCACCCATCTCTACAAATCAAGCTGTTTGGCCTTGATTGTGCCATTTTACCCCCAGAGGGGACGCGGCGTTTTGGCTGGAGCTGCGGGAGGCTGAACACCAAGGCAGGCGCTGGGACCCTTAGGAAACATCCCCCTTTAACAGCAGGGTAATTTTTTCCATGCTGTTATTCATGCTCTTGGCTCCTTATGTAAAAAGCATGTGCACGTTAGGTGGCTGCTAAGCATTAACTAAAATAAGGCAAAACTTAGTTTCTCAGGAGGTGATAGTGAGAGGAGATGATAACTCAGACATTTTTCTACTTCCGCGACAGCAGAGTGGTGTACGGTTAGCAGGCCGGTTATTTTACCAACAGCAGTGCACTCCATCCAGCTGCAGTATAGGAAAATATATGTGAGGTGTTGTATGTATTTCTAGTTAATTTTAGAGCTTGGACCACATCCTTCTAAAGAGAATACTGAACAAAGTCATTTTAGGAGTATTTTTCTCTCCCATTTATATGCATTTGTATAGCGACTAAACTAGTAGTAGGAAGGTATTTGGCATATTTTTGTATTTTTTAGTGTGATTTATATGCTGTCTCTCTTAAAGGCTCAGTATTGGCTGAAGAGTCAGCTCGCTAAAAAAGTAAATCTTGTATATTAACAATAATTCATAAATCATTTGTGTACGTAGACTGATGTAGACAACATCTGGCCAAATACTGCGTTTGCTGAAAAATTAAAATTTAGAATGATCAAAACTACTTACAAATTAACACAAATTTAGATTACATTTTCAAACAAGCCAAAATATTTTTTGCTGTATTTTTATTTAAATAATTTTTCAGGCCTAAACAAAATTTTGTTTAGGATTTTTTTGTAATTTAATTCTTAAGCATTTTGGACAATGCTAAAATATAAATGAGAAGTTTCGTTGTAGATGCTCTTGACTGAGAAATAATGCTCTTTCATTTCACCAGAAAAACTTACATTTTCTGGAACAATGGTTTTCAGGCTTAGGAGATTTCTGGGGTGTTCTCCTCCAGCTACACATGGAACTGAAATAGTTTTTCTACAGTTCCAGCTGCCTGTGAATACAGTAACTGAAATATTGTGGTCTTACAGTACCAGCATAAAATTCTGCATTGTCTTTCATGTTTGTTTCAAAATTGAAGAATTCTGACCTTCAATTTCTCCCAATATTTTTAGCAGTACACAATTTCTGTCTTCCCAAGTGATTTTAAAAATGGCAGGTACTGGGTATCTGTAAGTAAACACTGAAAAGGACTTGCTTCATTACACTTCCGGGCCATTAAATGCCTGCTTTCAACTATCTAATTCCTCCCTGCTCATTGCCTCAGCAGCGTGACTCAATCAGGCATGTGTTCTCTTTCCCAGATCCCTCGCTGAACACAGCGCCCGTGCGCAGGAATGCCGTTTGTCGACCACATTGTGTCTGAAATCCTTTGTTGGGAGAAGTGGAGAGAAAGAGATTAGAAAATGCCTCAGAACCTGCAATAGGGCCGTTCCCAGGTTCCTTGTATCTGTTCAGCCAAACAAAGCATTCCTACCTCACTTCGATGCGTAGGATGTTACTGAGTACAGTGTATAGTACATATTAGAACTTGTGATAGCGTCTGTTGTCCAGGCTGCAGTTTACAGAGAGTTACTTATTTTGCGCTTTGGCGAGTTTTTATACCCATCAAGGCCAACACAGAGGGGAATTTAGAAGAGGAAAATGTATCTGTTGTCTGTAACGTTGGTTTTCGTAGTCGGTGAGATATAAGATACTGATATTTTTTGTAGGAGAGATGAACAGAAATACCCACTTGGACTGGTGATGTGTGTTTTGCTCTGCCAGTAGAAACCTTTCGGAGGTAAATCTGAGCAGTGCAAACAATTTCTGAAGCTGCTAGCTTCTGTCAACCCGAGGAAATCTCTGCCTGGCTTTCGGTGGCATTTCCTCCTCAGAATTTTGTCAAAAAAGTTGCTTAGTAGCTGTGTTATACACTAATTGGTGTTGTGAAAAACTATCTCGTATGCAGAGAAACTTTTACTTAAATTGATCACAGAGCCTTGCCACTTGGTTTGAAGTGTTTGGTGGTGTGAGACCAGGTCAGCCGAAGGGCAGTCTCTGCGTAGATGCTGGAGGCGGCAGGTGTGTTCATGTAGTTTCTGTAAGAATAAAAAAGGAGGGCAGTGATTGTTTTCACCTTTGGAAGCAAAAACTTTGCAACAGCCCTGAAAAAACATTTGTTCGCAGTACATTGTCACGGTAGGTTTAAGTCGAAAAACACTGGGGTTGTTTTGAGCAATTAGCCTGGAATAGGTAGGAGTAGCCATGTTACAGAGTGACAGACGAGCTGCTGGGTCCACACTGGTGTTGGATTCACCAGTGTTTTGGGGAATACATGCTGTTTTCATGGTAGTGAGATGAGTTACGCCGCGAATTCTCTGTCAGTGTACTCTGAGAGAATTTGTCTCTCCTTTCCAAGTCAGATATCGAAGGGGAAGTCTGGGGAGGCTTTGTAATGCAAATCTAGCTAGCCCTCGTTCACACAAGGAATGCTCGATGCTGACCCAGAAGGACTGAGTTCAAGATTTCTGTGAATATGTGGGATTTGAGTTAACTTGGTAATGAAAGCCTCCAAGAGCATAAGGCGCATTCGGTATCTAAATCACTTCCATGGTTTAGAAAGCTAAAACTGGCCCTGTGGTGATGAAGAGAAAGCTGGTGAATACTGCTTCTTGGCATAAACATTAAGAGGAATCTACCCGTGGCACTTAGAGGTTTGTTGAGCAGCTGGTATGTTTTGTTTGTGAACAAAGTTGAAAAGCAGTAGTAGATTTGTTGGAGATGGACTGCGCTTATGGTGGGTGACACAGATGATGGAGATGTACACCAAACAGCAAAGAAACAGCTCCAAGCAAAAATGCTCAGATATAATCTTTGGTAGATTTTGTGTGTTAGAAAATATACAGCACATTAACAGACAAATAAAAATGCACCAGACAGTAACAACCATTAAATTTCTACAAGGAAAAAAGAGGTGAGCTCAGTTATTCAACTCTGATAATCACCCGTGGGACAGACAACAGAGTATCCTTTAAATCCATGATATTTTCATGAAAGTTTAGAATATGGATATGGAATAGGGAAACCACAAGTCCTGGGTTTCTACATGCAGCAGAGACACCCTGTATTCCACAGCAGTTTCTGTTGCGTGTGCCCCAGAGGAGGTTTGTCCTTTATTACACCGTTTTGTTGATTGTATGCCTCTTTTCAGCTGTGTTCTTTTGCCTCGTGGGACACAGTCCAGATGAAAAATCAAAAATTCAGTTAAAATCACTGGAGGACTGGATGCACATAATTATTTTGCAATTTTATTCCGGTACTAATATTTTCTGTTTTTCTTTCTTTTTATTGCAGAGGGTATGAACTGTATGAACAAAGATCATGGGTGTGCGCACATCTGCCGGGAGACACCCAAAGGTGGGGTTGCCTGTGAATGTAGGCCTGGCTTTGAACTTGCCAAAAACCAGAAGGACTGCAAATGTAGGTAGATGAAGATTAAATTTCAAGTGCCCCAAAATGTCTTATTTTCTTCCTTGTTGTTACTTTCCAGAAGCCAAGAAATCAACTTAGTTTTGGCCAAAGGTGATTTGTGATTTTAGCAATGTGTTTTTTGCTGTCGAAGGTGTACTTGGGGATGGATAAGAGGGATTGAATAACAGCATGTTGGCAGTGACTCTTAGCAAAATGATAACAACTTTCCTACCTTCCTATGAATGCAGAGAAGTGAGAGATCAGTTTAATCCAGGCTTCCATTGTAAAGTAAAACAAATAAAGCGTAGAGGATTCTGGTTTGCAATATTTTGAAGGTCCACAATGATAGATGCATTGATAAATCTACTAATGGATTTAATGACAAACCCACTAGAGCTATCAAATTGAGAGTGTTAATTACTCTTTTTTAAAGGATAGAATTGCTTGCTCTAGTCCTGCTTCCACTGCACACAGTCTACTTTTTTTGTTATTACTTGGAAAATGTGCAGCTGTATCGTGTATACTGTTCTTCAAAGAAAATCCCTGAGAGGGGTGTTCTTGAAGCTGGGATGCTGAAGATATAGATATTCATTAGCCCATAAAGTTGGAAATTGTTCTGTACGGGTTAAAATAATTGACCCTCTGTAACTCAGCACCATCATCTGAAAGCTACTGAATTGCACAGGAGCCTTTCTGTCTGATGTCTTCAGTGAATGTTAGGTCTGATTCCAACAGCTTGCTTTGCTGCTCGGTAGCTTTGTGAGAGACAAAAAAAAAGAAGTGCAATAAACCAATATGAAACATGTTTTGTGCTTTGCATAGGGCCAGTATTTTTGTGATATTAGTTCCCAAGTAGAAAGTCAAAAAAATCGCCTTTGAATATCATCAAGAAATGCCATCGGATATTGTACAGCCTGATTGCTCCTCAGTATAAAGAGGCTACACAGGGCCAGAGGCAAAAGCACAGAGAAAAATTGCCTTAACGTTAATTTTCATTCTCGATGTTTATGAGAAGTGAGCACTGCATGCTGTTAATTGCAGTGCAACATCAGCTACAGTGGTAAAGTGGGAGAGGATGTTTATTTATGTTGTTCATTATTTGTTTCCACATATTTGTACATTCCTTGGGAATTACATTTTCCGTTTTCATAGTGAGATGGTGACAGGAGGATTAGAGCCTTTTCTAGAACAATGTTTCTAAATGCCTCAAGGTTTAATAGAGTGAAAGCTTGAATTTATTCTGTGCTCTGTGATGTTCAGGTTGTATTTGGCAGTATAATGAACTTTTGCTGACAGACCTCTAAGTAGGGACACTGAGTTTTTCAAGGCCACAGAGCTTGCTGCAGAGTATATCGTCCCCGAAACGCATAGCACATTTGGCAAATATGTTCCAGAGTCTTATTTAAAATAAATGTACTTCTAGCCATTCCAAACACAAAGAAGTGTAAAGGTGTAGCCAGATAGCCTGGGACAATAATTGTGATACTACAGCTATTTATAAAGGTATAGTTCTGAAACCAAATCTTGACTTTAAATAACTTTTTCACAGTTAACCATTTCAGTGGAATTGGCTTAAATCTTGAGCTGCAGCTTTGCAAGTACTGAGTACAGCTGAGGAGCTGGAAAAGAAACACTTGCCCCTTGTCAGCCTGGACTGGGTCTGAAGCCCTGTACACCAGGCACTGGTAGGGTCTGACATACCCCTAGTATATGGCCGTATGCCTCTCAATTGTTCTGGTCCCTCCAGGAGATTGTGCCTTCAGGGTTTGTCAGAGCTTGCTTCTCTGGTTTTTATGTGAACAAGTGGCAGAGAACCAGTACCTCACAAAGTGAATTTTTACCACCTAGTTTGCAATTGAATTGGAATACTGGGAGAGGTCTTCAGATGTATTGGCCCAAGTCCACGAGTAATGAGACATGGTGTTCCTCAAAGGAAAAAAAGATGTTAAAAAAAGTTAGAAAGCATAAAATACTGGAGGAAGGCTCCCTGCTTTTTATGCATGCATTACAAGATTGACATTGCATGCTAATTACATGATTACATATCACCTGATTGTATCAGCGCATGCTAGTAAGGCAGTCACTACTGGTGTCTTGTTCCATTCAGTGAACATGGTGGTCAGGGCTCATTAAACAGGCTTTTGTTCAGTAGCTTTGTCTCCGTAATTCAGTATTATGCTGTTCCTGCTGCACAGTATTTAAACCTCATTGTGAACATAAAATTTTGAATTTCCTCATGGATTTTCCCATGATATTCATTCCTGTAATGTCAAGGTGCTTTGTAGGCATTAGTAATGTATTTTCAGAACATTCTTGTCAAGTTAAAAAGTACTGGTTTGTCTAGCTTACAAATGGGAAATGAATATAAAGATGTTAACATCAAAGTCATTTAGTGGTGATAGGTGATTAACAAGAAACACCCAGAAACCAACTCAGCATTTATAGCACTTTGGTATGATCAAAGCCAAGCTCCCAGTGGCTCCAGCTGTAGTTGCAAGTGCCATGGAGAAAGGAATATGATATGAGTAACGTGTAATAGATGTGATTCAAGTCACTTGCCAAGCCCTAAGCAGCAATTGCTTGGTAGAGGCAGATGAGAGTTTTTTAGGGCTCTGTTCACTGTCTGAACAAGACCATCCTTTCTTAACAGTCCCTTTCTGATTTACTAGTCATTGCAGCAAATGAGACAAGATTTTCCAGCTGTTTCCACAGACATGGCAACCTTAGTTGTTTCTTAGTGAAAATTTTAAGCATGAGATTTCTCAGTTACAAAAAAAAAAGTCTTGCCCACCACGCTAAGAAAACGCCGACGTATGAGGCTGGAAGGGACCTCAAGAGGTCATCTAGAAATACACCAAGCAGAATCACACAGATCCATATATAATTCCGCAGAAGAGCTGCATCCTTTCAGTCCAAAGAAGCAGTAAACTACCATCTTTTGTGTACACAAGCTATTAGAAGAAGAATAAGCTTTGTCAGCGATTTTCATAGATACTTGCTGGCAGCAAGAAGAAGAGACTTATGAATCATTAATTCAGTTCCAGATGACAGTGGAAAAACATGGGAAATGACCTCCTCTTTCTATATCTGTATCCGTGATAGATTTTAAGATCCTGCTCCTGAGGACGATTGCATTAGAAATTTTTGATGAACTGAAGGTTTTTTCCCCAAACACAAACAAACCAAGACGTTTTTTGTTAGCCTCATAATTAGCTGGATCAGTTTAGCTGGAGCCTGAAAATGTAAGATGAAACCTAAAGCAGATACACATACTTGCAAGGTGCAACCTAAAACACATAGTTCTGGCAGAGCTGTAAACAAGGGGAAGCCGAATCTTTTAATGAAAAATGTTGTATAATCCTAACTACAGCTATTTCTATCTGCCCTCTCCAATAATAATGATTTAAGTGAGCGGGAGGGTTAGTGCTAAGTAATTCTAAAAATCCTGCTTTGTATGTTTAAAGAAGTACCGTCCTACCTATGCCACTTGGCAGCTTTCCAGCTCCTGTTGCTGATGTTCTCACGCAGCTATTTGCTGTCACTACAAAGACCTCCAGAATGTTCAAAATGTAAGGCCATGCTAGAATAAATAATGCAAGCAATGCTGCATGCGCAGCTTTAGCACCTAGAAAGAGAGGCGCATATAGTTAGCTCAATTATATGTTTAATGGCCAATTTTGTTAAAAAACAGTGCAATTTTTAATTTATCTGAAATTTCAATGTACTGGTTCAAACTGTCACAGAAAGCTGTGCTGCAAAAACAGAAGATCTGGATGGCTGCAAATTCTGTGGCATCTGAGCCAGAGTATATATTTAAATTCACAGGCAGACAAGATCAGGACATCGTTGTCTTAGGGGATTTTTTGAGTTAGTGGGTACTAAAAGTTAGATTTAATATTTGGCCATATGTTTTCAAATACTCGTGGTCATGGGCATGTCAGATGGAAGAGACCAGAAAAAGGATTATGTGAAAGTTCAGAGAAGCCCTGAAAGCAGGATTTACCCTGTAGAGTGAGGCTGAATTCTCGTCTTATTCTGTCTTCTCAGGTTTTAGCATGGAACATCAATATGATTATTTAGTGGAAGAAGTACATTAAAATCCCTTTTGTTCTTCAAGATGTCATTCCTCTTCCAGACAGTTGTTTCTTGTCTTTCATCATCAAAATGTCATTTCAAGACTAGTCCGTATATTTATATGATGCCACGCCTGCAGGCCCGGAAAGGTGGCTGGCCAGTTCAAAAGCCTGAGCAGTATAGTAAAAAAAAAAATTAATCTTGTTTGAAGGCTATTTGAAGCACCAGCGTTAGGACTTCAGCTGAGGATGCCCCATAGCTCTTCATTCGCATTAGAAACAGCATTGGGAGAACAGGCTGGTAACTTGGCCAGCGGCATTAGACACCTGACATAGGTGGTGTGCACCTTTGTAAGGCTCGTGTGCCATTTCTGCTCATGTTTGTGGCCAACATGAGCAAAGTCTTCTCTGTGGGGTGACAGTTTTAGCCAGTTGTACAGGGTATTTCTCCCACTAAGGGAAAAAGCCCATCATTTTGATTGCGCTGAAGAGATACATGAATGCTGAAGCAGTGTCAAAACCAATGGTGTTATTCTGATTTTAAATTTGCTATGTGGGGATAAGTATATCGGAGTTCTAACAGACGAGGATATTCTCCTTTGGTAAAAAAAAAAGAAAAATTACTTAATATTTTCCATCCCTTTTATTGTAACATGACTTATAATATTTGAAGCTGATCTGTGTCTATCAAAAGTTACCATTTGGCCGCTTTTTGTTTGCCTTTTTAATGTCACAGACTCTGAATAAGCACACAGTCTTTTGCATAGCTGTAGAGTCTGAATTTATCAGAAACAATTTTTGAAAGAACACCTGGAGATTTCTCCTCAAGTTTCCTTTAATGCTTTCTGACAAAAATGGAGTAGATTTGGATGTCTCTTTGCTTTTAAATAATTTTAGTTTTCTTACTCTAAGCAAGAGAAACATCTCAGTGTGTCACTGCCAGAGAATTAAGGCTGGGAGGAAGCTGAAAAGACATATTTTACAAGTGTATTTTGTACCAATTTCACCTGCAGAGCTGTCAAGCTCCAGAATTTTGGCTCAAATGGCTTTAAATAAATATATAAATAAATAAATAGATAAATAAATAAATTGTAGTCTAGACAGAAATGCAAATCCTTCAAAAAAGTGATTTGCTAATATTTGTAAGAGACAGGAAAAGGAACTGACCCACATCTGTGTTCATTATCTGGGTAGGACAGGAACCAGTAACTTTCGTATACAGGGTAACTATGAAAGAAGTGTGTGATTCTGCAGGATTTACTATGAACTCCATAGGTCTAGTACGATTTTTCATAGACAAATATAGTAAGGAAAAGTCCCTCAGATTACGTGTTAAGATATTTTCATCTCTGCCAGCACAGGCTTTCAGCGAGGAATGCCAAAAATAACCGCTGTAGTGCAGTTGTTTAAAATACACGCTTTGTTGCTGATTGCACTTTAAAATCCTCAATAAAAATACTGTTGGCTAGAAATGTATTTAAACATCAGGCATGAACAACACCTTGAAGTTAATTTGTGATGGCCCTGCAGTCCAGCAGGGATAGAAGCGTTGAGTGAACCTCCGCGTAGTCCAAGGGGCATACGGGGTAAGCAGGAGGGGAGGACAGGCAGACGGAGATTACTTTATCCTGGATGAGCTCTGCCAGCGTGCGCCCAGGGCTGTGAGCACTGCAAGCAGCTGCCTGCTACCGCTGACTGCCCCTGCTCGGGCACATCCCCGGCCAGAAGAGAGCTGGTGTTTGCAGGCAGGCTGCAGCCAGCAGATTCAAACAGCCTGTCTGCTCCTCTAGCTCCCGGCTAGGCTGCAAACCAGGTTAACCAAGAAGTTACTCTTGCACACATGATGTGGCAGAGAGGGAGAGCCACAAGAAAAAGATTAACCCCCAAAAACTGCAAATCAAAGAACAGACAAACAGAAGGGAAGCGAAGAAGGACGGGCATAGTGTCAAGTAAGGAAATGATTTTCAGCACAATTACATTGGAAAGGTGGGAGATTTAAGAATGGAACATTGACATAAAATTTTGTTTTGCATCAGAAATGAAAACTAATATGTTATTGTGTACTGAAGGAAATGGAATGTTGCTTCCATTTGATGCAAAGCAGAATGGTTTGCTTTGTATATTTTTTCACAAAAAGAAATGAATAGCTAAGTTGTAAAACTGGAGAAGGAGAAAGCCTGAGGGTGGCTGTTGCTTAGGGGACTTTTTTATGTAATTCCGTGGAAGCTGAGGATTCTTACGACTTGGGCTATGTGAGTCCAGTTCCCTTCTCTGTCTAGTGTGACAGAACACACAATTCCCATTTTCCAGTCTAGTGGCGAAAGCGTCAAGCTCCAATAAGGGATGTGGGTCAGGCTGCGCTCCATCTTTCTCATGGACGTTCCTTCCAATTGGATAAAACAGCGATATTCCTGGGAGGAGAGGTGGGAATCCAGGCAGGGAGTCCTCTGCTCGGGGATTGTTCTTACTGGTAGGCCATGAGTCTATTCCCCCGCTATGTCTGAGCAGCAGAAGGATTTTTTTCATAGTGTACGATGTGAAGGGCCAAGGATGCTTGCACGAGGAGTGGTCTCTGGTCTGTACTCACTCGGGAGATGGACAATTCCTGTTGGGATCTTTGCCAGACTTCAGGGACCGTGAATGTAAATTTGCGGTTCCGACGCTGGCAGGGGGTTTTAATGGGAATTCTGTTGGGTGTGCTGTGGTGGGTCTCCCTCAGCTGCTTTTCTTAGAATTGTGACATTTTAAGTGAAATGCTGAAGTGGTTACGGAGAATGGCATGACTATTCAGCACTGGAACACTCACACCAGAGGTGAAATATTTCAGTTCCAGTTACTGTGACTGAAAATTCCAGTCTACTCCATTTTAAGAAGCTGGCATCAAAGCAGAGTCGCTGAGGTCAGTTGGAAATTACGTGAGCTTAACCGTCTTGGATTAGATAGAACCTCGGTTTAGATTTAGATACATGATTTTAAAAATCCTGTTAACCAGTATCTTGGGTTTACTGTGTGTTGCAATTTGCTACCCTGGCTCTTTCATAAACTCTGTTATCTAAATGGAAAACTGCACAGACCAGTGTGAGGAAGTTCCTGCTGATTAGTAGGAGTCAGTATTTAAATTACTGTAGTCAGTATTTAAAATAATGTAACATTTCAAAATACTGAAGTCTTCTGAAATTATGAGTATGATACAACTGAATAATGGTATATTTGATTTCTCTCGTATCCACCAGTATGTATATACCAATAAAGATCCTAGTCCAAATTACCTGTATAAGAAGACAGTAAATTGAATTCAGAATTCAGTCAGACCGGAATTGCGTTATTCAGCATGAAGGTATACGACTGCAAAGGATGAAACAGAACAGGGACAAATGAGAGGCACTGTTAATGGCACCAGACAGCTTAATATTTGAACACTGGTTTGTTTTCATAGTCAGAAATTAAATCCATCATGTGACAAAGGAAATTGAATCTGGTCTACTAATTCACATGAACTTCAGAACTCTACCTGTCATGAAAAATGTTTGCTTTAATGTATGTTTAGTGTTTTTTCACTGGAGGACATTTGAATTGCTAAAAACCATTTTGCACTGTATGCTTGGAAGGGAAAGTGACATCTCCAATGTTTCCTTCCTAGTTGAGGCCAGCACACTGCAGGGCTATAACAACCATGCATTTTTTGTTTCAGAGAAGAAAATTTTTAAAAAACATGTTTCCTGTTTTATTTTTAAACATTCTTCTACTCTAGGAGGAGCAGTACTTGAAATAATAGATTTCAAAATTTATGTGGTTCTGTTCTTGCTGTTTGGTCTTTGCTTCCTCCACTTAGAAAATGAAGGAGAAGGAAAAGAGGAATGCTGTCTATAGACTTGAAAATGTACATCTGTGTTAGTAGACTGCTCATTTCTTCATGCCATGTAAATCACGGATATGAAGCATGTAGCTTTTACGAAAAGATGGAATTGGCTAACCACTCATACTAAAATTATGACTACAAATAGACTGGGGAAAATGTGGCACATGCTTTTTTTCTTTCTCTTTTTTTCTTCACTGCATGGATTGAGAGCAGGGCATGAGACAGGAGTGTGGCTAAGTTAAGAGGGGTCAGAAAGAATAAGAAATGCAAATAACTGCAAATAGAAATGTGATGTTGCCTTATGTCTTGGTTTGTTACTGCTTTTCTGTCTTCTGAAAGGCCCTCAAGACTAATTGGTTTCATTGTCATTTTATTTATATACACATATATACACATTCATTTGGGGCTTAACTAGTAACCTGTAACTATGGGAATGGAGGCTGCCAACACACCTGTGATGACACAGATACTGGTCCTGTGTGTGGTTGTCATCAGAAGTATGCCCTACATTCAGATGGCCGAACCTGCATTGGTGAGTACTTCTCTGGAGCGCATTTTATTTGGTATTCCTCATAGAATATAGGTGTGCACGTGTGTGTGTGTGTGTGTGCGCGTGCACACGTGTGTCTGTGTGTCTCGCAGGCAGTTAGCACCATTGCGGAGAGAAGTGTGTAACGACAGTTCCTGGGTGTAGTAGCTAAGGTCACGCTACACAGAGAGAGAAGCCTTTGTGCATGTTTTGTCCGAATGTTTATTAATGAAGTGTCCCTTTGTTACTCCTTTGCAACTTTTATTTCTTGTCATAACTCTAATAATTTTTGAAGTAAAAAGGTGTAGAACATTCATAATTCTGAACGAAAGTTCAGCTCTTCTGTTCACTTTCATGAGTCAAGACTTCCTTGCATAAGCAAGGTGAGGAAAATGATCCTCTTTTGTACGCTGTTATCGGGGAAAATTAATCATGGTGTTGTTCATTCTGCCCTGTTGTATGTTTTATGATTCTAAGAATTGCAGCACTTGTAGTGAATAAGCTTTCACTCAGATTCTAAGGAGGAAAAGGCCATTCAAGAGATGGAATATCTTGGGAGATGATATGCAAACATTTATGGTTATAAAATCTATTATTTGCTTAACACCATTTCTTTCCACTCTGCTTTTTTTTTAAATAAAAGAGGATATTTTTGCATACTGCAAGTTAAAATTTGGAAATTCATACTCACAATTCAGAACCTAAAATCCATAATGGTTTTCATTAGCATTGTGGTCATGTTGACTTTTTTTGTTTGTTTAATTTCAAATTCTTACAAATTCCTAGTAATTGTCTGAGGCTAAAAAAGAATGGGCACATATTTATCACCTTTTCTCTCCTTGATCAGTACTGCAAGGCAGAGCGCTTGAAACCCGTGGAAATCTGTCAGTGATCGTTAGTGATCCCTTGGTCAGACCCATGGCATAAACCTCTGTGGCTGCTCAGTGCCTCATGCACTGCTGATGGGTCTGAGTGCACCAGTTGTGTGGTAGGATGAGGGCTGTGCAGCCAGAGGCGGAGCTGAACAAGGTTCAGCGCTGGACTGTGCCTCGTGGTATGCACAAGCTATGGCTCAGCTGACGGGATCTCTCAGCTAGTGCTTTGGATTCGCACAGAGGGCTCCATCGTACAGTTCCTCTGTTTAAATAACCCTCCCTGCAGCCCGTGGCAGTTCTAGATGCAGAGAATTTGCAAGAGCGAGGGCCTTGAGAGCAGGCTTCATTGAATGGATAATTGATCTGCTGTTTATTAGCGTTCACTGATATCCTCGGATTGATGTTTTATTTTGTCCAGCATGTAAAAATGATTTTGAAAGCTGTGTACACTGCATCTGGTTTTTACTTTTTTTTCCATTTTTGTAATGTAATACATACAACTCCATGTTACATTCCTTGGTCTTGTGATGTAAGTCACATATTACTGCCTGTGCTGTTTTCCTTCCCTCTAAGTAGTTCTTTCTCTTAGAATACTTTAAATTTTTTTTATTTTTTAAATTTTTATTCCTGCTTTCTGGTGATGGTTCCTGATTGCCTGTCTTGTCTGATAACTGACGTTCATTAATTATTTACAGAGCAAAATAAAAACAAACTCAAACAAAAGCCTCTATTGCAGCCTGATCCCATCTAGAACTTGTTAAAAACAAAACAACTTCTTGTTACCACTCAACCATGTAGTGTTGCCACAAACAAAACCTGCCAGCCTCCTCCTCCTCCTCCTCACTTCAGTGATTCCAGTGTTTGCTGTCTTCAGTGGTGTAGATATTCCTAGCATCACTGCAAGAATGCAAACTTCTGCAATGACCGAGAAATACTTGTTGACCCTTTGTCTAACATATTTTGTCTTCGTTTGCTTGACTTATCCTTTTATTTTATTTTTCATGTTTGCTGCATGTGAAAGTCCCCACTTGCATTTTGGGTTTTTTTGTTTTCCTAATAAGCATTTCCCTCTCTGTGTAAATCATTTTATTTACCCAGCTGCTGCTTCTCCACTGCTCTCCTGTATCAGAAATCTTTATTTTCATTTCACCTACTGATCATCTCTTCCCACACTTGTGACTCTTTCTATGTATTTCTAGTGAAGTGTAACCAAACTAAAGTCCTCATTATGCTGTATGAAACTCTGATGTGTAGGATATCAGAGATCACCTTGTAAAATGACCTTTGCTGACATCATCTTGCTTACTGCATGCTTGTAAAATTACTAACCCTTCTTCTTGCAACATCTTTCCTAGCATTGAATGTTTAGTTCGTAGTGTTTCATAGACAAGCAGGCAACCAGCACTGCCCAAATTGATCTTTTTTTGTGTTTGTTTGGTTTGTTGTTTGTTTATTTTTGTTGTTTTTGTTGAATTTGCATGCTGTTGTTTTGTTTCTCCTCACGATGTGTCAACATGTACGAGACTATGGTGAATCTGTGCCCATCCATCACCGGACTCTTCCAGCTCTCTCTGTCTGTCTCGGTCTTCTGCCTGCTACCTTCAGGTCTTGGTGCCACCGTTAGCCTGAATCACTTTACAGTTTGTCTTTGGTAGTTTGTTTAACTAGCATCCCTGAATTTTAATTTTCATCATTAACACCTCTCTGGGGCACTCATGTTAGCTGTCTTGTTCTCCAGTACGAATCCAGCTTCCTGTGTGTGGTTAATTACTTCGTAGTCGACTATTCTTCCTCCTCCCCCTTTTTCTTCCTCCTTTCCCTAAACAGCCTTTAATTTTTTTCCTGGGGTCTCGAAGGGAATTAACTCTCTAACGGGGATTTAGTGCTTTCATGCCTTGCTTCTTGGGTTTGGCTATGCCATGCCAAGAAACTGTGTTAGGCACTGGAAAATTGGGCTTGTGATTAACCAACTGCTCCATGTTTGTCCCTTACTTGTGTTTTAGAGAAGGATGAGGCTGCAATTGAGAGTTCTGAGTACAATGCCACGTCAGTAGCTGATGTGGACAAGCGGGTGAAACGGCGGCTACTTATGGGTAACACTTTTCTTCCACTTCCTTTGTTGTGCTCTCACTTTTGTCTGTATGTGTGTTGGGGGGAGGTTCTCTTTTGGTCTCGTTTGGTCCCTTTGGTTTTGGTTTGGTTTGTTTTTTTTAACCTGACTTCATCTGTGTGGAAAGGTCACCAATTTTGTTAAGTTCTCCTCTGTTGTACAACTTCATTTCTTGTTTTTAATCTTTTTTTCCTAATGCTGCAGCTTTAATGTATAAATTCCTTCTGCATAGAAAGAAGCTTTTGCCATTAACCTTACTTACCTTATGCAAGCTACTTCTTACATGTGATTTGTGTGTGTTCGTGTGTATGTGTTGCTGTAGGATTCCTGGAAAATCTCATGTTGCAGACCTGCCTATTGACTTAAAAGTGAATGATGATGATGATATAAAACAAAGTTCCATTACATATTTGGTCTGAAATGAACAACTGTATTTGCCTACTTAAAATTTGCCATTCTTTTGATTGAGAAGTAAATATTATGACTGGAAATTTATTTATTTCCTTTGCGCAGCTATGTTAGTAACCACTGAAAGATCTTTCCCTAGTGACTAGCGAGCTGTCGTATGCTCTTCTTTCAAGACTGAAGCGTGGCTTGTTTCTTTGTGCTGTTGGAGCCTGAGAGTGGAAGGGATGAGGACGTGCCTTGAACAATGCAGATAATTCTTTAGCTTCTGCTCTCAGTTAACCCATTTCACACCCTTGGGCTTGTCTTCTTCATGTTACGTTTCTGGCCATTGGTGAGAATGACCTTTTGGGAATAGAAATGGTAGAGTGGCCGGACCTCTGCCAGACTCTTTTCAAGTGGCAAAGGGCACAGGGTAGCACAGATTGCTGAATGATTCCAGCAGTTTGGAGATTTTCAGGTGGTTTATTACTCTGTGTTTTCCTTTCTGATGCCCTACTCACCACATATATTTATTTCCACGCAGTTTTAAACATAGTGAGCATTGGTGAGATCTGCCCAATGACCCATTTACAAGACAGGAATTCTTCAACCCACAGAAGAGACTCTGGCAGGACAAGATTCTGCTCTCTTTCCTCCTGGTTGCTATTTCATTTCTTAAAACCACGGAGCCCACTGCAGACTCTGTCCTGCTAGCCTGTGGCAAGCTCAGCTCTGGCTGTAAGCATCCACACCTATGTGGAAGGACCACCTCTAGGAGACCGGAAGCCTCACTTGGAATATTTAGTTGATTGCTGGGCTAATAGTTGCAGCAGGGAACAGTATTTATAAAGTTTCTATATCACTTGTATCTTGACACCCATGACAATCCATCTGCTCAACCGCAGGCCGGCATACAACCACTGTGTTGGAAATGGCACAGTGTTAGAACTCTGAAATGATATTAGGTAATAATACTGAGCTAAAATGTTTTACCTTGTGTGAAAACCTGGGCACATTGTTCCTTTATTTTTAGAATATCTGTGATTGTTAATTTGCAATTAGTTTGCAGACGAAACAAGTGACCCATATCAATTTATTGTTTAGTGATGCACCGTTTCAAACAATTTAAGCTAACAAAAGCTATGAGGCAGCTCATCTTGCTTTCTAATGGTGCTTATTACTTAGGCACTTTTCTACTTGTTTATTTCTACTGATTTCTGGTGCTCAGAAAATCCACAATTTATTTTTTTATTGGAGTCTTACTGCGTTTCAGTAGTGTAGTGGCATTTCCAGTAAATTCAATGTGTCTTCAGATGCTTTCTGAACAGCTGTTTTAGAAAGTACTGGAAGGCTCCTTAGGAAACTTTGTTACTAGCTTTTGTAAATGGACGGTGATTTTTGACCCTCCTGCAGGCAGTCTTGGGAGAGTAGGAAAAGCAGATAACTTTATGTAATTTCAGTAGTCTGATGAAAGATGCTTTCAATTGCAAACCCTGAGATGATAATTTCTAGTCCCCTGTTATTTGCTGCGTGCTATTTAAATCACTATGATCTTTATAAACCTTAGTATCAGCCAAGGCTAAGAAGAAGTTTGCATAAGATTACTTTAGGAGAAAAGGACTGCTGTCAGACATGACTGCCTGTGCCACTCATTTTGCTACAGCAAGACTGGTCACTTCTGTAGCTCACGCTGACTCTTACAGGGGCCTGTGTCCTATTCATGATGTGGTCCTGTGACTTGCGGCTAAATCTTAAATTAAGTAGATAAATACATTTCCTTCCTTCCTGTTAGATGCATTTTTATCGAGATCTTGTGGGGCAGACAAGAAACCAGTCTTCTCTGATGATCTGCAAGAAACCTTCCTTTAGAGCCATCAAATGATTCCTAGACATTTTCGTCCAACTTTTTTCATAATGTTTGTAAAGGTCCGAAGGCTTCCAGCTGTCCTTTATCTCCCATGTTCAGATAAAACCACTTGGATTCAGAGTGAAGAGCACTCTCATTGAAGAGATGGCACTGAATGACTTTTCTCTGAGCAGTGAATGTTGCACCTTGTTGCTGTTCATACAGTTCGTTTACATTTGCTTCACTTCCCCCTGGGCCATTGCCGTTGTAGACTGGAAAGGAGCGCAGCCTGAATTGTACTCCAGGTGGGCTTCTGGTGAGGTTCTGCCTTCTGCCAGAGCTCTGTGGTGGGTGCTGTAACCTTGACGTTGAACTGTGTGTGTTCTGTAGATTAGGAAGGAAAGCGCATGTTCATCCTGCAGCAGGAAAGTGCACATCCATCCTCCATTTAAAACCAGAGCCTTACCGTTATCTGTAAGGTACATTTACATCCACCTTGTTGCAGAACACCTTGCACTTACTAAAAATCAGGTCACAACCAATGTCTTCAGGTCTTCTTAAACATCTGGTAGAGTTTATCTTGCAGTTAATTGAGCACTGCCTTCAGCTCTTAAAATTATGTTCAAATCTCTGTTTTGTATGGTACAACGCAATTTTTATGAAAATATTTTCAGTGTATTAGGAGCAGACACAGAGACATCTCCACCTCCTTTTACATTCTTTTCCTCGAGAACCTATTTGCCAGGACTGTTTTACCTGTCATAGCATCATAGCATGAGACTGCCCTGCTTGATTAGAGGAGTGTGCTAATGCATTTCACATGTTGTTCAGTCTAAATCCAGCATTAGTTTGAAGGATAGTGTATCATGCTCTGCCTACCTGGCTGAAAGCCATTCTAGTGTGGGCACACAACTTCAGAAGTACCAAATCTCCACTCAAGCCTACGAATACACATATCCTCAAAATATTTTCTCCAGTGTCACATCTTCAGCAAAGGAAGTTGCTTTTATTCATGTATCCAGTTTTTATTGCAGCCATGGATAGAATTTATAAATCCAGTGGCCCCACAGTTTACAACTATAAAGTTGAGTCATGCAGTAGTCTAGCGCTTTATCATTACATATATCGTAAAACGTCAGGTCTCACTGGCTTAGCTTTGCTGTCTTCTTGGGCACGGTCTTTCGCTTGAAAAGGCTACAGGGTTTTTATAGAGCAATTGTTTGCTGATATCCTAAAGCTTTCTTTTACATAGAGCTTGATTCTGTGGACACAAAAATAGATTTTATAGCATCAGTTATGCCATTGGGCTGCCTCATTACAAATGAGTCAACTGCTTACAAAGATGTGACAGGCAGCTGAAAAATTCCTCTTTGAGGAAGCAGAACAGCAGAACTCTCTAGTATGAAGACTCAAGAAGTCCTTATCTCCTAATCAAAGGTAATGCTTTGCTCTTCGTCTCCTCTTTACATCAGTTCTTAAACCAAGAAAGTTAATTATATATTTTTTATATTGTCTTTAAAACTCAGTCACTTGCTACACTGTCATCATCGCAGGCCTTACTAGACTGCATAAATTGTTGAGGTGCTTTAGCGACACAACCATGATTTTCTATACAGGATGTTTCTTAGATCTTATCCTCTGATCAGCACTTTTTGAATAGGTGGGCCTGGCTTGTTTCTCATCATGTTTCATTTCCCTCCCTGTACTCCTTAGTAGTAGTAGAATGGATCAGGTTTGTTTGGGCTTGAACCCGAGTGACTTCAGAACAACTGCAAAGGCTACGTTTCTCTCCCTCACCATCAGTCCACCTTTTCCATTCTTTTCCAGAGATCACTGTTGTAAGAACTCACTTTGGCAATATGATGTTCCTCTGGCCCTAGAAGATACAAGGTTGGTTTCTTCTTGTCTCGAGCAGAGAGTTGTACAAAGTTCTTTTCAGTATAGCAAAGAGCAACAGGACATTGAGCCCATCTTGAAGTTAAGGAAGCGCAATAATTTCTCCTGCGTGTTTAAGACTGAGATAATGGTTCAAATGGTAGTAATACTGTCATTACAAGTCTCTTCAGAAACCCAGACTCTACACTGAAATTCACTTCTTCACAAGATGCATTCAACTCGTATGTCAGGACAGTATAAGGTTTTGCCGTTGGACACTGACTTCCCTTCTACTGAAGGTGGCTCCCAAGATCCCTACAAATTATTTTACTGTCAGTTGAAGTGCTTGTGTAAACTGTGAAGTGCATTGGAACTGTCCTGGACTTTGTTACTGCTGAAGTTTACCTCTGCCTAGATTGTTTCTGTGGTGTAAGAAGCACTTCAAGTCATTTGGAAAATCACACCAAGAAGGACCAGCTTTGCAAGGCTGGGATGTGTTGTACGCGTACCTGTATTACATTCCATCCCTGATTTCCTGAGATTGGCTTACAGGCAGGGCTTTGGTCTGTCTCTATTCATGGCACATAACCAATAATTAAGGTAGTATTTTCACTAGTTCTGTTTTTTCTCTTGTTGTGGCAAGAATTGTTTGACTTCTGCAGATGGTTTCTCTCCCATTTTCAGTAGCCTGCCAGCCATTTATAATGAGCACCCAGCTACCTGCTGGGAGAGCCGAGTGTGCAGTCCGCTAAGACCATTTCCTCTTCACAGCAATCACTAGAGATGTGAGCTGTGGAAACTGGAATCTGGGCATTTCTCCCACGGATTAGTTCATCACAGAGAGCATCACTGCATGTTATATGGGACAGAATCATCTCTTGTTTTGCCTTCGTGTGGGCTTGCTTTGGAAAGTGTACTTGTTCTATCGGTTCAACTCCAAGGATCTCAAACGTTGCAGCAGATCGCCAGAGCCAGTTCAGACTTGTAAATCACAAGTGTAGGTCCTGCTTTGGCCACTTTCATCACATGCCAGTATTCCTTTCCCTGTGTGCTGGTCAGCTCTTTCATCCAGTTTTGTGCCTCCTGAAGGTCCCCAGAACATCAGCCAATGTAACTGTGTTTATCCTGTCCTGACCAAAGCTGTTTTGGTTTCACGAGATTTTTAGCCCAGTACCTACAATGGATTTTAATGAGCTCACATGACATTAAAAAACACCACAATTTGAGCTTATGGTCATGACTTACTGCATTTGCAGCAAACATTTTAGCATCTGTTACATCAAATAGTCTGAGACGTTTACAACTTTAGGGCTGGTCCTTCTTACGTAGGATTTACCCATTTAAACATAAAGTGGTACCCAACTTTATATATCTTGAGTCACCTGAGCTTAATAATCAGCCATGTGGTATTTTTTACTAAACCACAATTATGTAAGCTTTAGGCTACCCTATTCACCCTGGACATCAAGCACACTTTGACTTTTATTTGTCTGGGAGCAGGTCCTTTAGGACAACACCTCCCCTGATTGACTCGGGAAGGTACCGAGTTATAGCTATTTCTACCCCAGATTGTTGCTGCAGGTAACAGGTTGTTTCAGGCCTGACTGCTAATGAGCAGAGGTAGAACCATCAGATATGAGCTGGACACACTTCCCACGAGTTCAAGGCAGAAAGGCCGTCTGAAGCACCGTCTTTGCTTCTGCAGTTGCCCCTCACAGAGGCTTCCGGGCATTATGCAGCTCTTAGCAGAGCAGTCCTCTGCATTCCCTGTTTCTGATGAATCAAGGTCCTCCTTCGGGTTGCTTGCGTGAAATAGGGACCACAGAGGGCACACACCCAGTGTGTAAACTTCGTTTTGATAATTGTGGTAGGAGACAGCAAGGTCACTTAGTTGAGATGCATTGCCCATATGCACATTGATATGGTCAGCCACCGTTGTCCTCTTCTTTCTCTTAGTCCACCTGGAAATTCTTGGGATTCCAAAGCTGAGAAGAACTGATGGTGTGGGACTGTGTGGTCTTAAGACTAAAAAAACTTAGGTCTTAACTTGCAAGGATCTATGCCTTGTATAAGCATGCATGTGAATAACAGATGAAAACCTTCCAATTTCTCTAGTATACTGTCTTCTTTTTACTTCTGCCGCTCCCTATGACACATTACAGATTTGAGGGTTACAGTCTTTTCTGCTGAAGACCATAATCTTGGTAGAACAGCAAGGGGTGTTATGGCTTGTGCTTTGTGGAATGACAGAGTAACTGTTCTTGTGGATTTTCTAGTCCATTGTGCCTGCCTGACTCAAGCTCTTGCCTCCAGTTTGGTGTTTTGTTTGTTAGAAATTTCAGGGCTTGATCTCTTTGAATCACTGCTTTCTTTTCAGCAGAGACATACAGCTCTTTCTTGATTACAGGAAAACAGAACCCTCAAAGTTAACTAGAATTACCACAGTCTCATGATTAAAGTGATTTTCTCCTGCCATGTGTAAAATGACATCATGTCAATATGGAAACCTTCCTTGGTCATTCTTTTAGTTATCCAAAGCTCTTGCCTCTGGTGGTTCACTGTGAATAACTTCTCCAAAGGCAAACCTCTGTCTTCAGTTACTGTATAAAACACACAGTGGTAGTGTAGTTCATATGGAAATCTACCATTTTCTGGATTTCAGGACTCTGTGGTGGAGCCATATATAGCTCCTTTGCAGCTCAGGAAGGAGCTGTAGAACTGTAGCAGTTACTAAAGCCATGAATTCTTTACCTAAAAAATCCTTCAGTTTGATGAGAGTTTTCTGGCAAAAGCCTTTCTTTTTTCTTGAAAGTAAGTTTTGTGGGAAGACTGATTTTCACAGGGCTTTTGCCTGGAATGATCTTCAGAAATAGGGAGAAAGCATATACACAGTGGTCTGGTTAGAATGTTCATTTGACATGTGAGGAAATTACACTGAAGACCCTTTCATGGTGATTTGCCACCCATGTTCAAGGGAAACGTTGGGCTGTAAAGTCAGACTAACTCATTATTGCCTCATGAACGTGCTTCACCCTCAGCGCCAGTATTGATTGCCAACAGCCTGATGAGGGCTTGGGATTCTTCAGTTTCAATACACATAAAAGAATAGAAAATGGAACCTGTGTTTCTAACATGGGATGTAATCCCCTAACTGCCACACCATTGGAATAAGAGCGTTACTAGCTCTGGTTTTCCATTAGAAAATTTCCAGAAGTCTTAGGTTGTTTTATTCCAATGTGAATGAAAAATTGATTCTGCAGTCTTCATTTTTGATTCTCTTTCAAAACGGAATGAGAGTTTCCAGGTGATCCTACTCCTGGTTTTTAGTCTCAAAGAGCAGGGACGTTGACAAGCTAGTGTTTGTTTTCAAGTGTTCTTCTGAAGCAATTAACTGCTATCGTAGTTAGAGCCTACCAAGGGTCAATTTAAGCCAAGAGCACCTTTTCAGTATGTACTTCAGTTCTTAGCTTTGTTGCACTGCCTCCTAGAACTCTTTCAGATTACTGAAAATATATCTTTATTTCTCTGAATGGCTTTTATGTGACATATAAATGCTCACTACCAGAAAGCCAAGTGTGCTGCTCTGCATGCATCACAATCTTTTTGTGCTTTAATCAATAAAGCATTTAAAACATAGTATTAACAAGCGTATTGCCAGGAGGATCCCTAAGTCCGTTACTAGCTGTGAAACCAAGACCTCACTTTAACTCTGTCTGTCAGTTCTACTTTGCTATATGAAATCATGGAAAACGGGGGGAAAGAATCCCTGCAGTCATTCATGCATTCTGTCTCTCCCAAGGGCAGATCCTTTCATCTTGAGTTATCGTCACTTTTACTCATTGAGTTTGTGAACGGTGTGCTGTTTCCTGTAAAAATCCCTTTTCTTCATTTCTTTGCTGATGATAAAGACTCTGACCCTATCCAGAATTCCTACCAATACCTTCCATTGTTATGCTTTTCCATTTTAAAGAAAAGGATTTGTCCAAGGTCAGGCGATAATGCTCCTTAGTAGTGTTCAGAGTATTTCAGTTTTTCTTAAATGCAGCTTCTCTATTTAGAAAAAGCACCACAGTCACAACTAATAGTGCTATTTTTAAGGGATTGGACTGGGCTCATCCGGTGCTTATAAAACACCCGATCCAATCTATCAAGTGATGCTCCCTAAATATGTAGTGTTTCCTGAAGAGGAATCGAACTTTTCTGAAATGAGAGCTGCAGGATTCATGATTCAGTGTGAGATTCACCTAGACATTTCTTCACACATTCCATATGTGGCAGTGCAGAATTCTCGTCCTATTTTCATGCAAATAAAATTCTACCAATCATGAAACTGCAAGGAAATGAGGAGACAAGCAGAACGGGGTGAAGAATTGCACATCCTGCGAGTTACCCTTTCTGGCTCACCTTTTTCATCCCCTGAATATGAAGCTCTTTCAGTTTCTCCTTCATCTGTTCACAGCTATTTGTTTCTTTCATTATACTCTTCTGAATGCTCTTTCTCTATCCTTTCAGCATCACAGAGCATAATTTACATGAGAATAACAGCGTTCTCACTTAACTGAAAATTCAGCTATTTTAGTTGTGGTTTAGTGTCTCCTCATGCTTGTTGTCCTTTGGGTCTCTCCTTGCGCCCTGATCTTGTGCCAGATAGCACATGTCCTGCCACTCGCAGTAAATCGCTTTTTATGGGTGGCAGCAGCAGTCTTATCATGTGTTCTCTTTCTCGTTGCTTTCTTACTCCCACTGCATATTCCCTCTTACTTAAAGGCAAGCTCATCTGTATAATCAACGGAATATTTAAAGAAAAGAAAGAAAAAAAAAAAAGCCTTTCCTGAGTGAAGTTTTAATCTCATCCAAGTCTCAGGCTTTCAGAATTTGTCTGTTTGTGGTCAGAATTTGAGTGGGATTTTGAGTGTTTTTTAATCAGTTAGATAGTCTTTGTCATTAGGCATGGTTATGCAGTTCACCTGCATGCAGCACTGGTGGCACGAGTGGTAAAATAATGTCTGTAAGAGTCTCCTGTGTAACATAAACGGTAAGAGGAAGAGTGTGCTATGCAAACACCCCGTGTAGCTGGGATTCAGACAGAGCGGTGTCTGGTGGAGGCTGTGCTGTGACACCGACCTGCAGGAAACAGCCGAGATGGCAGCACAGGCTGCCTCTGAGCCAGCCGGAGCAGAGAGCGCGTTCGGGTGGGAGGAAATGAGATACAAGTTGCGGGCTAATTGGATTCCAGATGCTTTCTTGTATGAAATTGAATGAGTTCAACATTCTTGAAGGTAAGGGAGCCAGTACCACTCAGTTGAGCAGGATTTGGCCCTCCCATAGAACTGCTCTAATACTTCAGTGTCATCACTGTTTTGTAACTGTAACTTAATAGTAACTGGCAGAACAGAGTCCTGGTATGGGTCCTTGTGAGGGCTCCAAAATGCTAGTGATACAAAGAATCATTACAGATGAGGACAGTTAATGGTTTAAGATTAGGCCTTCTCGAAATGAGAACAATCATGAGTATGTACTTTTCTCCTTCGTAAAAGAATCACCCAATTCCTGGCATTTTGCTTTGAAATCTTACTTAAAAAAAATAAATCAAATTTAAATTCAAGATAGGACTTGCCAATATCCTATCTGCTCTGTCTAGGGCTGGTTCTGCAATTTCATTTCTGTTGAGATGTACTGTAAAATCTGTTGGGAGTCAGTGCACCTTTCATAGATGTCCTTAATCTCTCCTCACTTCTTGAAATATCGAAGTTTTCCTGTCTTGCACACATATCCTGGAGAGTCACTTTGTGCTTCACTGTAAATTAAATACAGACAAATCAACCCCTGTGTTTAGGATAGATAAAGATGTTATCTCTTGGTTCAGACACAGGAGCAGTTTACAGCAGCTTTAGTTACAGCACATCTACTGAGGAACAGAGATTGCTAGTAGATTAACCCTTTTTGCCACTCCAGTTGCCAGGCAGCATTACTTCACATGCACTCATTGGGAAAAAATGGTTTAAGGTAATCCATATACCTCACAGTTGGACTGGCTAAAACAGCGTGTGCTCTAAATCTGCCGTTCTGCTTGCTACATTTAGCATTCAGTCACATCAAGATTGACTTGCTTGTGTGTCTGAGCCCTGAATTTAAGGCGGTTATTCTGAGCAGAAGATACTGTGTTCAGATCTTGTGCAAAACTCCGACCAAGTGCAGAAGTAGATACGGTTGCACTGTGGGTATTATTGCTCATAACTTTGCTTGCTCTATGACCTACTAGATAGGACCTGGTAGCTACTCTAGATTCACAGCTCCAGACTGCTCTATTATGAATTGCTTTTTGGCTGGCATAAAAGTTGGGTCAAAATAAGCTTCTCTAATGCGGTACAGATTTTGGGAGAAAAGCCCAACCACCCTATTTCTGCTGACCCCAGTGAGCTTTAGGCTTCTGCAAATGGATTCCAGATGAAAGGCAGTTGAATTGCTAGTTGGCTTTAACTTGCCCTATGGTCAGTGTTATCGTTTGGCCAAACTTAGGAGCTAGGTAGGGAAAACATGCATTTTTCCCCTTTCATGTCTTCATTTCAGCTGTACTTGCCTCTTACCATGTCAACCTAAATGGTTACAGAAATTTGGCAAACTTAGAAAACATTCCTTGTTTTGGGTGACTGCTATCTCCTCTTCTTCCTTTGCCTTAAAGTGAGACATTGCCCAGATTTGTGTCTTTGGACAGAATTAAACACCTCAATGGCCTTGGCTTGGTTTGAGAACCAGCACAAACCTGCCTCTCCATGTTTCCAACAACAATTACCTTCAAACCAGGTACTAATTACTAATTTGTGTTAATCAGTGCGAAACGAAGGCACACACTGCCCTTTTTGCAGTGTATGGATTTCACTATCTTTGGAGTTCAATGTCATAAACCTACAGATGCGACCAAACCTAATCTTTTGTTGCCTACCTGCTGCTACAAAAAATCTTTTCCTCTGCACGAGGCCGTAAGACAGGAGGTCAGTCTAACCTTCTTCTCTGATTCAGAGGAGATGGCAATCATTAGCTATACAGAATTTTTTTCACCTCATTTCTTCCAAGAACAACTTTTTCCGTAGAAGAAGGTGCTGTTGGCTGTCCCGCTCATGCTTTTCACCAGAAAAAGTCACCAGAGAGAGACCAGCAACCCCCCTCCACTGCCCACCTTGAGGAAGTTGTAGACTGCGATGAGGTGACCCCTCAACCTTTTCTTCTCCAGGCTGAACAAGCTAAGTGACCTCAGCCACTTCTTGTAATTCTTGTCCTCGAGCCCTTTCACCATCTTGGTCGCCCTCCTCTGGACATAGTCTAATAGTTTGATGTCCAGCTTCTATTAAGGCAACCAAAACTGTGCACAGTACTCAAGGTGGGGCTGCAGCAGTGCAGTGTACAGTGGGACAGTCATCTCCCTCTACCAGCTCTCTATTCTGTGCTTGATGCACCCCAGGACACGGTTCGCCCTTTTGGCTGCCGGGACACAGTGTTGATTTGTATTCAACTTGCCATCAACCCAAACGCCCTGATCTCTTTCTGCAGAGCTGCTCTCCAGCCTCTTGTTCCCCAATTTTTATGTATAACCAGGATTACCCTGTCCCAGGTGCAGAATCTGACACTTAACTTTTGTTAAATTTCATGTGGTTTGTGATTTCCCAGCTCTTTGTCTGTCCAGATCTTTCTTTAAGGCCTCTCTACTCTCAAGGGAGTCCACAGCTCCTCCTAGTTTAGTATTGTTGGTGATACTAGATGTATCAGAGATGTATCAGTGATACGTATCAGCAATATGAATGTATCAGATTCCAAAAAGATCTTGAGCTTGAATACAATACTGACTAGATGTGAACAGTGCCCTTGAATTTGACGTGCTGCTGGCTGTGTTCATGATACTTACCTTCTCCCTCTTCCCCTCCAGTACTGTCTATCAGAAATAAAGTAAAAGTGAAACTCAGTTTCTTTAGTCTCTGTAGGATATGTGAATCAGTTTCATTGAATCACACTCATGTAAATTGGAAGTGACCTCTAGAGGTCATCTAAGTCAACTTCCTGCTCAAAGAAAGGGCAACTATACCAGGTTGCTCAGGGCCGTGTCCAGTTGAGTTTTGAGTATCTCCAAGGACGCAGATTTCACAACTTCCCTGGAAACCTGTTCCTGTGTTTAACCACTCTCATGGTGAAAAATTTTTACTTTGTGTCAAGCTAGAATTTCCCATATTCTAACTTCTATGTGTTGCCTCTTGCCCTTCCGCTGTACACCTCCAAGGAAAGTCTTGTTCCGTCTTCTTTATACTGTCCCCATTAGTTAACTGTAGACAGAAATAAGATCTCCTCTGAGCATTCTTTGGATAAGGTTGACAGCTCTCAGCTTCTCAGCCTCATCATGTGCTCCAGCCCCCTAAGCATGATCTTGGTAGACCTCCACTGAATTTACTGTAGTATGTCCATGTCGTTCTTGCACTGGAGTGCCCAGAACTGGACACAGCACTCCATATGTTGTCACTCCAAGCACCAAATCGAGGAGTAGGGTCAAGTCTCTTGATCTTCTGCTTGTACTCTTACTAATACAAGCTAGGATGTTGTTGTTCTTCTTTGTCTTAAGGAAACACTGCTGGCTTCCATTCAACTTGTCCACCAGGGACCCCGGGTTTTTCTCCAAAACTGCTTTCTAGACAGTCAATGCTAAGCCAGTTCCGTTGTGTGAGATTATTTCAACCCCTACACAGGACTTGGGTTTGCCTTCATTGGGGCTTATAATGTTCCCCTCAGGCCATTTTTTCCAACCTGTTTAGGCCCATCGGAACAGCAGTCCGGCTCTGCAGTGTATTGACCACTCCCTCAGTTTGGTATCATCCACGAATTTGCAGAAAGTGCCATCCATCCCGTAGTCCACGTTGTTAGTAGAGACATTAGGCAGTATCGGCCCTAATATCACTAGCTGAGGCTGAGGGACAGCTCTAGTGACAGACTGCCAGTTCGACTTTGTACCACTGATTCAATCCTTTGAGTCCAGCTGTTCAGCCAATTTTCCACTTCCTGTCTTATCCACTTCTCCAATCTATCTGTCATCACTGTGGCTGTAAGGATACTATGGAAGACCATGTCAAAGCACTTGATAAACTTAAGGTGAGAAACATCCACAGCTCTCCCCTTACCCACAGTGTAAGTCATGTCATTGTAGAAGGCAGTCAGGTTGATCAGGCATGATTTCCCTTCAGTAAGTTGATGCTGACCGTTTCCAATCATCTTCTTGTCTTTCTTGTGCTTGCAAATGGCTTCCAAGATTATTTGCTCCTTGAACTTACAGGGGTCTGATGTGAGGCTGGCTGGCTAGTAGTTTCCCAGATCCCTCCTCTTGCCTTTCTTGATGTTTACCTTGTCCAGACATCAGCAACCCTACCCTGTCCTAGTGACTTATTAAAGATCATAGGGAGTGACCTCACCAAGATATGTATTACTGTACGATCTTCAGACGTATCCCTTCTAGTCCCATAGACCTGTAGAAGTTTGTTCTGCTTTGCACCATGTCTCAGCTCCTAAAACATTGCTTTGAATCTTAGTTCCAATTGACCCACGCTGCCAAAGTGAAGAATTCCAAGATTTGCCTCATTTTGAGCAATAACCTTAAAATCACATCATGTTCTTTTGATCACAGAAGTAAAATGAAGTCACAAAAATTGGAGGCAGATTTTGAAGACATCTGTCTTTGAAGCATTTTTTCAATGGCTTTACAAAATAATTGGCCACTTCCAAAAAACGGATTTGAATAGAAGCTTACATTCTGAATGGTTATGTTTACCTGGCTCATAAAAGAAGCTGAAATTTAGGTTTTCAGAAATGTTCCCAAACCATGACACGTGTTCAGAATTTCAGTCATTCAGTAGTATTCAAAGCCAAATAAATCCTGTCTGGTGTCAGTCGCCTTTTTAAGAAAGTGATGTTACTATTGTTACTTAGTAGAGATTCTGCTTTAGTTCAAAAACTTCAGGATTAGAACCTGGAGAACTGATCTTTCCCCGCTAAACGCTTGCAGACACTGAAGTGACAGATTAAAGGACTGAATACCCATGTAACTTCACCCGGTAACTTAGTCAGCATTCCTGATCCAGTGCTGAAGGACTGGCAGCTCAAGCTTGTGCTTTTTAATACGATATTTTAATATCCAGAAGCAGTACATATCCCATAGTGCAGAGGACTATTGTTAAAACAAAAAATATCCTGAGTAAGTAAACCATAGGTATAGCATCTTGAAAATGATTTTGGTTACTTTTGTCTATAGATCCAGGGAACAGACACATGAGAGATTGTTCCAGAATTAGGAGCTTGCAGTGGAAAAACACAATGTAAGCTGTCCCAGACTGTCTTAGGTAAATAGATGTCCTTCACTTCAGATCACTGTTTCTGTCTGAGTTTTCTGGTGGGAGTTCAAAAAGCATGTAAGTGGGGATACAAACGTCACTTGACATTCACCATGGGGCTACAAACATCACTTGACATTCACCTTAAAGTCTAATAGTTTCAAATGATTAGCTTTATCATAATTCAGAAGGAATCTAAATGTCAATTACATGACACTGCTTTATTTGTGTCTTCTGGTTCTTTTTCTGCTCCCTCATCAGAAAAAAAAAAACAACATCAGAAATGTGCCAAAACCTCTGAAACAAACAAAAAAAAAGGGTAATAAATATACTGAGGTTGCCTTTCACAGAGAAAAAAGCAGTGGAAAATGGTCTGTAGGATCAATATCACCATGAAGATCTGATCCAAGTTTTGAACATCTGTTCTTTCCCTACCATAGAAGTATAGCTTCTCCAACGTGAGACTTGGAAAGAAGTAATTTGCTTCTGCTCTTTGAGACCTAGAACTTTATTTGCATTTCAAATATATACGAAGTTTTGATAGCGGTGAGGTGAAGAATGAGTTGAAGTCGTTTCTAATAGAAACGCAGGTGGTGACGTGCTTCAGTTTATGTTCTGTATAGGCCTCAGCTATTCCATTTGATGTAGGTCACAATACGTCTTTCCCACATACTGCTATTCACGTTTGCTTTCTTTTACCAATGTTTTCTCACGACCTTGAGTTTAAAGAATTTCGTCAATACATCTCTTCGATTATCCAGAATGTTAGAGGTGCTGTCAGATGTCCTCTTGCTCAGTTGGATCTTCATTCTCTTAGAGTTCGTCATGTATTGAAGTCAAAGCCACCAGAAAAGTTGAAGGGTATTTATCCTTTTTGGTTTGTTTTACTAGATCTCTGTGAAAATAAGAAAAGCTGACTTGATTCCCTCTATTTATACATAGAAATAATTCTTGTTCACTGAATGACCCTTACCCTATAGATCCAGTCATCCATGCTATGGGAAAAAAAAATTGTTGTGTCTATTCATTTTCACTGGATGTCATCCAGAAAGCAGAAATATTACTGCTTATGTTCATCTCGTGTTGATGAAGTGCAATAAAGGACTCTTCATATGCCAAAGTTCATTTGCTAACGGAAGATTTACTGCTTTTGGCAGTGCCATGCCAAACGTACATCTTCAGCACTTTTTCCTGTTTTTTAACCCGAACTCTTACTCCTGGCAAATCACCCTACCATTAAACTGTACCCAAGTAAAAAGTTTTAAATGACCTGAAACTTCTTCCCTTCTCTGAAGCATAAAATCATTTGATATGTCAGCCTATGAGGACACACACACATTCACATACAAATGCCAGCATTGTCATGGACAGAAGAATTCTTCAAGCAGCAGTGTTAGCCTCTAAGTCTATAAAATAGTCCTTCCCAGGGGAATAAATGAAAATCAGAACTATATTACTTAAATAGTTAGGTTCAGGTCCTGCAAGTCGTACCTAAGTTGGGCAAGAACTCCTCCTGAAAAGAAGGAGTTGCAGCCTCAGCTCCATTTTCAAAAGCTGTTCCAGAAAACATGTCAATGCATTTGTTAGCTGTGCGTGCTGACAGTTACATGAAAATCCATTTGTATACTGATTGCTTTTTCTGCGTGATGTTGTTACATAGCACACATGGCATAAAAAAATTAAAATCTTATCTAGTAGAGCAAATGTGAATGTATATAGATGGCAGAGTTCTGTCCCATGCTGTCAGTGCGTGTGTGCCTCAACCCCTTGCTTTCAGTTTGTTCGTGAGTGCCAGTGGCACTTGCTCTGCAGCTGATGTACAGGTCTGTGCCAGTGAAAAAGAAACAGGAACGGTTACATTGCTTTTCTCTTATTTTGAAGCGGTGAAGTCCCTCCAAAGGGCCAGTCGAAGTTCACCTGGAGGGCATTAGCAGAGGCTACTTTACAATAAAAATATTTTAGTACTAGTCAGTTGAAAGATAAAGCCTTTTCTGTTCTGTGTAAATAATTTTTGATCAATGTACTGTTCTAAGGCAATTCCTGATTAGCATATCCTATAGCTTCTTGTCAGACCTTGTCTACAGGGTACAATTGTGTCACAGATTGTGAATGTTCAGCAACAGGAGTCTGTAAATCTGAGTAAGTAATGACAAAACCTCTTTAGGGAAAGCCGGAATGAGGTGAGCTGCGTAGAATAGTGGCAGTCTTGGGGGGGCAGGAGGGTATTTTAATTTAATCAAAGCCAGAGCAACTGAAAAAGGTACTATTAAAAGGACTTGCTCTCTGAAGTAAATACTTTTCAGATAAATGCACAGTTCAAACTCACGTGCTAAATTGGCATCCTTACATCTACTCTATTCTTTGGATCAAAGCAAAGTTAATCATTTCACTTGCCTTTTATCTATTTTATGGATGTATGTGTGGGTGTGTGTGCATAGATATGTGTACAGTGTGCGCATGTGCACACACAAGTAACAGAAAACAGTGGAAATGAGGGAGGGATTTTTGCTTTTTCTGTGATGAAGTTGAAGATTTTTTTTTTTAATGTAGTGGTTCCTAATAGTCATTGCCTACTGTTGTAAGAGCTCGGAGGTATTGCAGCTTTCTCTTGCCTGTGTTTGTCCAGCCACCCTTCTACATACTACAAGCACTGGGAAATTTCAATGACACAGCTTGGAATGGGTTCAGTGACCTCAATTATGCCCTCCCACCCACTCCAAACTCCTTTCAATTTGCAAAAAGCTTTAAGTGGACAAAACCCAGATGCCTTTTGCTTGTAGTTCAGTAGGAACAGATTGGGCATGTAGATTCTTGTCAAAGTGATATATGTAGTTCATTTTCCATTAACTCTTTCTTAACTAAGGATTTTAAACTCTCAGTTCCAAGTCTAGCACTCTGCTTTGCTTTCCACTGCTTTTTAAAGTTCGTTATGCCTACAACATCATTTAAAAAAATGAACCTTAAAGAGCCTCGGCTAGACATTGACTGATACAAAACAGACTGAATGTTTGGTTCTGCTTTTAAAGGCAATCACTTTTTTTTCTTTTTAAACTTGTTTCATATGTAATAACCCATCCTATTGTCTAATATAATAAATAAAACCACCAGTTTGGGGGGAGAAAGAAATTATGACTTGTGGAAATGATTTACCAGTCAAAACCAGTATACGGGCCCTGATGACCTTGAGAGCTTGCTTGAGTTGGCTTGCTTAAACTTAGATTGCTTTCATAATGTTGTAATATTGCCCCAAAGAGTCGGTGCCTCTCCCCTCCCCCAGAACATTTTATTACACTCCCTTTCTCCCTCTCTCTCTCTCTCTTTCTCTTTCATTCTGCAGAAACATGTGCTGTCAATAACGGAGGCTGTGATCGGACTTGCAAGGATACCGCGACGGGGGTACGATGCAGTTGCCCAGTCGGATTTACCCTGCAGCCTGATGGGAAAACGTGCAAAGGTCAGCTTCTGTTTGCTTTGCAATGCATCATTTGCCTTCAGTGGTTCCAGTACAAGATGTAAATATGCAGTTATTTAATCAATACTTTTAAGTTACGGCAGTACTGGCACAGCGATTACAATTGAGATCATTAGCTTTCTCCTTCCCTAGTTTTTCTGTATTTACCTATCTCAATCATTTTTCTCTCTATTGATTAGAGGGTTTTATTGCTGCAAAGAAATAAGATATAGAGGTCAAACTGTTTCAAACTGACCAGAGATTGAGAGGAACAACTCTGGACTGCAAAATGCCTCCCGTTTCAAAGGATGGGCTGATGCCTTTGTCATCTTCAGTCATCTAATAGTGTCTGAATGTGCCTATTCAAAAAGAGAGTTATAATTCTCAACCAGTACATCATTACCTGCAGATAATCAGCTGTTTATTATGAAGTGAAGCCAAGCAAAGGATGTAGGGGTATTGCTCAAAAAACCCCTTCAAAACAGAAGTAGCCAGCTACGAGGGAAAACCAAAGCAACACTTACTAGTGCGCAGGTCTGAACCGTACAACTGATGCTCAGATTTTTCTGTTCCAAAGGCAGCACAAGAACTGTGGCGTTTTGTCCTTCGCGAGTGTGTTAAAGTTGAGTTCAGGGGAAGAGAGAACAGAAAAGATCATCTGGTATCACTGTCAATATCTGTTCTCAGTTAAGGAGACGGGGACAGTTCTCAAAGATCCCTGCAGAATCACACTTAATGGCACTGTGCACATGAGTAGATTTGGAGACATGTTAGTAGGACCAGGCCCTCCATCAATTATTTTCCCATCTTCCTATGTATTTCTTATGAGCTTCGTTGCAAGAGACTTGGTGATGGACATCCAGGAGGACGTTGCATATATTGTTGTCACAGAGAATACTTTTTTATCACTCAGTGACATAGAATACGTTGACCTAATTTGCTAAGAAACTGTTGGGACTTTTTTCCTGCAAAGTAACCAGAAATGTCAGAATATCTTCAGTCCAGGGCTTGATGTTACTTAAAATAGTAAAACCCACAAAAATAAACAGAAAATGTGTGGTTTCCTCTTCTTCCAGGCTGAAAAATCCCAGTGCTTTGGCATGATCCTGTTAGTATTTATAGAAATAACAGTCCATTTGCCTGTTTATTTGAAAATAAAACATTTAAACTGCCATTGCACACAATGTTAATAGTTAAGGGTGAGCACACATCAAAAATTGGTCGTTTTAGTTCAAGCCACATAAAAATAAATCTTCATTTTTACAGGCAGACTAGCTAAGCCGTAGCAGAGCAGTAACAGTGATTCCACCAAGTGCTTAAAAAGGAGTCATTTTAATACTGTAATATACACCTAGGCTTGGTCATAATGTTTATTATTGAAACTGCATCATCAAAAAAAGACTAATTCTAAATTTAGAAGTTTGGCCGTAGAACTAATGTGAAAAAATATTTATATAATCATCAAGTCTCTAATTAGTGCTACAGACAAAATGAAATACTCAACTGACCCTCAAACCAAATACCTGAGCTCTAAGCTCTTTCACATTTTTTTCTTTTCCACTTATTTATGAGAAGAAAATAGAAGAAGCAGAATCTGAATTTATATGATGCTTCAGATTCTTTCTTACTTTCTTAAAATAAGCAACAACTGGAAATTAACTCACATGCTTTAAGAAACCAACCAGGCCATTTCTTTTCAATGCTTGTTGACATTTTAGGAAATACTCTTCATCATAAAATGGTACATTATATGTTTTGCATTTATTTTAACTGTAATTAATAATATTTATCTAATATATTGCACTGTGAGATTTCTGGGCTAGGTTCTGCTTCCCTGAAACTAAAGTAACTTCCCGTTTAAATATGTGTATAAAGGATCCTGCACTTACACTGACCAGTGAAGCCTCTTCCGTAGCTTTCACAGGCAGTCCTTAGTCAAGGCTGCTGTCTAAGATTTAGATCTTCTGAGTGCAGAAGTGAGCAGGTTGGTGGAGTGACATTGATGCCTTATCAGCTCTTCTTGCTAATAAGTAAAACCTGGAAAAGGCTGTGTTGGGGAAATGCAGTGTGCACATATTCCTTCCTCCGAGTTCTGCAGGAAACAAAAGATAAGAGCAGTCAGCTCAAGTTTTCTCCTTTGAATTTTTGTCTCTTTACTCTCTTCGATTTGACTGGCCAACAATTTCTCATGTAGACAATTCATTGTTCCCTTTGACTGTAAAATTCCATCTGTGTGGTAAGAGCAATGGGTTACCTACTGGATGCCCTTTAAAGCATCTTCAGGGATCATGCAGCTGTGACAGCCTGTTTCTTGGGCAGAGTTTTCAAGTCCATCAAGTGTCACAGCATCTTCAAGTGAGGTTTTTCATAGAAGCATCATTTTAAGAGAGCTTATGTTTCTCAATACGGCAGAAAGACATGCCATCTCTATTAAAGGGAAGTAGAGAGACAGGGCATGCAAGAAAAGTTGAGAGAAATTGGAGGGATAATTAATATATTAATCGAAAAATTCAGTTGTGGTTTGAGCAAAATTATTAGTGTGTTTAGGTTGAATTTGGCAAATAATGTTGACCAAAAAGAATGTTTTTATTGGAAAGTCTACGTTTTTTCGGTCCTTTTTGGCATCTTCCTCTCTAAGACATTTTGTGTATTGCAGCTGCTATTTCGAACTATGTAGTTGCTTAGGTTCCAGAGGCTTAAATACAACGCAGAGAAACATCTGAACTTTTGAGTACTCCAAGGTGGACGCGGTAGTTTGTTAATCTGTAATTCTAGCTCACTTGTAGGTGATGTTCTCAGTAGTGCGCTTTCACCATACTGGTATTTTATGTAATTCTATGGCTACTTTTCTTCCTTATTTTTTACTAGGCAATCAGGTAAATTAAACAACATTTTTGTTTTTAAATTAACGAAATAAATAAAAAAATATTTTTCTAAATACCAAAAATTCCTGGATGGTTCTGTTAAAAAATCTGGACTAGTCTGTTTTAGGCATTGTATAGACATATAATGGGAAGAAGAGTTTACTGTCCAAAATGATCATAGGTTTCTGTTCAGTAGTTTGGAATTTCATGAACTGTTTAGTGTAGAAAAAAGACAAGTATACATACAAAAGGAATGGCAGTTTTTTAAGGAAAAGTATATCTGAACATGCTTTATTTGCCAAAAGATGGCAAATAAACCCTATTAAATGTAACTAATTGTTCTACACTGTGTTTGCAATATCATATTTCATATTGTATTGTTCTGTCATAAAAGCTGGGATGGATTTGAATCACAGAGTAGAGAACTCAGTCAGGACTGAGATTCTGGTATTTCTCCTGGCCCTTTTCCAATGTATCAGAGAATGGAGGGTGCAGGGAAGCAATTTCCAGGTAGTGCAAGGGACCTACCTTCGGCAGTTTTGCACATCAACCTCTCTCACAGGCTCAGTGGGAAATGAGAGTTCATTGTACCTCAACGAATCAAGCTCACTTTGTTAATGCAGAGTGCAGGCTGGTTTATATCAAACGTCCATAAAACAGGAAGGAAAAATGTTGTGGAGAAAGTTTTACCATGGAATATGTACAGGTAGCTGCGTAGGCCACAGCGGGAGATTGTTTTGGTTCCTGGAAGCTGAAAAAATCTTCTTTATCTCTGATTGTTTCTCCCTTATATATATTACTTATCTGCTCTTGTGGTGAAATAAGAGCAAAAGTGCTGTCTGTGGTCTAGTTAGAGGGACCTTCAGATGTATTAATGGCGGCTGGCATAAAAATTCCTCAACTTTGCTGTTCTTTACAGTCAGTCTCAAACTCAAGTCTTCCCTCCGCTGGGTTGGCACACAAAGGAAATTGCTCCTTTCTTACCTCCAGCTTTCCTATCAGCTTGGCTGTTAATAAGCCAGACCATGAAGGCTTTTGTCAGCTAAGAGAAGAGATACTTCCCAGGCAGAAAGAGTTCCATATTCTCCCCCTAATTAATGCAATTTAATTTCTCCCACCATTGTAACTAGGTGATCCCAGCTTGATGCCGAGTTCATCTGGCGCTGTCGATTATTGTGCGGCACATGACAACACAATGTAGTTTGCTTCCGTAAGTGCCCACCAAGTCATCCCACAGGAGTCAGCTAATGCAGGCGGAAAGGGAGCCAGAGGATTAAAAGGCACAGTGGCCCAGGATGGTTATTGCTCATTGCCTCCTACCCACTTTTTAATAACCCCTCTATTGTGCATGTCAGGGGTTCTGTGGTCCCCAGCTCCCTTGCTTGTTGGTTTCTGTGCATCCTTCCTGCTGAGCACCCTTCTCATGCATCCCACTGTAATCTGCCCTCAGTGAGAAGATTCACAGAATCACAGAATGGTTCATCAGTTTAGCATGATTCATCGGTTTAGCATTTAATTATATTAATTACAATTTATGTAGCTGATAAAGCAGGAGACTCATTTGCAAAAAAAAATTGTGGGGTTCAAGAGGAGTGAAGTCAGACTAGATTAGATTTAGCACAGGTTTCTGAAGATTGTTGAAATCCCGCTGCCAAACTGGATCAAACAATAATGGGGCTGTCTGCCTAAGGGCAGCTACAGAAGGATGGGAGACAAGCTGAGCAAGGGAGCTTTCTGCTTGCAGGACTTACAGCAGAGAAGGACTAGGAATTACTGCAAAAGACGTCTGAGAGAGACAGGAGCTTTCTTTTTGGGTTCTCTAAGAAATGAATTAGAGCAAGAGGAAGGCCCACAGGCTTCTGGCATGGTGTAAAATGTAGGACCATGTGTCTGATGTGCTCCATCTCTGCCTCAGGGGTTTAACAAAGCAACTATGCCCGAGGCACTCTTGTGCCCCAGAATAATGCAGCTTCCTGGCGCTGTACACATAGATGTAGAGGAACTGCGCAGCACTTGCTGAATTCCTAGAGTCAAATGGCAGAGCAAATATCATTTTTAAGCAGGAGACAAGTGGCATAACTGGATTTCTAAGGGTTATGGAGCAAAAGCCACATCTCAAATATGGCTTTTCTGTAAACATCTATGAAGTGGCACCTAAATTTGCTGTGCCCCAGAGATGTTTTGTAATAGCAAGAGATGTATAATTTTGTTTAGCTAACTTTCTGTTTTGCATCATTTTCATAGGTGAGCTTGACACTGGGGTTTTGGGGCGGTAGATACTCAGCTGGGCTAGAACGTCAGTGGGTTTAGTAGCAATGTGATGTTACATTGATAATCTGCCACCAGCTGCAGCTAAATACAGCAGTATTAATTCATATGCACGAATAGATCTTTGCCGAGCCCAGCTGATCTCATGGACATATATTTTGGAGACAGAAAGGTCCCTGCACATTTCCACCTAGAGATGGGGAGTTTTATTTACTGTGCAACACTAAGCAAGCCCTTCTTAGCCCTCTGGCATATTGTTTAACTAGAGCGGTGTTACGCTGGGGTTATGTGACTGGATGCTGTTTGGGCAAACATTTCTTCTTCCTGCTGTCTCATTGTCATGGTTACCCAGCAATGTGCTGTGCTCCCTACTTCCTTGAAACAGGCCCCCATCCTTTGGCATTCAGATGCAGCAAAGAAATGTGGCACTTCTACGCTTAAATACTTGACCGTGCCACAGTGGGAGCATCAGAAATGCCTTAGCGTTGAATGGTTTGTCCAGTAACTCAACTGTGTAGCCTTCCTTATCATTAAGCAATCTAGAAAAGAAGAGCAGGAGCATAGAAATTAAAGAACGATTTCAGTCAAAGGACCAAATGAAAGTTTATTGAAATAAAAGGGTATTTTTGCATTGGCTTTATTAGTTTGACACAGCAATTGCTCTTTTTAATCTTTCTTAATTGCAGCATATTACAGCAGGAAAATGCATTTTAAATTATTTTTGGATACAAAAAAAGTGAGACCCTGAGAGTGAATTAAATTTTGAAAATGGAATTGTTTCTGTGAGGAAAGAGTTTGTTACAGAAAGAGTTTCAATGAAGCAAAAGATGTCATGTTTTGTTAAATATGAACTGAAAGGTTTCATTAAATGTTTAAAATTAATGCTTGACATCAGTTTGGTACCAGAATATGACTCAGATGTTGAAGGCTTTCCTCCCTCTTTACTCAGAACACACTAAGTAGAAAACTCACAATGAACAGTTTAGCTGGCCAATTTGGCTTCGTTTCCTCGCTACAGAGTATCTGTGAACAGTTATGATTTCCTCCATCATTCCATTAGTTGAAATTACTTAAAATTTGGTTTAGGCTTTTTCTCTAAATTGGATTAAATTACTAAAGCTTTTAGAATCGCAGCTTGTCAGTCCTGATCAATTCGTATGAAACTGAAAATGTTTCCTCTTTTTTTAGAAAGGAACACCAGAAGGAGATGCAGGTTATTTTTATCATTTATTATTAGTAAGATGCAGTTGTTAATCTGGTACATCAACTGTCAGCTTGCTTGAGTTATGAGATGACCTTTGTTTGACTGTGATTGATTGGAGAAGTTTCAGAGTAGTGTAGTTTTTTCACTGATTGCCTAAATGGGGAAGTTTTTGCAGTAGGATTGATGAACTCCATTTTTGTTTAGTTAATATCCCTGACTCAGCTTGTCTTTTTTTTTTACATACCCGTAGAAGTTTGACAGTAAAATTTATCCCTATGTGAGATAATCTCTGTAAAATATATGCATCAGACAAGTTTACACCAAGGCAGACAGAACTTCAGTGGCACATACAACCACATTTTTCACATCATAGAAGTGTCTCAATGACTTTAGAATCAAATCTACAGGTTTGGAGCAGATCTTCTGAACTAAGATTTGTCTCACGTAAGAGTCAAATGCAAGACAGGCACAAATGAATTCATATGAAAACTTTTTTACTTTTTGGTTTGGGCACTGTTCTAGTTTTCTTCCTTACCTATAAAGAGACCTCCTTGAAAGTAATCACCCAAATACAAAATTTTTCTGTGGCTGAATTGCCACAGAAAATTCTTAGGTTTCTGTTTAAGTGAGAGCATCATTTTACCAAAGGTATACATGACTTTTTCTTTAATGCATAAGAAGCATTAGAGAAGACATCAGTAAAGTAGCATGCTGAAAGGCAAACGAAGTTCCCTACTGAAGTGCATCACTTCAGTTTGAAAGTGCACAGCCACAGAATTTAGATATTTATTTTCTGCATTATTTCGAGGAATGTGTTGCATTAGAATCACTAAGATACCCTGTTGTAAAGCTGAAATCATGTTCCCTGTTGAATTCATTCACATACATCAGCATTTTAAATTGAAAGGAATTTAAATGATCTCCTCAAGAGTTTAAACTTCTAGAGGTTGCTTAGAGAGGCAAATCTGCTCATAGCTGCCTGACTACTCCTACTTGAGATCTGCAGGCTACTTTCTGTGCGTCTCCCATTAGCAGCGTTCTTTAGTGTGGTATCTGTGATACTGCACACAGTGAAAGGAATATTGGTTCCTGCTCTACATTACATGGCATTAGCATCAATAGGCGTTGTATTGGCACCCACAGCAGGTCACAGAATCACAGAATGCTCGGGGTTGGAAGGGACCTCTGTGGGTCACCCAGTCCAACACACCTGCCAAAGCAGGGTCACCCAGAGCAGGCTGCACAGGACCGCGTCCAGGCAGGTCTTGAATATCTCCAGAGAAGGAGACTCCACAGCCTCCCTGGGCAGCCTGGGCCAGGGCTCCGTCACCCTCAGAGGGAAGAAGTTCTTCCTCATGTTCAG